>Ga0214544_1002450_pt1 | contig 38983 bp, 18 predicted proteins | sample CNSS3metaG_FD_160074 | JGI IMG/M metagenome (GOLD analysis project Ga0214544, IMG submission 160074) | Root nodule microbial communities from cowpea collected in UCLA plant growth center, Los Angeles, California, USA - CNSS3 | ecosystem: Host-associated > Plants > Roots > Nodule | place: USA...
AAAAAAAAATAAATATAATATATATATATATATATATATATATATATATATATATATATATTATAGAAATCAATCATATATTTAAACTAAGAAGGTGAAAACGATTCAAAAGGTACAAAAAAAAATATAATATATTTGACTTGACATTTGACGTTTTAATAACCCACAATTTAGATGAGAACAAAAGAAACTATTTAAAATTGTTTTACCAACTATAACACTTTTAGCAGGTGAACAAACTTTTTCAGGACATAAACACATGTCATTCAAGATAATATACTTTATATTAGGGCTAAATATATTTTAAATATATTTTGATCCTTAACTTAGTTTATCTTTAATGTTAGAAATGCGTTCAATTAGTTTTTTTTAATTAAATTTTATTAAATTTATATTTTACGTTTTAAATATATATTTTAATTAACATTAAAATAAAAATATGTACAACTTAAGTATTATATTAAGTATTATATATCATGAAAAACATATTTAAAATATAAAAAATGTTAACAAATTTAATTAAAAAAATTAAATTTATGCAGGTATAAACTTAGAGGATTAAATTAAATCAACTTTTAAAAATTAATTAATTATAATTTTCACTAAAATTTAAAACACACAAAATATATTTAACTCCTTTATATTATTACATTTATAATAACCATGCGAATAAAATATTTATATATTTCAAATATTTGTTGAGCTAATCACGTGAAAATTAAATAAAAATTATCGTACTACATGTTTTTATTGTAACAAAAAAGACTTAACTATATTTTTATTTTTCAAATTTAAATTTTTTTATATGAATCATGCAAAAAGTTGAAATATGAATTTGACCTTTGTTTTTGCTTTTATTTTATATACTTCATTTCAAACTTTTATTACTTCTTCTGGCATTCTGCTGCATTTTAAAATTAGTCCTTAAATGATGACAAATAAATAATGTGTAATTTGTTTTTTGTTTTTCATATTTCGTTGAAGCATATTCTCATATATTATCATTGTAATATAATTTAGTTTTTGTACATAAATATAAATGTTTTTTTTCAAACATGCCTCATATATTATCGTTAGAATATAATTATGATGTATTTTAACGATAATAAAGATTGAATTATATTTTAATGACAATATATGAATTAATTTGTATTTTAGTAATAATTTGTAGAAATTTATCTGAAATAGAAAGGATAAAAATTATTTTCAAGTATTTTAGAGTTAAGTTATGTGTATGAACAACTATTAGCCCTATCCATAAGTAAGATTGTAGAATTAAATAGTGTGAATGAAATAAATCAAGGTTTAGAAGGAATCCCATAAAAGAAAGATAATCATATTCTTTAATAACAAAAGATAGTTATTGATCAAATCTGTCAACAGTTCCTTACCAAAAAAACAACAAAAATTAATATCATTACCATGTTTGTTAGTGTTAGAAGAAGAAAGAGAATATTAAATGTGAAGAGGTAAAATTGGAAGCAAAAATTGAATACATATTAAAGCTGAAGAGGTAAAACTGGAAGCAAAACTTGAATACTCTCTGCGGCTATAATAGATGGGAAAAACAATAATAATTCAAATGTTTGGTTAAAAAGTTGATTACGCAATGAAGAGAAAGATAAGTTCAACGAAGGTAATTTTTCATTTTTTTTTTAATTTTAAAATTCACAAATGAATTAAAATTCAGATTTTGAATAAAAAGATCATTTATGCAGAAAATAGCTGTAACTTTAAGACTAATAATATTTTTTCTCTCTCGAAGAAGTTATATTATCTATTCTAAGAACATGTGAGAAATAACTAATAGATTGTATGTGAACAGATGAATTTAAATATAAATATACCGCTTAAAATTAATTTAAATATCCTTTTTACAATGATAAAATAAATTATTTTGAATAAGAAAAAATTAGCTTCTATGAAATGAAAGTAGTGATTTTCTTTGATCCCTGGCGGGTAGCAGAGCGAGTAGAGAGTAGACGCAAAAAACGCGCGTGGAAAACTTGGAAAGGTTCCAAGAAACGCTTGTTACACTCGGAAGAAGAAATGCACGTTCTTCAACTCTTCTAATTCATTTTCATTCCAAGATTATTAAATAAAAAATTATTATTATTATTATTATTATTATTAATTTTGCATTTCCGTCTTCTATATATTGTCACTCGCTGAGTTGCGCTATAATCACCACGAATTGCAGGTAGCGTTAAACGAAGCAGCACAATGGCGCGAGTGGATCTGGACGGTAACCCCATCAAGCCTATCACGATCTGCATGATCGGTGCCGGTGGGTTCATCGGCTCACACCTCTGCGAGAAACTCATGCACGAAACCCCTCACACGGTTTTCGCCTTGGACGTTTACAATGACAAGATCAAGCACCTTCTCGAACCCGATTCTCTGCCTTGGGCCGGTCGCATCACCTTCCACCGCCTCAACATCAAACACGATTCTCGCCTCGAAGGTCTCATCAAGATGGCAGATCTCGTAATTCCCTAACCACTTATATTTCCTTTCATTTTCTTTTGTTTTTTGTTTTCTTCCATTTTTGTTTCTGTTCAATTTCTTTATTCTCCTCGCTTTCTGTTTCAGACCATTAACCTCGCTGCGATTTGCACCCCCGCGGATTACAACACGCGCCCACTCGACACCATTTACAGCAATTTCATCGACGCGCTCCCCGTGGTACTCCTCCTCTTCCGGTTACGTTTCAATTCAAAATGCGAATCTTAAAGATTTGGTTTCGATTCGACGCCGTTTCGTTCTTTGTAGGTGAAATACTGTTCGGAGAATAACAAGCGCCTTATCCACTTCTCCACTTGCGAAGTGTACGGGAAAACGATTGGAGCCTTTCTCCCCAAGGATAGTCCTCTTCGTAAGGTAATCTTTCTTTTTCTCTTTAACCGTTTTCTTTTACGACCGTTCCAGATCTGTGCATTGTGAATTGTGCTTTTTTTCTTAATATGGAATTTGTCGGTGATTTGGATTTCGTGAAGTGACGTGGCTAATTGTTTTTAACGTTATGTTTAGGTTGTTACTAGTGTCTGATGATTGTCTTTTTATCATGTGATTTTGACTTTGTACTATTTGAGGTTGTTGAGGTAATGTGGATTTTCTTGATGGATTTGCCTTTGGATTTTGCATGTACGTTTCTCACATGCATTCCGGTTATTAATTCAGTTATATGAGGCTGACGTATTGTGTGTTTTAATGAATTATCCTTATGTTTTTTGTTTGTTCTTTAGGATCAGATCAGTGTTGGTTTTTTCAATTTTGCAGAATTCGTCCTATCTATTTTTCTGGTTTTGTATTGGCTGCGAGAGTTGGTATTTTGTTTTTCTTGCCATGAGATTAGATGATATGTTTTGTTTGTTATATTGTGTTAGGATCCGGCGTACTATGTTCTTAAAGAAGATGAATCTCCTTGTATTTTTGGTTCTATTGAAAAGCAGAGGTGGTCTTACGCCTGTGCTAAACAGTTGATTGAGAGGCTGATTTATGGTGAGATTTATTTTACCTTCTTGTTCAGATGTAGGTTTTCTTTTTAAATAATCCGGTGATGATTTTGATTGTTCTCACTTATGTGATTGTTGGCAGGTGAGGGTGCTGAAAATGGCTTGGAATTCACCATTGTTAGGCCTTTTAATTGGATTGGACCTAGAATGGATTTCATTCCTGGCATCGATGGTCCAAGTGAGGGTGTTCCTCGGGTTCTTGCTTGCTTCAGCAATGTCAGTTACTTCTTTTGCTATAGGTTTTGCCGAATTTTGTTCTGAGTTTTCAAAATTTTGTTCAAAATTCCTCCATTTTTCTTCCACTGCAGAATCTTCTCAGAGGAGAGCCCCTCAAGCTTGTAGACGGTGGACAGTCTCAAAGAACCTTTGTCTACATTAAAGATGCTATTGAAGCTGTCTTGTTGATGATTGTAGGTTCTAGTGTATTTTTTTGTTTATTTTTGGGACTACTTGTTTTCTAAACACAGGCCATGTGATTTTGTTCATCTTAAATTATTGTTATTGTCGGTTGGTTCACTGAGTGTCATGTCCTAATTAACAGGAAAATCCTGCCAGAGCTAATGGCCATATATTTAATGTGGGTAACCCAAACAACGAGGTTACTGTTAGGCAGCTAGCTGAAATAATGATTCAGGTGAAGTGATCTGGTTTTTAATTATTTGACCTACTGTTAGAATTTAGGCCTAATGTTTCTGAAATTCAATAATGAATTGTTATTCTATTTCGTTCTACAGGTTTACTCAAAGGTGAGCGGAGAAAAAACTCCTGCAACACCAACCATTGATGTGAGCTCCAAAGAGTTTTATGGTGAGGGATATGATGACAGTGACAAGAGAATTCCTGACATGACCATAATAAACAAGCAGCTTGGTAAGTTTCCTCACTCTTTCTCACTATTTGATCTTCTAATAGAATGTATCTAACTTGGCCCTGAAAATTTTCCAGGTTGGAATCCTAAGACTTCGCTTTTCGACCTGCTGGAATCCACTCTGACCTATCAGCACAAGACATATGCTGAAGCCATCAAGAAAGTAATTGCAAAACCCGTTGCAAGTTAAGCTTTTACAGGGATGGTGATTTTGCTATCTTGGAGAAGGGTGTGGTTGCCTATGTTTTCTGCCATATTTCACTGGTTGATTTTATATAAATGGTAAATTTTCTTCCTTTCAGTTTCGTTAGCCAGTAGGCAATAGCTCACATAAGTCATTGCCTTAATGTATGTTCTGGAGAAGTAGGAATTTATATATAGGGCAATCTGTGCTGCTATGTAATTTTAATGTAGACTTTGCGTTACTAAACATGTTGAGGCATTTTATAATATTAGAGAAGATGTTTTTTTTAAGTGTTCTTAGGGATCTCTCCAACATTGTTTTGTTGTCCTTCCGGGTCTGCTGTAAGTTGTATCATTCTGTATTGACCCTCTTAAGAGTCATGTCTTCTTAATATTAATTTATTCTATGGTTATTTTTTGTTACTTTTTCCCTCTCTATTATCTATTATCAGATATATTTTTTAACATCTGTATATTCTTTAATAGTTTTTTAATGTTTTTGTTAATTACGTTATAGTATTTAATAAATTATGGTTAATATTTATAATCAGTGTTCTCACGACATTCTTAGCAAAACTCAATTAAGATGTGGTCACCGCGGCTTAGTGGGGGCAACAATAGTAAATTAGCATCGTCACAGAAATTTCCGTTATGACACTTTTTATAAAAGAGGACGGTGGAATTTTTAAAAATATGTTTGACACACTTTTTATAATAAAAAATGTATATTGATTATTTTTCCAAAAAATCTAAATTTTACAGAAAGAAGTTAATTAAAAGGACATGCCTAAGTTGGTCTCTAGAACACTATTAAAATTAGAGCAAAAGGATTGAAGCTCTAGCTGGAAGAAGAACCCAGCAAGAATCTTTACATCAACTATCTATTTTGATGGATCACAGTGTTTCCTCTTAACCAAGCGATACCATACTTCAATATGGAAAGCCAGGGGTTTCTTTTCTAACCAATACCAGAGTCATTAATTGCTGGTGGATTTGGCAAAGTTATTGAACACATAATATTTAAAATTGTAAAATATTTTTAATTATAAAATTTGGTTCTTAAATTTAAATTTTTGGTTATATCACATATCAAGTAGCAACCAAAATATGACTTGCCGTAAGTGTTCTTCTATGAATAATCACAATTGGACCCACAATAACTATATGTCTCCATGCATTGGACAGTGACAATGCGGTTCCAGCTCCTATAACCGTCCCATGTGACAATCGGTGAAACCACCTAGTACTTGGTATGGATGAGCGGGTGCATTGAAAAAGAATTCAACCACAATAATTGTGTGGGTCTAACTGATGTGAACTTGGGTACACTTGGAAAATTTTATGTATACATGAAAAATGTGAACAAATGTCACAGTTCTAGTGTTTTATATACACAACTCGTGTATATTAGAGTTGCTTACTCTCTTAAATCTTTCCAAATAAAAAAATTCCAGTACACTTTATCTTGATTGAACAGATACTAGTGAACACTATGTCTTGTGTTAAACCTAACATTAGTTAATATATAAAAAAATGTGTTGAAATAAATGGGTAGAATATTTCATATTAAACCCATGATAAAAGTTAACTCACATTTGAAAAAAAATGGAGTTAACTCACACTTGAAAAAAATCTAAGTATAAGTTATAAATTTTACATTGATTAGAAAAATGAGAAAATTAAGTTATTTTATTTAAAACTCTAAGGTACTCTTAAAATTTTCATTTCAGTTATACTTCTATGTGACGGTTATAATTACCATGATAAAGATATTTAAAATTAGTTGAGAATAAAAAATCACTTATTAACATAAGAAAATTAAATTTAAATTAAAATGAACTCTTCAATTCATGTTTTATATCATAATATTGTGTTATTTTCCTAATGAGCGATTTATAAATAACTATCATAAGATTACATTATTTCAAAATATGTTGTTTATAGAGTACCATTGTTTTTGGAAAAAGGTTGGTGTTGGACGTTAATTTGTGGTTCACATACAGATATATAAATATAGGTGTTATATATGATGTGAAAATAAAAGGGATAAAAAAATAACTATTTTATTTAAATGAAAGTATTGCATATCACTGCTCTCGTAATTAAGAATCATTTCAGAATTAAAATTACTTAAAATATTAATGACATTACAAGACAAGTTTAATACCCAGTCATTTTATTTATTAAGAGTTATATATTATAATTACTTAATTAATAAGTTCTGATAAATTATTTATAATTAAAAAAAATGAACAAACCAATGTATAGCTTGATAATTTATATCACACTGAGGTCTCTTAAATAATTGTTTAAGTTCTAAAATTTCTAGATACACACCTACAAGAAGGTGAATCTTACATTTTTTATACTTTTCCAAAGATGTCCCCAAATTTGTTTCTTTAAATTATTTTAAATAAATATTGCAAATGACATTGTCAAGAATATGTTTTTATTTATATATAGAACCAAAATAACGTGATATGTTTTCTTGAAATAAAAAACCAACACAAAATATATAGTCATAAGCAATTAATGTTCTCCATATATATATACATATATATATATATATATATGCATAGACTTAAAGCAATGACGTCGCTTTGGCCGAGTGGTTAAGGCGTGTGCCTGCTAAGTACATGGGGTTTCCCCGCGAGAGTTCGAATCTCTCAGGCGACGTTTAACTTTGCTAAAGTTTTCACTGTTTTTTTTTTTTTTTTTTTTTTTTTTCTATTTTTCACATTAAAAGAAAAAGTGTTTAACAACTTATAAAACTTTGATGAAAATCCAGGGTACATTATTATATTTACTCATCACATTCATTTATTTTTTTCAAATTTTACAATCATAAAACTAATTATTTTAAATCTTACAATGTTCAAATTATATTTCACCATTTAAAAATTAGATTTACGGAAAAATATAAATCGAGACTGCAAAACTATGGAGAAAAACCATTGACGTATAAAATAACTAAAATAATATTTCTATGATTTTATTTTTCCAAAAAAAAAAAACTTTTTAACATTTTAAACTAACCAAAACCAGTTTAGGACAAATTCAACAACTTTAAAAGAATATTCATTGGAAAGAGTAAACGACTTCTAAAAAACTTAAAAAATTATAAGAGTTTCCAGAAATATTTTAAAAAATGGTTTCATGTTACAGAAATCATGCGCAAAAGTTGTGAATTTTAACGTCAAAATTTTAAAGTTATAAAAAGGAATGGGATGATTTCATTATATACAAGTTACATAAAACTTTGTTTGACCTAAAACAAACACCAATAGTATAGTTCGATCATGTAGACTCTAACTTAATGAAGGAAGGATTTAAAAAACAAAACTAGGATTTAACTTAATTTGTAGAGTTTGTATTCTATTTTTTGTTTTGTAATTTTTTTTTCTTGTACATCCTTAAATGTAAAATTTTTTATTGCATAAAACCATTGGAAGATATTTATAATTTAAGACAATTAAGGTGTTGGTATGTATAATTTCATGGAGTAGCAATTCATGATGGAACATAAAAATATAAGCTAAATCAAATTGTAAGACATTCGATGCTAAATCAATCCTACACTCATAAACTAATACAACATTTTAAGAAAATGAATTATATTAATTTCTTTTTAAACAAAATTTAGATCAAACTAATACATTTGAAAATAGTAAAATAACCGACAGATAAAGAAAAACAAAATATTTAGCTTTTTTTTTCTGTCAAGAGTGATTTTCAATTTATTTCATATTTAAACAACATTATTATCAATATGATCCTGAAATATTTAATTAAAACACACAAATTACTTTAATCTACAAATTTTAAGTTTTTTCATTATAATATTAATAGTTGTTATACTATTAAACAAAATATTAAATTTAATAATTCAAAAGCAATTGATAGAAGTAGGCCAGTATAAAGTACAATACAATCATCCTCAAAATAACTATACATATACTATATACTGTTTATACTAAACAAAAGGGTTACAAAACATCCTAAGCATCTATGAGGAATAACAGATTACACCTACTGTTGGAAACGTCCCGGAACCCACTCAACTCCTGTCCAGGAGTGGTGTATCCTCACCTACACCTTTATCTGTTCACGCCATTCAATAAGGACGATCATTGCAAAAATAGAAGACACAGAGAACACACAACATGCAAGAAGGGTAAGCTAACTTGAACCAAGAATAAATCAAGAACTTTTGATAGTTAGGCATTAATCAGGGTTAATCACACAACTATCAAAATTATCCAATTCATCACAACCATAACACCATTCTAGACTCGATATCCGAATTATGTAAGTGACATTGGAGCTCTTGGTGGCTTGAACTTATGACGGTTCCCAAACTCTGCAGAGTTTTAGGCACAAGGGGTATTCACCCAACCACTCTCAAGGTAAGCCCCATTATGTCTATGACGGATCGGGTCCATAGACCAGGACCTCCTGCTACTCCCCCCGACGTAATCCATCATACTCTAAATGAGTCTTAATGGTTACTAGGAGCGTCAGGATGCCATCAATATGAGTCCTCATGTCCTTACATTTACTAAAACCATTTTCCTTAGAATTTCCCTTGAAATCCTAACTCCAACACATAACCATACAGACCAATTCCACACAATCACACTGACTATCATGCATAAGAGTCACATACAAGACTAACCATTATCACACCAATTCAATTAATACAGCTGGAATTAATCAAAACAGGGAAGAAACTCAATTTCTGCAGTGAATCTCGCTCAAGCTAGAGGGTCTCGCCTAAGCTAGAGAGTTTGTCTCGCTTAGGCGAGCTGCTCTCGCCTGGGCGAGACCTCTTACAGTGGTAAAATAAAAATCTTGGGCGAACTCTCGCTCAGGCTAAACTGGCTGCCTAGACGAGAAGTTATCTCGCTCAGGCGACTCCAGCTCGCCTAGGCGAGATTTCGCGCAGTGACAGAGGTGATCTTCTGGTATTTTCGCTCAGGCGAGAGTTGCTCGCCTGGGCAAAATTACCAGGATTTCTCATTTGTTCTTCACATGCAGGCTCGCTCAACTTCATCCAACACTCAATTTCACACACAAGCAGTTCCAAACACATATTAAACACATAGTCAAGCTATTCTATCACTTATGAACACATTTCATACGAAAATTGGGTGAAAAGTCAGCTCCCCTTACCTATTTTTGGGTGAATACTTGAGTGAAGACAACCTAAGTGAGGGGGAGCAGAATTCCTCAGCTTGACCTAGAAGAATTCATCATCCAGCCACATGAAAAGGATGAACACCTGATTAAACTCTGAATGGAAGTAGGAATTCGAGTTGAATTTCGAAATTGAACTTCAAACCACAAAGAAAGGCTTACCTAGAAGAAGAGAGGCTATGAGTGGGGGCAGCAGGAGACTCAGGTGTGGTTTCTTCTCCAGAACCTGATCAAGAATCAAGAGGTTGTGAGATGGCAGCAAGGTTTGAAAGAGAGACAAATGGGGAGAGAGTTGAATTTGCAGAGAAACTGAGAGAGAAGGGGTTGGGTTTCTATTTTTGGAAAAACTTGGAAAAGAAGGGTATTATAGATTACATATAACATCACGAAAATTTCAACCTCTACATATTTTAAGTTTACTGGAATATAATAATTATAAGATAAACATAAGCATAATGTGATCAAATATGATAAAATCTCCACACTATTCTTTAAATAAGTTATAATAAAGTAATATTTTATTGTATTATTTTTAAGCAGACTACTGAGTATTGAAACACAATGGAACAATGATTTAATTCCAGACAAATAAGTCCAAAATCAAGAGAGAAAAAGAAAAAGAAAAGGGAGCTTTAACAAAAGAAAGATAAAAAATAAATTTAAGTAATAATTGAAATTATTGATTGAAAATGATTCTTTATTTATACATAACTAATATATTTCACATTCAATGATTAAAAATTATTTATTTTCCTTAAATAGATCTTCTTCTTCTTTTTTTTTTATAATTTTTCTCTATATACAATAGCTTGTGAATCAAATTCTAATAATAGAATAATGACAAATTAGTGTGATAGAAATGATAAGGATATTGTATTATGCTATAGAAATTCCAAGTGTAGTTTCTATTCTTAACTTTGATCAAGTAAGCTATTATCCTTAAAAACTGATCAAGAAAATTAATCAGAAAATTAAAAATTAATCATTAATTTATAAATTGTTCTTTTAATAATTAAAAAAAAACATAAAATCATTATTAGGTGAGGAAAAAATAACGATAATGAAGCAAAATTGCAGGTGTTACAGGAATAGTAATAATCGTGTTCCTCTCTCGTTTTCTTCTTTCTCTCCGTTCTCTCTGAGCATTTTCCTTTCCTAATGGGAGCTGAATCAGAATCTCATCAAACTGCACCTACGTTGGCGGATCCACGCCGCCGGAGGACGTGTTCGCCGGATATGAGGGAGACGGCGGCGTTCCGGTCTATCGCGGAGGTGGATCTGACCGTTGATGGTGTTGTCTGGCACCACAGGGCTCTCCGTCTTCATCGGAGAGATCAGTAATTGGCCGAAGCCTTCACGTCGGCTAGTAGCTCGTTTTATAAACGATTAGGTTAGGGTTTCTGTATCGCATTTTCGACTTAACGAATCGTGCCTTTTTTTTTTGTTTTTTCGCGGAGTTTGAACTTGATTTTCCCAGTTTGTGATGTCAATGCAGGTGTTCGTTTCATGCGGGAAATTGTTGTTAATGTTTGTTTTGCAATGTTTGACAACATGTTGCATGAATTGAATAGTATTTGGTACTGGTGTGAGATAAACTCCGTTGTGTTAACTTGTGTCTTGTGGAGTAAGTAGACAGATCAGCAATTTCTCTCATCCTTTCAGGTGTCAATTGTCGTATTGTTTGGTCCTTGATTTGTTGAATATCAGCTTACCTTGCTGCTTAATCCAACATGATTTGGAATGCAAGTATAGATTACTTACTATGTTAGTTTGTGCTTGGGTGTTAGGTTCCCCTTGAAATAGTTTATTTATTGCTTAGTTGGACTTATCTAATGACATATGCACTAGTTCATGTGTATGGAAGAGTTTATGAAAAGGGTTTATATTGATATGTCCTTAAGCAATTTTATCTTATTTCAAAATAAGCTCTTATGAAAACAATTTAACCGCATCTCTTGGATAATTAAAGTATTTTATACATAAGTGCCTACATGATAAGTACTTATTCGATAAGTGCTGAAGAAAGTCGTTCGAAATGAAACCTTGGTGTAGTTGACATTGAGTGCGGGAATTGTTCGGTGAGCCTGTAATTGGTTCCTAAAACTCTGAAAATTAGGTTGTATTTGTCTGCCGTCGCACTGCACTTTTGTGTTATTTTCAGTTAGTAGAGAGTCAATGATTCTAGTTTCGTCAGATTCCGTTAAATGCTTTTCAAGTAGTAACAGTAAACTTTAATTTTTTTACTTGTTTTGGGGCTTTTTATCACATGGTGGGAGGGAATTGTGAATGTCATATGACAAACTATCGGGCTTTACTGACAATTTTTAGGTATTTTAACGTTTCAGGCGAAATTGCTTTTTTTTTTTTTTTTGTAACGTTTCAAGTCTTTGTAACGCATGTGTATTAATTTTCTACTTTTCCTCTTTACATATATATATTTGGCTGTGATGTGAAATTTTGTCACATGGAAGCTGTTTCTCAAGTATCTACTCCCAAGTATCCCGAAAAGCTGGTAAATTTTATCCTCTCATGACAAAACTTTCTATAATGACTTGTTGCTACCCCCAGAATAATCTTGAAATGGCAGATAATACAATAGAGGTAATGGAATGCCAAATTTGCAACAGCTGGCTGTAAGTTGGGTACATCGTAACATCACCTTTGGTCAATGAAAATGATGACTTTCTGAGATTGGTAATAAATACTTTCTGCAATGATATTATTAGTTGAAATGAAACGTACCAGTGCCATAGGGAAAATATGTTAATCTTTTCTGGGACTTGGCCTTGTGGTCATGTAATAGCATTTATTATTTGTACCACTCTCCCTCATATAGTATCTTAATGTCAGCCCTATTGAAAGGAGAACTTGTCCCTTTGTATATTGTCATTCTTTTGTTTTTGCATCTGAACTAAACTTTTACATTGAAGTATGGCCATGCAATGTTTAATTAAAAGCAGGCAAATATTCACTCTGTAATTTTATCTAGGGTAAAAAGTCTCTTTAGACCCTGAAAGTATTAAAATTGAAAACAGGTATATGAAATAATTTTAGTCCTGTCATTAAAATCCCTCTACCTGATACACTTACAATCATTTTGGTTACTGAATTTTAGCATTTACTGTTATTTTAGTCCTTAAACTCTATCATTTATTGACATTCTTTCCTTAAACTCTATTCCTTAAATTTAACCACTTACTGTGATTCTAGTCTTGAAATTTAACCATTTATTTTCATTTTAGTCCCTTTCATGAACTAATGATAGTAAATGATCAAGTTTAAGCACTAAAATGGTTAAACTCAGACTAAAATGATAGCAGGCCAATGTTAAGGGAACAAAATGACAGTAAGTGTATCAGGTGAGAGGGTTCTAAGGACGATACTGAAGTGATAGAGAAAGAGAAATTACACTTTCAGGGAACCAAGTAATGCTGCATTAGACTTTTAGGACTAAATTCATTTTTTACCATTTTATTTGGTTTTGCCATTATGGTCACAACATTATTTTAAGTTAGGCTCAAGGTTGCTGTAGATATCTATGTTCTTAGTGTTCTCTACATTTATGTATTTGCAACAGATTGGTGTTAAAGCAGAGTAGAGGGCTCATTGGTACTCTGACTTTTGCTTTCAATTTTTGTTTAAATTTCTCCTTTGGTTGCATGGGTGCAATTTCCGATTGAAATCATTAGTCTGAACCCAAACAGGGATATAGCTGTTCTTGACTTCTTCATTTGAAACAATATGGTACATAAATTTAAAACTGTTTTATGTTCCTAACATGACAAATCATGGATTTTTTCCCTCTAACCGAACTGATGGCCAACACATTTAACATGAAAACATATTATCTTGAGACATCTCTCATGATGTCTACCATGTAATCTGATCTTTTATCGTATTGATTTTGCTTGAAGGTCTTGTCGGTGTTTTAGTGCAATTTTTGTTGATAGAAAACTGTTCTTTTATGTTATTCTGATCTTTGTTGTGAGGAAATTGAAATATCACAATATTGTAATATAAGCTTTTAAATTTCAATTTTACAGGCAACAAATAATGAACCCCCGGGCTTCAAAATGTGACTTCATTCTCACCTGTTTCCTTTTGTAAGTCAAAAACCCTCGTCTTCCATCTGTCCTAAGTAAGCTTCTTCGGCCTTTACCTATCTATATCTATTGAAATGTTTTTCCCTGATGGAGGTCCTTTTCTGGACCATCTTTTAAAGCTTCAAGAACTGTGCTCTAAGTATGTATGTTTGCCAATTCAGTTATACTAATTTTGAGTGAGTTAATTAAATGTTGCATATTTTGTTGATTTTGCCCGTTAGAGGAGTTTTACCCCTTCCACTGCCTGAACAGGCATATTCAACAGCTACTACCATTTGACTTAAAGCAAATATTTATCTATTTCCATTTTTTTCCTGCTGTCTATCTGCACAGTACTTTCCTGTAAGCATGCAGACAGGGATGTGAGATACGAGACTGTTTTTGCTAATTGATTGTTATCGTACTGGTTTTACAAGATGAACATCAAATGGCCCAACAAACCAGCACTCCTCTAGCATTGACACATGCTGGCTACAGTTCTATGCCCAAATTGAGGTGAACGTATACCACAGCTTAATTCGACAAGTACGATCCTCAAGCCAGTGATTGCACAAAACCGTGAGCTATTTCTGGGTTGGTCGGCATTTTTTGGATTCTTTCTGCAGAAAGTACTCGTCATTTTCTTATATTGCTCTTTTACTGGATTACTTATTCGTGGTACAGCTTGTAAAGATAGTTTGGTAGTACAAATTGTAACAGTAGTATTGTCATTCTCTTTAAAATTAGTTTCATTAGGGTAGGTATTTCCTTTAAAATGCTTTAAATCATCGGCTTCATAACAGACGAACAAAAAACTTGTATGCGCAGTGACATCAAAAAGCACAACTATCCCAAGTCTGACGCAATGCTAGTTCTCTATTACAGGTCTCGTTCGGCAATGAACACCCAAAAGCATTTCAGAATGCGGACAAGCGCACTCCATTTACATCTGTTAATAGCAAAATCCTAAGCAGTGAAAGTGAACGCATTATAAAAGCTTCGCTTTAAATTTGGTACAAGTTCTTAACTTGACCTAACTCCAAAAAATGAGAATTTTAATTTTTAATCTATACAAATAATGTATCAGAGAAGCATTGTAAAAAAATATTGCTTATCTCTGAGTTCAGAGCAATTTCCTGTGGACCGAAATGGGAACGGCATTCCCGGCAACTAGGGAACAAAAATCCGCCGTAATGCCATGATTCCAGATCAACAACGAAATCCATCGACTGCAGGCTGAAAAACACACCTCTGATCATGTGCCCCTTAGGTCGCAGAGCTAAGCATTCTACCAGCTTACATGATTCATATACCACAAAATTACTTCTCAGTTTCTTGGCGGCGGCGAACTATAAAAAAATCAACAGATCAGTTATTACCATATTCCCGGCAATGGCCGCACCTCCAACTTCCAAGCGATGGTAATTCAACCCACGGTGAACATTGGCTGTGAATCAAAATCCCACAAATCTCACAACGGAGATCAGGTACTGGTTCCATTTGTGAACATTGCATACAACTATGGCCGGTGTAAGTCATAGGTTCTGATTTATCTGCCAAACTAGCATCGCACGGTTCAGGACCAAGGGTGGTGTTGGTGGTAGAATTTTCCATATATCCTGACAAGTCGTCAGACATGTCAACACCCTCAAACTGACCACCATCATCTGACTGTAGCAATTCTGTTACAGAGAAGTAGGTATGGGGTTCAAAATCCATGTAATCATCGTAATTTACATTTTGAGACTCATTCGGCAGCTTGTTGTCAAAGTCAACACCAGAGGTATATTCCAACGGTGTAGATTCCTCGGCAGGGTAGGTAGAGAATTCAGCATCCAAAGGTACACCTTCAAAAGAAACATCATCACCCTCATTCTTAACATTCCTTCTCACTGGTAGTTTCTGAGGCCCTGGTGCAGAGACACCGTTCCACTCCATATCCTCTTCCATCTTGGGTTCTGTTACCAGTTCAACACTTGTGAGAGAGAAAAGAAGAGGATCATCCTCAACAGGAAAGACGGGAGTAGGATCCTCATCAGGAAAGACATGACTAGGATCCTCCGCAGAAAAGGCGGAAGTATCATCATATAAAGGAAAGACCGGAGTAGCAGCTTCACACTCTCTCATATCAGAGATTGCTCCAGAATCGGTATCTGCTCCAGAATGTTGTTCTTTCTTTGCTTTTGTGCGTGACCTTTTGCCATTGCCCTCTTGTCTCTTAGGCTTCAAATCAGAGTAAGGACAAACAGGTGATTTTATCCTTCGACACTTGCAACATTTGAAGCTCAACACATTAGAAAGTTTGGATTCTTCAAGTTCAACGGCTTCAGCATGATACCAATCTGAAAAGCAAAACATATCAGATAAAAGAGTATAAAGTATTTCATAAATTATTTACTACACAAAAACTTACTTTGGCATGTCTCACAGCAAATATACATCAGATCAGACGTATATGGCTTTCGACACAAGTGACAAACAGGTTTTAGTCCTGGTATGTTCGAGCTCCCTTTTAAAAGTATGTTCCTGAGCATGAAATCGCCTGAATCTTCATTATGTTTCTTTTTCCATATAATGCCCCAAGAACAATTTTTGCGATGGCGTTTTGCAGCTGAAGTTTCCACAGAAGCAACTTGTTGCATGTCAAGATGATTATCATTTATCCTAGTAGTTGGTTCTTGTTCAGAGCGTTTAGCCTTTGTTTTTTTCAAACTCGTCGCAGGAGTAACTTGTTTCATGGGATTATTAGCCTTTGTCTTGGAAGATTTCGGTACTTGATCAAGAGTTCTAGGCTTTGATCTCTTCAAAACTGTACCAGAGTTATTTTCTCGTCCTCGTAGGAGTAATGGACTGGTTGGAGATTCATTACTATTCTCTTTTTGAGCAAGTAATCTGGCATGGTAACATTGCTTGCACGTGATCAAGTACTCAACTTCATTTGCAGAGACTATTTGACTTGTGGAACAACCCTCATGACAATAGCCTAGCACCCCCATAAGGAAAAAATTACATTCATGAACAAGAATAATACAAATGCTTGGATTTTAAATATCAAACATCAATATAAAGTTTTGTTTATGTCTAACTGTTAATTACCAGAACATAAGTTTAACTTAAACAAGAGATGCGAAAGAATACCAGAAATTATCACATCTCTCTCTCTGCATGTATTCAAGGGTAAAACGATAAAGCGTTGAAAACAGTAAAATTCAACTACTACGAGAACATTAAAAGAGACTCTCTTTTTCTCGCAATTTCTACAGCATTTTAAAAAGGAAAATGGTATATGTACACCATTTGATTTTTCTACACCTATCCAACACGTAAAAAAGTGTAATATATTTACTTTTCTATTTAATTCTTCCTAAACTGTTTTATATTTGAAATTAAAAATGTAATTTTATTAGTGTTATGTACATGTAAAACAAAACATGGAGTGTCCATGTATCATTACCCTTTTAAAAAAGGATGGAGGAGGAGATTTGGGTTGATTGAAAAGGGGAGACAAACTCCCTTAAATAGCAATTGGTAAAAAGTCTATCAATTGACCCACCAACGAGGTGCTTTCCTTAACAATTCTCCTAATCGAAGATTTTTGATTGAGTTAATAAATAATCTATACACTAACTTTATTTATTATCATCTAAGTTGCTTACATTTATAGGTCATGGTAGGATTGACAACATACACACTTGTCAATGCGAACCTATTGTGCCATAATATTTGTTAGATTTTCTTTGGTGTAAATCTTTTGCATATTCATAATTTCTTCCTTTCCTACCTCTTGAACAAAGTGATACCTATATACTTATGTGTTTTGTTCTGAATGAAAAATAAAATCTCTTACATATGCAAATAACCAACTCTTAGTGCCCCTATTGCAACTGTACTCAAACACTTAATATTTTTTTAAGTTTCAGGCTGTACTTGTTCTTCAAACTCCTTGAATGATAGAAACATATTAAAATTCTTCTTAAAAAGGTACACCCACAATCTCTTAGAGTAATCATCAATGATTAATACAAAATATTTTGCTCCTCCTAGGAATATGATGATTATCATGATGGATCTAGTCCAGTGTGTCTTTGCTTCTAATAATTGTTTTAGCAAACTAATACATCTTGTAATGTATCTCCCAAAAGCATGTATAGATTGATCATAATCTTATATGATGCTTTTCATCATTACCAATTTCCTCTTACCACCTTTAAGATCTCACCTTCAGTATGGATCTTCCACCTAAGGTTGTCTAGTTGCCTAATGGAAAATATATTCTTCGCATGTCATACCCCTTGAACTTTGCAAAAAATAATTTTTTCTTCAGGCCCTTCATCATGGTGTCATACAAAATTTTTCAACTAAATAGGCTTATGCAATTTCCACTATGAATAGTGTTGTCTATTTGAACAATGGTGATAGACTATGGACTAATACACTCGATGAGTTGCCAAGAAAGAGATGGATCACTAAGGGACACAAAAATTTTCCTTGTTTTAACTTTCTTAGAAATGTACTTTCGCACTACCAAACTTTATATCTAATAATAAGAATAATTATTTTCTTATGTGGAAGATCATATTAATTGCAACCCAAAGGCATATACTAAGACCTCAGGAAATGAGATGAATCACAAGTGAACACATTTCAATACTAAATTTCACCTTGTCTTAACTTTCCTAGACGTGCCCACTTTCAATGACGACACTTTATATCTAGTAACAAGAATAATTATTTTCTTATGTGGAAGATCATACTAATTGCAACCACAGTACGGTAAGAATTTTCTCATCATGAATAGTATTGTCCGTTCAAACAATTGTGATAGACCATGAACTAATGAAATAATCCACCAGGTAAGTTCCAAAAAATACTATGAATATTATTGTCTATTGGAAGAATTTTCTCCACTATGAATAGTATTGTCTATTTCAACATTTGTGATGGACCATGAACTAATGAAGTTTTTTCCTTGTCTTAACTTTCCTAGAAATGCCACACAGTACTAGAGTGACACCAGTTCTGTTACGTACTAGAGTGACAGAATATTAACTCATGACAATAGAGATGAGTAAGAATAACACAACTCACATCAGGCAAAAATGAAATTCCATTAAATGGAAAAAGGTAGAACACCTCTCTATAAATTCAAAGGGGAGAGCAATACCACATTCTCTTTAATAAAAAATAAAAGAATACAATAACTTAGAGAATATCTATCTATATTTTAAAGCGAGAGCAATACCACACTCTCTCTTAAACTAAAAATACAATATTAAATCTCTTAATTTTTCTCAAAATTTCAAAAACATTCAAAATGGGAGGAAGAGCTTTAAGATGATTGAAAAGAGGAGACAACTCCCATTTTATAGCAATTGGTAGAAGGCTACCAATTGATCCCACCAACGTGGGGCTTTTGTTAGCATTAACTATTATGTCAATAATATAGAAATGGATGTATAGTTATATTTATAGAGAAGTTATTAAATAATAAATTTCACAACAATCAGATATTTAGGACAGCAAAATAGAGTAAATAATAAGGATGGATCATTCAGAGGTACCTTGGCATGCATTACACTTGGTAGCATCCCTGAATCAAAGTACATAGATAGGAATTAAGATCTTTAGAGAAAACAGGTTTAAAGAATAAAATGGGAAAAGGAAAGAAGATATGAATGAAAAGAGGATTATTACCTAATTAAAACACCCATCTGACATACAGAACATGACACCACATCCAAGTTATCTCTCTTGCATGTAAGGTAAAAAAATATGTCCTTGCAGATAGTTTTTAGCCGCTTTCTATGCAACCCAGATGCAGTATTCAAGTGCTGCTCTTCATTATATGGCATGTTTCCCTTACCTTCTTCATACTCTTTCACCAAATATAAAGGAATTCGTGCTTCATAAAACCAATACTTATCCTTTCCTTTTGGATCTTGCTCTATTTCAATAACATTTTTCATCACCCGAGAAGGAAGATGTTTCTGACTCCCAAAAACTATTCCATAACAATTTTTCCCCTCTACCAGTTTAGAGTCACAAATATTTGCATTTCTGAAAGCAGAAGCTTCAGTCTCTTGACCTTTTCCATCCTGGATATTCTGCTCAGGACGAATCAGATCACTCCATCTGAGATAAAAATCCAGATATCTGACCTGATGCAAATAATCAAATATTCACTGGGTCAACAAGCTTGCAAGCCAAACAAGGTTACGGCCAATGCTTGACATATAACTAAAGGAAAATAAGGAAACCTGTAGTGCCAGTTGCGATGCATTCCTACTCATTTGTACAGCAGCTCTCCAAACAAGTTGTCTACTTCTTTTGGGAATTTCAATGCCATCAGCATAAAAAATGGCAGAAATTTTTCTTGAACCACCTGTCCCCCATAATAAAGAAAACATTTTATTCACTAATAATTAAAAAAAGAAAAGGGAATTCACAAATACGAGTCCAGGGAAGCAGAGGAAACAACCAAATTGTAAAATTCAATAAGCTTTGTAGGCTGACTCGACCTAACATCTGAATCTTGACAATATAAGGTGAGTATTGTATGTTGAACACTCAGCTATCTTACTCCCAACAATATTCAAGCTCACTAGTCATCTCAACTAACATGTAAAGGTAATGTGATATTTTAATTAAAAAATATATGTTAAGATATAATTTATAATAATTAGTTCATAACAATAAATTAAAAAGTCAGGCCAAGCTGATCTTTGAGCTTGGTTCTATAGCTTAAAAGATTTGACCTCAATACAGCTCATTCTTAGACCTCACCCAACCCCAAAAGGTGAATATGGAAAAAGGATGTTAGAAGGAAGAATTAGGAAGATGATCACTAGTGCCCATTGCTGAACCCAGTTCTGATGCTTAACAAGCAAGTTGATCAATTAGTTGAGAATCTATCAATACAAGCAAGTTGATCAATTAGTTGAGAATCTATCAATACAAGCAAGTTGATCAATTAGTTGAGAATCTATCAATTATAACAGTTTATGTTAATTGTTCATGGAACAAGAGATTGGCCTGTATAAAAAGGGAATAGAGGGCAAAGGGGAAGTAAGGGGGAGACTCAGGACTCAAAAAATTCCAGGGCAAAGAGACATATTCTATACTTTCAGCTTCAGTTTCATTCCCGGACTCTTGTTAATTCTAGTTATAAGGAAGGACCTAATTCTGGCATGCAATTGAAGTTCCATCTATACTTCATTGCTATTTTATATTTCCTATATCCAGGTATATTGTGTGGTTAAAAATAAAATACCTTGTCGTGCTGCTTTTCTAACCATGGATTTTGGCAAGATAGCTTTCTGGAATATAAATTTGGTGAATTTGCCACCACGCCACCACACAAAATTTTCAGGGCAACCCTCAGCTGTAGCTTCGTCATTAGCTGACCGCTTCTTGTAACGCCTCCCACCTGGTGCACGCTTCTGTGCTGTTCCAAGAGTGGATGTGGCACTTTGTACCATGGAAAACTCAACCAACCAGTCATCCATCAGTTTAACCCAGTCCCCACAGAAAGAAATTGTCCGAATGTTCTCCTCGAGCTGAAAATGAAGTATTAACAAAATTGCTCAGATGGAACAAGCAAGAAATGTCATGATGAGATATTCCTAATATAGGCATGATAATACACAATTCTGGAAAAGGATCACATTGACAGGCAGCAACATCAGCATCTAAACTATTTAAAGCAGTCAAGTAGACAGGACAAGTCCAAAGATATAAAAAGTGATGTAAAACTAATACATCGTATCAACTCATCAACACAACCACCATGATATATAAGCCCACATGTATTGGTTGAATAAAGCCACAAACACGCTATACAAAATCTACTCAAGTAAATAAAGTTACTTAAAGCAGCAAGGCAATCAAAGGCTAGGCATCCTTAAATAACTACTTTATAAGTGATTTAGTTCCTGTTGCAAGGGCTGAATTTCATAACAAAAGAAATAGCGAGCTGTATAAAGCTTGTAAATTCATTAAACAAAGAAAAGAAGTCACAGAGACGTCTAATTTAGTTCTGAGTGACATCATTCTCAATTTTTTCTTTATCATATCTATGTCACTCAGCATCTTTTGGCATCTGAATCATCATCAACTGTTGCAGGAAGTATAATTTATATGGGAAATTAGATAGGCCAAAACAAATCCTAAACTAACTAAATTCCTAACATGTGACTTCATCAACAATGAATGGCTATTAGAAAAACCAGAAAATATAACATTAAAACAAATTCATTTTTTAACAATCACTTACTTCAAGTAAAAGTGGTTTGATAGCACTAAATGTTGTGGCCTGTTCCACTCGCTTACGCCATTGCCTTCTGTGGACTGAACTTAGGAAGGGCCCAACTACTAAACCACGTAAACATTCCTCCATGTACATAATGTAGGTTGCAATACTAGGGAGTACTCCCTCCGCATTTTTTATAGGAGAAAAACCAGCAAGCACTTTCGTAGCACTCTTTGTGGCACTTAGAGCAGCATGATTTAACATGCATCCTCTCTTGCTTGAAGCAGGGGCTTTACAAGAAATGCACCAACCACACCTTTCTCTTGGAACCTCCACAGGCTTCTTCTCAGAACTTGGCCAAAAGAAACGTGAGGCAGCTAATGAGAATGCTTTTGCTTGCAAGTAAGTGTTTCCAGATGCCAATTTCCTCTGATTGTCTGACACATGGCCCTCTGACCTAGATTCCTCTGAGGAAAGAAGGGCAAATTTAGCAGCTGCTGATGCAGCAAATTCACCATGTATATAGTAATTCATGTACGACAAAGGCTTATAGGAGAAACCCATGTAGGCAAAACTATTGGTTACATTGCGTTCACACTTTTCGAAACTAGCTTGAGTGCTTTCCTTGGTTTGGAAAGAAATATTTATGGGAAACCCGGTATGGTTTGCATGGCCATAATAACTAAATCGACCATTTACTGAAGAGCACTTGCCAGGATCTACCACTGTTGGCCTATCATCAAAATTTCTATGGTTGATGTTGGAATGATGACTAACAGAAACAGAAGCAGAATCAGCTGAGAGGATGGACTCGATCCTAGTGCCCTCAGGAAGCTTTGTAGTCACAACAGGGTACTCACTACTGCTACCATTGCCATTACACTGAAGAGCAGAACTTGGAGGGGCAACTGATGAAGCATCAAGAGATGGCACCATATTGTCGCAGTAAGCTGTACTGGCAGAGGTTAATGGATACTCTTCCTTCATCAAATTGCCTTCACCCACTGGAGGAAGTAAAAAAGGAGAAGGCTTTGTCTCTTCCTTAATATTTGCTGAGTTCACAATTGCTCCACTTGAAACAGAATGAAACAACAAACTTTCTGGAACACTCCAATACTGAAGCACTGCCATGCAAATATCATGGTATATTGGTCTGTGCTGCAAGGATGCATAAAGCACTTGGAGAACCTTGGGGATGTCATTCTGATTGTAGTACCTAAGACAAGATTCAGCATTGCCAATATTCAGCCTGCAATAAGCCAAGTTACAAGATCATAAGTATATGACATCAGAAGTCGAAGTGATTAAAAAAAGATTAAGCGAAGTTTCAAGTCTAAAGATTTTAGAACCGAACTTCAAATCTCATTAGTGTCAGAAATACCACCTACTGATAGCATAACAAAACAAAAAAATAATTAAGCACAAAGATGTTGAGCATACACAAGTAGATGTTCGCAAGTTCCCATGAAGAGTTGCCCATACAAATCCCTCCCAAATATTTCAGCCCCTCGAAGTGATGTTCCCTTTGCAATGGTTGGCCCCAACATATTTATTTTGCACTCTGGACAATACCATGGCCCTTCTGGTATATGATTTTTTAACACACCGATACACCTTGAATGATAAGCAGAGGGACACCCATCACAACAAAGCAGGATCCCGTCCATGCCACAGAGGCGACATTCATCTCCATTTCTATCATCACCACCATCTTCAGTGCTTTCTGTACCTCTGGAATATGAAATAAAGCTTCCAGGTTGGTTCACAGCATTTGAAGCTGAAACAAACTTTGTAGCTTCTTTATCCTCAGACGCTGAAGTAAAGGTGTATCTTGGCTCGACTCTTCTATGCCCAACTTCTGTAGGAAGGATATCTTCTCCATCATCATCAATCCCAACCTCTGATTCTCTCCGAATGTTCATTTCATTTAAAATATCCTCAGATTCCAAAACATCATCACAGAGAATTTGCAATATCATCAGCTTCCTACTAACCGGCAGTACATAATATTCTACAGTGGACACCTCTTGGTAAAATGCTTTCCACTCATGAGAATTTGAGTGTCCACTGACTACCAAATATTGTATAAGGAAGACTGGCCATGTCACTGGATCCAACAAGCTCCATTCATTGCACCTGCAAATACATCAAACAAAATATCTTTTCAAATATAACGACTTTGCCAAATAAAATAGAGTCAATAAACAGACTGCAGTGGTGCCATTGCAATGTAGCAGAGAGTAACTTTAGACAGTTGCTATGGGATTCAAACAGCAGAGTGGTATTCAATAGCAGTCATCGCAGCAGCAATAGTGGCTTACTGCGTGCTTTAACAGCACTACCATCATATAGTCTCGCATAGACTCCAAAAAACCCATTCTTAGCCCTAAAACAATGTTGTTTTATTTATTTAGTTCATATTACATAGCAGAAAATGGCAGAAAGCCAATAATCAACTATATCAATTATATATGACATATATAATTGAAATATATGGTTCAGACATATGTAAACTTTAGGTTGCATGCAACTAAAACTAAAAGTAGACAAAAATTCACATAATATCGATTCAAAACTTAAATTGGCCAGAGGCTTGCCAGAGAGAACAAGAATAGCAGATGCAAAGAACTCCACCACACAAAGGCACTATTATCAGCTATTTAACAACTCTATTGCTATCCTGCTAAAGTGTTCGAGGAGTTGCCAACTACATCCTCATTCCAAATCTAAAATTGATAACTATGATAAAAGTGTAAGCAAGCTAACAATCACACAGCAGTATACGAATAGTTATACTACCTTAGGCATCTTGATGCTCGCTCTGAGCCCTCTGATGAGAGGAATTCAAGGTGCTGCCTCAAAACTCTCATCAGCGACAGATGAATTGCGTCAAACAGAGAATTCGTGACCTGGTAATTCAGGGCACCGATGAATTCGTCCAGAGTAAACGGCTGTAGGAACAACCGTATACTAAAGGATCTCAGGAATCCATATACAGAGAACACCAGTGAGACACATTGTTCAGGAACCCCAATGGTACCTGATGACACCGGCAACTCAGGTGGTGGTGGCAGGGTCTCAGCCTCAGCACCAGAATCCATTCCCAGGCCAGTGCCAGAATCACTCGAAGAATTGACATCCTCATCATCCTCCTCATCACCTTCTTCCTCATCTTTTTCAATCAATCCACCATCCTTCAATTCACAAACTCCAGCCCCAGATTCCTCCTTAGTGGATTCAACTGGTCCCTTCTTAGAACCAATTCCGATCTTTCCACCATTCTTTGACACCAATTCTTCTAACTTCTCCTTCCTCCCCACCAAATCACCATTAATTTCACCCTCTTTTACTAGTATAGAACGAACCTCACCACTGTCAAGGTCCTCTGAATCCCCATCCTCGTAACAAACTCTATAAAGACCACTTTCGTAGTACACTACTTTTCCTAGGAACACTCCATTCCTGGGAAAATTTTTCAAAACGAACCTTCCTACCAAAGCCACAGGTCGCGTCCCCATGGACGCCAGCTTCTTTGCTTCATTCTCATTCTCCTCATCATTTCTTCTCCTCTTCCTCGGACGCCCCCTCGGTCTCGCTACGGGCGCCTCCATCCTAGGAAAATTAGAACCCTAAGATAAAATTTCCTTTGATTTAGGCTTTCTAGCACAAAATTGATTCAAAAGCTAGGGTTCAATCAGATCCTGCAGAGGCGTATGCAGCTAGCAACAGTTGAAGATAAATGAGAGTGAAGACGAAAATCGAAGTGAGGATTGACGAAGAATTGGGGAAATGGAGAAAGAAATTCTGAGAGATTGGATATTGGAAATGGAGAAGAAGATGTAGATAGGGTTCGAGAATTGAGCGAAGAGTTGAAGATAAATGGTGCAGAGTGCGGTTGTTAGGGGTATAAGGTGTGAGAGAAGTAGAAATGGAAGGGATAACCCTACCCTAATGAAGAAAATGCACACTGGAGAGAACAATGAATTTGATTTGGTTTGTTCTAGACTCAGTGGCCGAGTCGCGTTTTGGTTATTCTTTCTAGACCGAGTCGGAAGTGTGTTGACTCGTTGAGTCCGAGTTGAACACCCACACAAGTGAGTCAGCTCCATTTCAGAAGGTATATATGTAAGAAAAACAAATGATCTTTTGACGCGTTATCGTGCTTACGTGCTGTTGCTGACTCAACTCACCATCCTATGAAATTGAAATTTTAATTCAAATGAAAAAATAAATAAAAAACTGTAACCATTTTGCCGGGAAAGCATCAGATTTAAAAGGTATTCCTTGTAGTTTTTTTTCTCTCATTGTGTTATCAACCATTGATAATTAAGGATGAAAATATACTGGGTCTCCGTGCCAGCTTTTTTAATTTCTAAGTTTCTTTGTTAATTTATTTTATACTTCTTGTGGAATTTTATTTTTGAAGTGAGTATGATATTTACATGTAATAATTGTCTTCATACAAACAATTGTTGTTTAAAAAGATCATTTAAAAGTTAATGTTTAGTTGAAATAGCCTTACAACAAACGATAAAATAGACTAAATTCAACATATTGTTTTCTAATTATAGTTTTTATTAGGTTAAATTTGTTTAGTTGGTGATGAAATGTAATTATTTCAACTGGTTGAACCTTTAATTGAAGTGTTGGTTTAGATATTTAGAATTTTGGTTTTCTTTGATTTTTTCTAACTATTGCTTGGACACCAAATCACTTTTTAAGTATAGGAAACTATCTTTGATGAATTGTTATTAGTGAATTATATTTGAGAATCTAGTTGAAACTAAATATAAATAACTATGTTCATGTATGTGCAATACTAAGAAGAAAAGTTGTGAGTACTTTTGTGAATGATTTTATAATAATAATTTGGTATAGTTAGATTGTTGGTTAATGGTTGATGAAAACTTTGTATATGTTTTAGTTTGAGTTTTAAATATGAGCTAAATAAGTAAATATAGTTTTATTTAAGTGAGATGTGTATTGAATTGAGTTATATAGTAAATTGTGAGTTCAATCTAAGTGAATGTTATTTGATAGATGATATAAATGTTTTTAATCTATTAGATGTAATTATGTTTTGGTTTACTTTTTGTTCAAATGAAATATTTTTTCTCAAAGAATATTTTGGTCTTTGGTTTATCAAATGATAGTACTCTCACTCAAGTTATACAATTTTAAAGCATCTGCTTATTTTATATTTAAATTTCGTTCAAACGAGATTATGTCACTCAAGTGACAATTTAAGTGATAATTTATGATCAAGAAATAATCTTATATTATGGGTTTGAATTATTTTAATTGATTAATTGTTATTTGCATGTTTACTAATGATGACTATATGACATTATATTAGTTGATGTTATAAATATGGGATAAAATGTGAACATTTGTAGTTATGTATGTATTAAGTAGACAAATATGTGTTAACAACTACATTTTAACTACATTGAGTGTTCAAATAAGTAGATTAAAAGTTCTTTATGTGGTGAGAAGTTGAAGGAGTGATATATTTAATGTAGGTATTCTTGAAAGCACAAGTATATGTAATTTGTTGTATGTATGTAGATTTATGTGTTGATTTTAGTTGATGAATGAATGAATTAACATTTTAAGTATATGTTGATTATTTTTATATATGAGCTAAAGTTAAAATATTATTACACGGATTTTTGGTATTTTACTCTATTTATTATGTATATGGAATTTCATTATATTGAATACATGTATAAATGCTTATGAGGTATAAGAGTTGAACTTAGAAGAGAATAGTATAAAAGTTTTTTTAGTACCTTTTAAAGTGAATGTATATACACTTCGGGATCAATCAATGTATATTACATATATGATTATGTTTTAAGTACTTTTAGTTTTGTAAACTCTCTAAATACTTTACATTCTATATGTAGTTGAATGTTTTAACTAGCTAAGGAAATTGGTTAGAAATCTAAATGAATTTCTAATATAATTTATGTTGAACATTTAGAATGACACGTATATCACCTACCCCTCCTTATACTTTTATACTTTGGCATATAAGCCTCATACAATTAGGACAACATCGTACTATTTTACATTGATTGGAGACTATCAAATTAGTAACGAAAGAATCTTAGACTATTTATCAACCTTCTTCTATGAGTTTGAAAGATTTCACGAGTACAATCGTCCTAAGTACAATTAAAATGTCAATTTAGACCAAATGGATGACTATATGAGTGACATTGAATGAATCTTTAAAATCACACAAGTGTACAAGGCATCTAACACCTATAATTTACCTACACTCAATGATATGATACTTTAGTAATCAATCAAAGATCCATGTCAAACAACTCAACCTCTTTTTATTTCGACTTATCCATGTAATAAGAGAAAAGAAAAAATAATTGAGATGTGGGATTAAATCATGGGTGAATCAAGATAGGTATGAAGTTATTTTATATTGATCAAATGATAAAAATTAAAAATAAAACAACAAAAACAATGACTAACCCCAAATAAATATCACAAATCAAAATAAGAACAATTAAATATGAAAACCATACACATGTATAACATTTATTATATGTCATTCATTTGTATTTAGTGATGTTTCACTTACTTGCAATTGAATCAAAGTCATTTTCAACAACTTGACATTCTTGAATAAAAGTCATTTCCAATCACTTCACCTTTTTTTTTTACTTTTCCTGCCACAAATAATAATTGAGAGGAAAAATGAGTAAGTTACAAGATTAGATATTGAATTGGTTGTGATAGACAAAAAAATATTTTATGTTAGTCATAATAAAAGGAGAATTTAATAACAAATATGTTTAACCTTAAATAAATCATCACAAACTAAAGTAGAATTTAATATTGTTATACCCGAAAACAAGACACACAAAGTTTTCTACTATCTAGAATTCAATCGTCTTCAATAATGTCTCACCTACTTTAGTGATCAATCAAATAGAAATCATATCCAACCTCTTAACTTTTGACTTACTCAAAGTAATAGTTGAAAGGAAAAAACAAGTAAGTTATATGATTGAACTTAAGTTGGTCACAATAAACATAAAGTTATTTTATGTTGCTCACAATAAAAAAAATGAACAAAGAGAAGAACAAAAACTAACAAAATATGTTTACCCTTGAATGAAAAATCCCAAATCAAAATAAAGCAAACTTAATCATAATTAAACCTAGAAAATGCATACATATTCGAGATATATACCATATGTTATCTATTTGTAATTGAGAATGTACAACTTACTTGAGTAGTCATTTAAATGAAAATCATCTTTAATAAAACAAAATATTTCTTACTAAAAGTAATAGTTGAGACGAGAAACGAGTGAGATAAAAGATTGTTTATATAATTCACAATGGGCAAAGTAAGGCAAAAAATAATATAAAATATCTTTAACCTTAAATAAAATATTTCAAATCAAAACAAAAATAAACCTAAATATATTTAACCAAAACCACCTCTTGGTATCTACATGCATTCATATATGTTTAAATTTTCAAGTAATTGACCAAAGAGAATCAATATTTCACAATTAACCTTTTTCTTTTGTTTTGCCCGCTCTAAGTACCAAGAGATAGAGGATACAAATAGGTTATAAGGTCCAATTTGACTTTGTTTATAGACAAAATAAGAAATCTAATAGAAGGGGATTGAGAATGAAAGAAAGCATATATGATATGGTTATCAAATCAAAAAATAGAAAAGATATAAGAAGATTTAGAAATAAAGTATCGAGAAATTGTAAACCTAATCGAACTTAAGTTGGTCACAACGAACATAAAGTTGTTTTATGTTGCTCACAATAATAAATATGGGCTAAGTAAGTAAATATAGTTTTATTTAAGTGAGATGTGTATTGAATTGTGTTATGTAGTAATTTGTGAGCTCAATCTAAGTGGATGTTATTTGATAGATCGTATAAATGTTTTTGTATCTATTAGATGTAATTATGTTTTGGTTTACTTCTTGTTCAAATGAAATATTTTTTTTCAAATAATAAAGAATATCATGGTCTTTGGTTTATCAAATGATAGTACTCTCACCAAGTTATACAATTTTAAAGCATCCATTTATTTTATATTTAAATCTCGTTCAAACGAGATTGTGTCACTCAAGTGACAACTTAAGTGATAATTTATGATCAAGAAATAATCTTATATTATGGGTTTGAATTATTTTAATTGATTAATTGTTATTTGCATGTTTACTAATGATGACTATATGACATTATATTAGTTGATGTTATAAATATGGGATAAAATGTGAACATTTGTAGTTATGTATGTATTAAGTAGACAAATATGTGTTAACAACTACATTTTAACTACATTGAGTGTTCAAATAAGTAGATTAAAAGTTCTTTATGTGATAAGAAGTTAAAGGAGTGATATATTTAATGTAGGTATTCTTGAAAGCACAAGTATATTTAATTTGTTGTATGCATGTAGATTATGTGTTGATTTTAGTTTATGAATGAATGAATTAACATTTTAAGTATGAGTTGATTATTTTGATATATGAGCTAAAGTTAAAATAGTATTACACGAATTTTTGGTATTTTACTCTTTATTTATTATGTATATGAAATTTCATTATACGGAATACATGTATAAATGCTTATCAGGTCTAAGAGTTGAACTTATAAGAGAGTAGTATAAAAGGTTTTTTAGTACCTTTAAAGTGAATGTATATAGACTTCGGGATCAATCAACGTATATTACATATATGATTATGTTTTAAGTACTTTTAGTTTTGTAAACTCTCATAGTACTTTGTCTTATACATGTGGTTGAATGTTTTAACTAGTTAAGGAAATTGGTTAAAAATTTCAATTAGTTTCTAATATAATTTATGTTGGACATTTAGAATGGCACGTAAATCACCTACCCCTCCTTATACTTTGGCATATAAGCCTCATACTATTAGGGCAACATGAATCATGACAACAACTATACAATAAGAGAGTGTTATTGTAACACAACATCATACTATTTTACACTAGTTGGAGACTATCAAATTAGCAACAAAACAATCTTAGACTCTTTATCAACCTCCTTCTATGAGTTTGAAAGATTTCACGAATATAATCATCCTAAGTACAATTAAAATGTCAATTTAGACCAAATGGATGACTATATGAGTGACATTAATTTACCTACACTCAATGATATGTTATTTTAGTAATCAATCAAAGATCCATGTCAAACAACTCAACCTTTTTTTATTTCGATTTATCCATGTGTAAGAGAAAAGAAAAAATAATTGAGAAGTGGGATTAAATCATGGGTGAATCAAGATAGGTATGAAGTTATTTTATATTTGATCAAATGATAGAAATGAAAAGAAAACAACAAAAACAATGACTAACCCCAAATAAACATCACAAATCAAAATAAGAACAATTAAATATGAAAACCACACACATGTATAACATTTATTATATATCATTCATTTGTATTTAGTGATGTTTCACTTACTTGTAATTGAATCAAAGTCATTTTCAACAACTTGACATTCTTGAATAAAAGTCATTTCCAATCACTTCACCTTTTTTTTACGTTTCCTGCCACAAGTAATAATTGAGAGGAAAAATGAGTAAGTTACAAGATTAGATATTGAATTGGTTGTGATAGACACAAAAATATTGTGTTAGTCATAATAAAAAGGAGAAATTAATAACAAATATGTTTAACCTTAAATAAATCATCACAAACTAAGTAGAATTTAATATTGTTATACTGAAAACAAGACACACAAAGTTTTCCACTATCTAGGATTCAATCTTCTTCAATAATGTCTCACCTACTTTAGTGATCAATCAAATAGAAATCATATCCAACCTCTTAACTTTTGACTTACTCAAAGTAATAGTTGAAAGGAAAAAACAAGTAAGTTATATGATTGAACTTAAGTTGGTCACAATAAACATAAAGTTATTTTATGTTGCTCACAATAAAAAAAAAAGAACAAAGAGATGGAAAAAACAAACAAAATATGTTTACCCTTGAATGAAAAATCCCATATCAAAATAAAGCAAACTTAATTGTAATTAAACCTAGAAAATGCATACACATTCAAGATATATACCATATGGTATCTATTTGTAATTGAGAATGTACAACTTACTTGAGTAATCATTTAAATGAAAATCATCTTTAATAAAACAAAATATTTCTTACTAAAAGTAATTGTTGAGACGAGAAACGAGTGAGATAAAAGATTAAATATTGAGTTGATGATGAAAAGTAAAAGATTGTTTATATAATTCACAACGGGCAAAGTAAAGCAAAAAATAATACAAAATATCTTTAACCTTAAATAAAATATTTCAAATCAAAACAAAAATAAACCTAAATATATTTAACCAAAACCACCTCTTGGTATCCACATGCATTCAAATATGTTTAAATTTTCAAGTAATTGACCAAAGAGAATCAATATTTCACAATTAACCTTTTTTTTTTTGTTTTGCTCGCTCTAAGTACAAAGAGATAGAGGATACAAATGGGTTATAAGGTCCAATTTGACTTTGTTTATAGACAAAATAAGAAATCTAATAGAAGGAGAATTGGGAATGAAAGAAAGCATATATGATATGGTTATCAAATCGATAAATAGAAAAGATAGAAGAAGATTTAGAAATGAAGTATTGAGAATTTGTAAACCTAATTGAACTTAAGTTGGTCACAACGAACATATTTTATGTTGCTCACTATAAAAAAATTAAATAAAGAGAACAAACAATAACAAAACATGTTTACCCTTGAATGAAAAATCACAAATCAAAACAAAAGCAAACTTAATCATAACTAAACCTAAAGATATGCATATATACCATATGGTATCTATTTGTAATTAAAGATGTACAACTTACTTGAGTAATCAATTAAATTGAAATCATCTTCAATAAAATATAATATTTCTTACTTAAAGTAACAATTGAGACGAGAAACGAGTGAGATAAAAGATTGAATATTGAATTGATTATGAAAAGTAAAGGATTGTTTATGTAATTCACAAAGAACAAAGTAAGGCAAAAATAATACAAAAATCAAAACAAAAATAAACCTAAATACATTTAACCAAATTCACCTCCTGATATCTACTAGTATTCAAATATGTTAAAATTACCCAAATATTTGACCAAAGAGAATCGATCTTTGACAACTTAACCTTTTTTTTTTTCGCTCTAAGTACCAAGAGATAAAGGATACAAGTGGGGTTATAAGGTTTAATTTGACTTGGTTTATAGACGAAATGAGAAATCTAATAGAAGGAGATTTGGGAATGAAAGAAAGCATATATAATGTGGTTATCAAATCGACAAAAAGAAAAGATAGAAGAAGATTTGGAAATGAAGTATCGAGAAATTGTATACCTAAGCAGCCATATTTATCAAGACATCAAATAATAAACTAGGCTTTTTTATTACCATTATTATCATAATTGGATCCCACCAATAATTATCACAAGTACAAAATCAGGCCCAAAATATATAAAAAGAAAAAAAAAACAGTTAACCTTGTCTTAAAAATAAAAGTAAAGGTAAGAAGACAAAAAAAAATTAAATTAACCTAATCATTCTTAAACCATAAAAAAAATAAAAATCACATTTTTTTTTATCACCCTCTCTTCCAAACTAATTAAACCAACCTTATAATTATCGGTTGTTAGGGAGGAAGTTGAACTCACAACCTATCTTTAGCCTACAACCCAAATAAATTTAGGTCAAAATATAAACTTTTTGGGTTTACTATTTTTAAAAATAAAATAATATTATTTTATCAAAATGTATACATATATTGAAATTTATATATTTAATCACATTTTACAAAATAAAATTCATTTTAATAAAGTAACTTAAATTTAACAAATACATATTTTTTTTATTTAAAAATTTTATTTTTTTTTAATTTAACCCAAAATGCTTGTTAGCTTGACATATAATTAAATTGGTAAAATTCTTTTTAGTCTTAGATTCTAATGTTTATCTTATCCACACTACTAATAGGTGAAAAAAAAAAGGAATATAATATGAATGTATTTCTTAAATAGTCCTAAAACTAGTGCATAAATTAAAGAAAAGTTGGAAAAAATTAGAAAATATTTTGAACATAATGTAGTGATGAAAAGATACAAATATCATCTCACAATTAAAGTCATTTTACTGATCCTTCATTTCTGAGATCTCACTTCACCTCTTCTCCAATTCCGCTGCATTTCAACTTATCCTAAGCATTCTCCATGGATCTCCTTCCACTTCTCCACCAAGGACGTCCATCATCAATCTTCTTCCCATGTGGCCCAACCTTTGTCCTAAGTTTGGTTTCTCTTTCACCAACTTTTTTTCAGCTTTATCAAAATCTTTCATTTTTCATTTGGTACCGAAAATGATTTTGAATGACCTACATATGTAGGTGCATTCAATGAACATAACTGCTTACAAGTATTTGATTTCAAAATTTTCTTTGACATCAATGTTTATTTTTTTCATTATTGAGATTTAGTAGGGGTTTCAAGCTGCTTTTTGCATACATCTTGTTCGTGTAATATAGTCCCAAATTCTTAGTTCATCATAATATTGTTAATTGCCTTTTGCCATTTGTCTTTTGCCATTAACCTTATAAGATTACAACTGGAAGAGAGAAGCAATTGATTGGCCATTCACATAAAACATCTAGTTTCTCTTCCTAAGTTGAATAAAAAATATGTGGGTTTCCAGGTTGGTTCACCCTGACCCGTCTTTGGCCCGCACGAGCTGCAAGTTATGTGGGGCAGGCCTAAGCGGTCTCAAAATCTCAGCCCACTCCACACTTTTTCTTGCAGGTCGGCCCACCCGCATTGTCACCTCTAGGTGTAGTTTGATGTAAATTGCCATCTCTATGTTGGATAAAGGATAATTCGACGCAAATTTACATAAGTTGTTTTTCATATGATGTAAAACACATTTATTTTGTCAATGATATCATGTTATTAATTTTATAATACTATTACACATTATTTATGTTTTATATATCATTAAACTAAACAAATTTAATAATTACTTTTACTGGCTATAACATATTTCCTAAATTTATGACTAATGCGTGTGTGTATGAATTTGAATTATTTGTTGAGATTTTTCTTTGTTGTGTTGTTTTCAAAATATACTAATGAAGATTGATATTGATGTTTTAAAACATATCAAACAAAATTAATATACTAATACTTGTGTGTTTTTAATAATATTATAAAAATCCAAAAAAGAAAATCAAGACTCGTGCGTGGATATATTTAATCTGAGACTCATATTAATTTTAACTATTTATTTAAAATGTTTTTATTTATAAATATTCCGTATAAGAAACTTATTTCAAAATAAACCGATTAAAATGATAAAACGCCTTTAAACTCAAACATTAATTTTTCATTTAATGTTATTAATATATAACTTTGATATATTTTTAAGCGTTATAAACTTTATTAAATTACTAACGTCATACCTAGTGTATTTATTATATTATATTTCTTAAGTCTTACAAAAATATTTTATGTTTATCAAATATATCACTTGTGAATCTACATATAACAACAACAACAACATAATAATAATAATAATAATAATAATAATAATAATAATAATAATAATAATAATAATAATAATAATAATAAATATTAAATAAAAAATAAGTATTAATGTATATACACACAAGCAATTAATTTTAATCTTAAATTATCATGTATTATTATTATTAAAGATCACACCTATAAATCAAATTTCATAAAATAGAAAATAGTATGTATTTGCTTATTTAAAAATATAAAATATACTTGAATTTGGTTCCTTTAAATAAGATTTGAGTCAAGCTTGAGTTTTATAAATGTAAAAAAAATATGACTAGAAGTTGTGACTAATCTAGAAATTTTGGAGGATATTAGCATATTTAAATAAAATAGAGATTTATTCTCTTTCACAATTTCACAATAAAATTAAGTATCATTCAATAAAAGTGCTTATTTTCACTAAGATCTCTATTGTTATGTGGCAAAGTCGCAAAAGTTGTTTATAAAACTATAACAATATATAAGAGATTCTCTGTATACATTTTGTTTTTTCCATTTTATTTTTAATTATTATTTTAAAAATTAATTATTTAATAAATAATTTACTTCAATCGTTATTCTAATTTTTTTTTATGTTTAACAGTTATTTTAAAACCTCTTTTGTTCTTTTGTGTATATATTTTATTTTTTTAGTTTTATTTATTATTTTAAAAATTAATTATTTTATAAATAGTTTAACTCTTTTAAAAATTAATTATGAAAGTGAATATTATTATATTAACTCAAAATTTGTATGAAATTAAAAAATGAAAACACAAAGACAGTGCCTTTATTTTCGCTATTTTAAGTAAAGAAAATATATGAGTAATTTAAGAGATAATAATGAAAAAATTATTGTGAAAGGGACAAAAAGAAATATTATCTAAATGTATAAAAGGTGAGTAGATATTTATACTATATATAAAAAGAAGATTTTTCTTTTTTTTCCATAATTATTTTTTAATTATACTCTTAAAAAAATAATTAAAAATATTATTTTATCTATTTTACTTTGAAGTGATTAATTCTTTAAATTTAATATTTTTTTAAAACATAATTATTATTTTTAATGATAATACTGTTTACAAAATAAATAAAAACTATTTACAATAAATTTATAAAAAATATTTTAATTTTATAATTATAATAATAACAATAGTAATAATTTTATTATTTTTTATTATTATAAAAAACGTAAACACATACGCTATATGTTTTCACTGGCTATAAATGAGCGGAAGAATTAAAGTTTAAACTTGTAAAAAACAAAAACGAAAGCTTTATAAAGAAGTTTCTTCTATTTAAAAAAATATTTTTTTAATATATTTTTTAAATAGTATGTATTATCTTTTTTTTTTTGAGAAAAAAACTAGATCATTTGTTTAAAAATAAGAAACATTGAATGTTACGAAATTTTTTTATATAAATTCTTATTAGTTATCTTAATGTGTTTTGTTGGAACCTTGATAATTTATAATTAGCATAAAAACATATATTGATAGGTCTAAATCCAAAATTAGTAAAGTTAGTAGGAAAGTTAGACATGAACACTACAAGAAGACACTTTATAAAAATATTTTTAAATAACAATCCGTTTTAGAGATAAGTTTAAATATCAATTTATAAGTTTAAAATTAAAATTATTATTTAAAATAGTATTTAATCTAAATAAAGAATTATATTTTATTTATAATTTAAATTTTTAATTAATCACTAATATTATTTATTAAAATTTTGATTATCGAATAAATTAGTGTCAAAATTATTAATTTGAGTGTCAAAGTATCTTTGCAGACTCCTTATCAAAAACATATATTATACCTAGCAAAAGACATATCAATATTGAGAGAGAGTACGAGTGGGACATGTATGTGTGATTCTAGACTAACAAGAACACATACGTAAGAATGAAGTCTATGGAAATGAATGATTAATGAAAGACAAAGATAGAGAATGAATGAAATGTCATAGACATGACCTCTTTCCCTACAAATTAAAAAAAATAAAAGTTGTTTGTGTTTTGAGTTAGACCCGTAAGTTAAGACTGAGGTGAGCTTCTTTTTTTTTATGTCTGCGTTGGTGAATTAATTTGTCTCACTCGGATTCATCTCAAATGAGCCGAGTTCTTAGATGATCAAATTCATTATTAACTCGTACTGAAATTTGCACATTTTTTTAAACTTAACTCGATTTAAACTCATGATAAATTCTTAATAGATCGGATTAATTTTTGACTCGTACTAAAATCTACAAATCTCTTCTGACCCAATTTAACTAGAAATCATATTGAATTGAATTAGCTCTCGAATTTTAACCATTTGGACAAATATAAATATTTACATACAATAAACTTAATTATCTGTATCAATTTCCATCAAATCATAGTTTTAATTTTCAACATTTTGTTCACTATTTCATCAAGCTATTTTCAACATAATAAACATACTCAAAGTTCAAGTTCCAAGACCGACATTTTAATTTCCCACATAACTTACCGTTTTCTAATTCCATAAATTTTCTGTTCAACATAGATAGTAAAACTTTTACTTTAAATGCAAAAAAATACTACATCTCAAAGTTTTAAAGTAACATATTCACAGCTTAAAACACTCCTTCAACTAAATACCAACTTAAACTCCTAAATAAATAAAATACGATTTTCATTATAATTAAACTTCACTCTGCACAAGATTCTTATGTGTTTCCATTTGTAGCATCAAATTCAAAACAACTTAATTGAATAAAACTTATTACCTTCCCTTACTTCACATTCAAAACTCCACTATAGATAATCCAAATACTAACTTAAACATTTTTTTTAACTTACTCCTTGAGAATTCTAAAATAAATTTAAAAAATTCAATTATCTTCTACTAAACCACTCATTATTGAAGAAGAAAATGAAAAACAATTTCAAAATTTAAAAAGAATAGAGAGGGAAAAGTTTGGAGAAATAATAAAATTTACAAAATCAATACCAAATAATTGAAATTATATTTTATATATTAAATATAACTGAAAATATTTATTTATTTTTTTAAATCATTCCTACTAAATATAAAGTGTAACATCCCGTTTTCATAGTTTTTAAACTATTTAACAAAAGATTTAAATTTTTTTGCAATTCAGAAGCAAATGATGACATGAGCCAGTATAATGCAATACAGTCATCCTCAAAAATAACTATACATACACTGATCAACCTATACTGGTCGTACACGACTAAAGGGATTACAAAATACCCGATCATTCAAGCAAAAGAAATAAAAGGGAGTCACATATGCTACTGATACG
>Ga0214544_1002451_pt1 | contig 38976 bp, 23 predicted proteins | sample CNSS3metaG_FD_160074 | JGI IMG/M metagenome (GOLD analysis project Ga0214544, IMG submission 160074) | Root nodule microbial communities from cowpea collected in UCLA plant growth center, Los Angeles, California, USA - CNSS3 | ecosystem: Host-associated > Plants > Roots > Nodule | place: USA...
CCAGAAAGGATATAAAATCAAATAGTAAATACAAAATATTACATCATAAAGAGTAATGAATAATATGATTATCAATCATATGAGTAATTGTATAAATCAATGGACGACCATTAATTCATAACAAAATATAAATTATATTAATTGTTTTAAATAATACCTTAAATATGTTTTTAGTCGTTATACTTAATCTAAAATTAAAAATCTTCTATGTTTCGAATTTTGATCAAAAAATTTAAAAAGTAAATAGATATAGTCATTAACCCAACTGTAAATTTTGTTCATAATGTTAAATTATTTTTGAATTTGATGTGACTTTACCTTTTGGCTTTGTAATCATTTTTGTCATTTTGGAACATGTATCAAAATTTAGAATATGCATATATTTTAATTTTGTGTGCAAGTCTAGAGACTAACAACATATTTAATTCCAAACAACATACAAAACAATATAATGTATTAAATAAACAAGATAAAAACTAATTTATGGCAAACTTTTCAATATGAAACTTCAATGTAAACAAAAGTAATACAAGAAACCTAGTTTAGTAAAAAATTAAAAATACTAGTTTGTAATAACAATATATATTCTCTTCGCTAATAAGGTGAGTGATATCATAAGAAAGTCCTAACAGACAAAATAAAAAACCAAGTACATGAGATAAATGATATAAAATCTCCTCTCCAAGCTAGTTTGTATCTGAATATTTGTAGACAACACATTTTACTTTATTATTGTTTTGACTTTAAGTCAGTTGAGACAAATCAAATTACAGCATTCAAAATATTGTTCACTTTGGAACCTAAATTTTTTGTTACGGTTTTTTTTTCTTTAAAGACTCTTTATAGTGTTGAAGAAAAAATATGTATTTAAATGCGTTTCAATCAAGGGCTAAAAAAGTTTTCATCTCTACAAACAACGTCAATGTTTCAACCTTAAGTCTGTTCAAACAATATCGTTATGATCAATTAACGCATCCAAAGTATTGTTCTCTTTTAAACCTTGAACTTTTATCATTATTTTTTGCTTAAAAGACGATTCTAAAGATTGAAAGAAAAATATGTCATTGAGTTCAATTGTAAACTTGTTGCATGTAGCATTAATTGTCTCGTGACAGAAGGCCAAGTGGACCGGATCACAATAAAATCAAATCATGACGCTTGGACTTGTGTTATACTCTTAAGTGAAAAGGAGTTAAATTTTGATTAATGATTATAACTTTTGGCCTAATTGTAAACGTTCAATCCTAACAAAGACTATATAAGAAAAATCATCATAAATATTTACTATTTTCTTTAAATCCCATAAAAATATTAATACACAAATGTTTTTTTATTGTTGTAATACAATTAACCGATAACCCATAAAAAAAGTAACTACTTTTTTTGTTCAATACATTAGCAACGTCCATGACAAAACTCAATAATTTTATTTTCCCTTTGTGCTTAGAATTTTGAAGAACAAGTAAAAGGAGATAAACACAAAACCAAAACAAAGTAGCAAAAAGGAATGGTGATAGTTACTTTGAGAAGCTCAACATCTACAATGATGATTAAGAGAGGAGGGTTCCATCAAAGACCACTTTCAGAATAGAAACTGAAAAATCGCAGATGTTTTTTCTTTGACGAATATAAGCTACAAGTGTAGCCATAACCTTAAGCTTTATTCCATGTGACACGAAAACATTTCAACAACTCTTGACATGATATGTGTAAGACACATTACCTAATTAATACAACTTTATTTTAATTTCAACACCTTGTATTGGACCATTGAAGTGGCTAACTCAACTAACTATTAAGTCTGACCTAAATTTGTATGATGAAATTCATGCAAGTGCCCAACTAATCTACCAAGAGTTGCATTCAGCTTTATTTTTCTTTATAAAAGTATAATTGAAATTGCTATATTTTTATTATTAAATTTTAACAATTTTTTCTTACAACATGATGTATCATCTTTTAAATAGTTTTAAAAGATTGAAAATGAAGAAAATGAAAAAATGAAAAACTATTTAGAAGATGACACCTAAAATTGTATGAGAATGTTGTCAAAATTTAGTAGTCAAAATACATGTACAACGATTCAAACGATTATGCTTTTTTTTTCTTTGTATGTTTTTTAAGTATACTATTTTTTTCAAAGTGTACTTTTTTTCCTTTTAAGAAATGAATATATTTTATTTTAGTCAATTCGATAAAAAAAATTCAGTGATTAATAATCGAAATTATAAATTGGCATTTTATGCTTATTTATTGTAATTTCATATTTTTAAATAGTTTGTTATGATTAATAGGGTTGATGGTGTTGAGAGATGACAGGAAATCACTTTGTTTTAATTGTTTTAATGATCTAGAGAAAAATTAAAGGATTTCTTCTTCCTCTTCTTAAAAACAAGGTTTTTTTCCCTTTTAAGTTTATAAGTGATTGTAATTTTTTTTTTCTATTTAGTGAACTTTTTATTAATTGATTAGGTATAACGATAATGAATTTTAAAAAGAGGATGTGATAATAGTTAAGTTGACCTCTGAGTTAAAGTGAGAATAAAATGAACATAGAATTCAGAATTTTCTGTTAGATTTGTTTGATATCTTTCTCTTTGAATATTAAATGTATTAATTTTTAAAAATTATTTTAATATATTTTAAAATTTTAAAATCGGTGACCATCAAACTATTTTGAATAAATAAAAAAAAAAAATCTAACAAATAATCTAAATTTGTGTAACATACTTACATTACCTATAAAGGATTTAAACATCGAATCAATAGAAACAAAAATACTCACTTGAAACATGCAGAAATTATAAAGATAGATAAAGTTTAAGTTCAAATTTGAATTTGAATATTTGAATTGGCATTATTAAAGTTGTCATTTAAGTGATTTAAAATGTTTATTTTACTCTTGGTAAAAAGATAAACGTGTTAATTAAATAAAAAAAAAAAATTAAGGAATCTCTATTTTTTTTTTCATTTTTATCTTATTTTTCTAATTGAGTAAAAAGTTAAAAAAATATAATCTAGTACCAAATTTGATTTAATAAAATTTTGAGTAATTAAATTTGCACGAAAAGAAAAAGTGAACTTCAAATTTAAGTCTTACACATAATAAAAAAATATAACTTAAATCCATGTAAATATTTATTTAAAAAACAAACAGACGGAGAAAAACTTAAATATGAGATGGTTGAAACAAATATGGGAGTAAAAGTATATTTGAAGCAAAAATTAGAAAAAGAAACCAAGTAAATGGAGTTACTGATTAAATGAATTATATAAAATAATAGTCACATACAATTCTCATATTTGACTAAAGTGGCAGAATATTTAAAATTGTTATTTTCTAGTTTTTGGTATTTTTATTTGTATATCATATATATTGGTCAATATTTTACACCACATCGATTCAATACATGTTTACTTGACCGTTAGTTTTGACCATAAAACAAAAAATACAAATTTAGTTGTTTTTAATAAACATAGTTGATTTTTTGTAACATATTTTTAATTGGGCCTATGGTTTTTGGGTTAAAAGGAGGACATAGCTGAAATAAAATAATAAACTGCGTAAAAAAAAAAAATCATAAACGTTGATCCAAACATAGAAAAAATGTGACGTGTGGAAACGCGTATGTTGTGTCTACATCAAAACAAGATGTAAAGTTGTTAAAGCATATTTGACTAATTGGGAGTTTCCTATTACGTATAGATTTCGAATCATTTAGATAACAAATAAATAATACTCTATACTTCTACACTCCATCATTACCTACTAATAAATTTAAGAATTAAATCTTATTTTAAAATCTAAATTTCAATATTGAAACTTTCATAACTTATATATCTTAGTTTTAAATTTTAAAAATCGAATATAACCATTTTAATTCAATTTAATTAAAATTTTGTTGACCTATTAAATATTTTAAACATTATGAATAATTTAAATATTGATATGAAACATTTTGTTGACCTATTAAATACTTTTTTTAACATATATTAAAATAAAAATATTTTAAATATTATAAATAATTTAAATATGATATAAAACATGTTTGTCATTTAAAAAATTACTATAGTAAGGTAAAAAAATTATATTTTTTATTTTTTAAAATTTGAAGACTAAGTTATACCAAAAGATAGAGAATAATTTTATAAAAAAACATAAAAATTACGTAACACGTAATTTAACAAAATTTAATTAAAATAATTAAATTTACATATTTATAAATATAGAGATTAAATTTGTCTAAAAATTTAAAAAAAGAATAATTCTAATTATTAAGTAGTACTGAAAAAAATTAATAAATAAAAACATATTTAACCATATAAATTAGTCTATAGTGTTCTTTTTTTTATCAAATTAGTTTTATCAATTAAAAAGTATGATAAAAAATGATAATTAAAATTTGAAGGTACTTTTTTTTTCATAATTTGATGTTAAAATAATAAAACGGAATCCGGAAATGAAGGGAAAAAAAACAATATCCGCGTTCCAGCGAAGTTGACACGCGCATGCCATTTATTTCACGACCAGAGGAGAAAAAAGAGACAATCACAATTTTACCTTCTACCACACACAACACAACCACATCATCATCTTCGTCCTCCGACACTTCAGCTTCTCATGTTCTTCCTCTAGAAACCTCTTCCGCACCACCGTGGAATTTTCCTGCTTCTGTGACACAAAACACACACTCTGTTTCTGATATAATTTTACTCTTGTCCTTGTCACCGTGCTGCTTGCAACAAGATAGGGTTTGCACTTTTTAATCTGCTCTGGCTATGACCAGGTACACAAAGTGCTGTGTTAGTTAGGACTTTCTGCAATTATTAGCAAATTTTTCACTACACTAGCCTAGCTGAACTGTGTGTAAGGGTTTTGAAGCTTTATATGTGTTGATTGGTGAGTATTGTTGATTTTTGAGTAGAAGGGTTGGTGATTGTTGAGTCAATGGAAGGTGTTGATCAAAGTAATATGAAACGAAATGGTGGTGTATTTGGTTCATCATCAGGGGCAAATCTCAGGCCCCCAAATCGATTGAACACTGCTGTGCCTGTTGGTCAATTGGGTGTTGCTGAGAATCAGAAACCCTATGGAATACCACCCTCACACCCTAATACAAATATTTCACCTTCTTCACCCTATCCTCAGTTTTTTGCCTCCCAATCCCATTCCAATTCGGTTTCTCAGCGTTTGGGTTCTCCCAATTTGAGTTCTGCTTCATCCCATTCCAGGTCTCTGTCTCAGCCCTCTTTTTTCTCTCTGGATTCCTTGCCCCCATTGAGTCCTTCTCCTTACAGAGAGCCCTCCCTTTCTGACCCAATTTCAATGGATGTGTCTGCTGAGGAAAGCTTGGTTAACCCACATGCCCCTTTGCCTAATCGTGGTCCTTCACTTCAGCTTGGCCATTCTCTTCCACCTAGGAAAGGACACAGGCGATCCAGCAGTGATTCCCCTTTGGGAATTTCTGATTTTATTCAGTCTGCTCCTCAGTTGGTTCCCTCCAGGACTTGGAGTGATCGTGATGTTTCTAGGGGAGGGAACTCAGGATACGAGAAACCGATTCAGTTAGTGTTAAAGGAACCGATTAAGAGCATGGACCGTGGTGTTGATGGTTTTGCTGGGGAACCTGTGGTTGGGAGGAAAGAGGATGATTCTCTGGATGATTTGTTTAGTGCATACATGAATTTAGACAACATTGATGCTCTGAATTTTTCTGGTATGGAAGATAAAGATTTGGATAGCAGAACCAGTGGTTCCAAGACTGTTGAAAGCAGTGATAACGAAGTTGAGAGTCATGCAAATGGGAAAACAACTGGTGCTCAAGGGGCTAGTTCAAGCTGTTCAGAGGACAGAAGGGAAGGAGTGAAGAGGACTTCTAATGGAGACATTGCACCGGGTTCCCGACACCGGAGAAGTTACTCTTTGGACAGCTCCATTGGAAATTTTCATATTGGAGATGAATCACCTAAGCTTCCTCCTCTGCAAAACCGGGGTGGTCAACACTCGCCTAGCAATTCAATGGAGGGGAAGACTTCTGAAACAAGCATGGAGTTTGGAAATGGTGAATTCAGCTCGGAGGAGCTAAAGAAAATAAAGGAGAATGATAAGCTTGCTGAAATTGCCATGGCTGATCCTAAGCGTGCAAAAAGGTAATAATAGTCTTCTCTTTTGCTGTTTTTATGTTCTTTTCTCTTTCGGTGGAAAACAGCTAAGGCTCTAAAATATTTGTGTAGGATTTTGGCCAATCGGCTATCTGCTGCTCGCTCAAAGGAGCGGAAGATGCGATACATTTCTGAATTGGAGCTGAAAGTACAAACACTTCAGACAGAGACAACCACATTGTCCACTCAATTTACCAAATTACAGGTGCGTGCCTTCTGAGTTCTGCCGATATATTTCGTCAAATTGTCATCTATATTTTACTGTGATGAATAAAATGTTCCCTTTTATCATTCCTTTATTCTTTTTCTCCCCTTTCTTTTGTTGTGCTTGTCTGCAGATGGACAATTCAGAGCTTAAAAGTGAGAACAATGAGTACAAATTGAGGATTCAAGCCTTGGAACAGCAATCCCAACTGAAAGATGGTATGTATATACATTTTTCTTCTACTTAATGTATTAGCTCAAATCTGCTTTAGCTTATTCGAACCTGTAACGTGTGAACATTGTTGTTTCTCTACGCAAATCACTTTTATATATGATCAGTTCAATGATGTCTGTTTTTCATTTAGCAAACGGATTTTATGTGCTAACAAGGTATATTTCATGACAATTTTGTAATGAATACAGATAAACTATTCAAACTTGTTCTGGTTCTCAATATGTAAATGACTGATGCTAAGTAACTAAAACTCGAGTGATTTACTATCCAATTATATTCAGGGTAGCTGCACAACTCACCTTTGAAATCTACCTGTCTAGCTGGAATTTACTTTCATTTTTACAAATGCTTGTAAAGTACATTTTGCACCATTTTTCTGATGTTCTGTTTTGTTTGTCATACCCTCTTTAAAACTGTATATTTAAAGATATTAGGGCCATTTTGCCCACATATTGTGTCACTAAAACACCCTTAGTGCCAAATAGAAAAAAATAAAAAAGACAGAAAACGAGACTTGGAATGAAAGGCTTTTCGGATAGTCAAGGTTCAAATGTTCTTAAAACACCCTTATATTTTGATGTTTTGATGCTTCATACAAATGGTCAGAACCTGCAGTGACCATGATTCTTACTACAACTTTTTTTGGCTTCATGCCTATTGCCTCTATCTGCTGTGACTTCTTTCATGATTGTTGCAATCATAGTGTAAAATCTCTAAGACCAAGTCACTAGCATTATATATTTAGCATCTTAAACTTGTAATTCAGAAATATGTATCCTCATATCATCATCTCTCCCTTCAAATACTTTAGCTGTGCAACAAAATTTCATCTGCATGCTTATTTTGGCAGCTCTGAATGAGACCTTGGATGCCGAAGTGCGGCGGTTGAGACGCACGGTTGCAGAACTCGGTGGCGAGTCCCTCCTCTCGAGCCGCATGGCTCAACAGCTTGCTATCAGCCAACAAATGTTCCCGTTACAGCACCAGCAGCACCCTAACCAGCTTAGACATGCTCAACTGCACAATAGCCATTCCCAGGAACAGACACAGACTCAGTCACAGCGACAGAATGGCAAAGCAACAGCCTACTGATCACGTTGGTTGCCCTTCAAAACTCTACAACCATATATATACTCAAGGTTTGTGATTTGTGAATCACAGCACACTGCATCACCAAGTTCAAGTAAAAAAAAAAGACTCCACTCAGAATCAAAAATAAAGTTTAGATATGTTGATTTTACTGCCCAAGTTTAGTTACTATCTGTAAATTTTATGATGATTTCGGATTGATTTCATTAGGATTTATGATTTATTTTATTAAGATTTGTTTTTATTTACTTAAAAAAAATTCTTTCTTCTATTATGGCGAAGATTCTATCATTAATCGCGGTTCATTTTCTATTTTTTTCTTACATATTTAAATTTAACAGAAAATGATTGAGTATGAATGAAATATGAGCGTTCAAATCATTTTGATATTTACCCATTTTACATAACTCTCTATTTACATGTACTCAATCTTCAAACACTAGAAGGTGAATATATTAATGTAATTCCCTTACGCTATTTTTTGGAATGTTGTAGTATTAGTAGTGACTATTATAATTAACTTTTGTCATTTTCATGTTTGCACCATGTTTGTAATACATTGTATCTGGGTGAAGTAAATGACATTCCAACAAATGAGAATAAGACTCGCACTGAGTTAACTCCGTTTAAAATGTTGATATGATTGGATAAAAAGTACTTATAGTGACATGTTGCTTAGTGAATTAGCAAGTGAATGGGTTGAGAATAGATGAGGATTTCAGATAAGGTTTGAAATAGTATTTTTTCATTGTTAGACTTATGTTTAGCTTTGGTGCTTTGTGTGTATTAGAAAATGAGTTTGCAAGAGTTTGTTATTTCCTTATGAACAATAAATATTTAGGTAATTTAAGTTATTAGCTGATTTATCTTTTTTTTTTTTGGAAAATAAAATTGGGTAGAGTTGTGTATACGTCTATTTGTTGTAAGTTGTTTGATGAGTATTGCCTTTTTGTTTGTCATGGATAATATATTCAAAATTGTTCACTTTCAATTGAATTGAATGGATGCTTTAATACTTTGTTGTAAGTTTTAGTAGTTTAATTATTTTTATTTATTTTTTCAATTATATTAATTATTATATTTTATATGCTTTTAGAATCAATCCCAATAGAAACTGAAGAGAACTATGATATCGAGAGAGAAACTTTAATATTGAATGAAAAAAAACACATAAAAGAAACACTTTAGTACGAAGATATTTTTATAAAGTAAGATAGGAATGAAAATTTTGAACTCACATTTATGCAAATTAAGCTCGTATAGTTTACAGAATTTTGTCATATTTAAATTTAATTCCTTAAATTAAAACTTTTTTAAAATCCTATTTCAAATAACGGAAACACCGTAAGTTGCAAAATTGATGTCAGATTAGTTTTTATTGACTTAAATAAATATTTAAAAACTATATTAATACCAATTAGATTAAGATAAATTTTAAAGAATATTATCGATAAATAACATTAAAATAGTCGGATGATACCTATTTTCGTTCAGATGTGTCAGTTTGGTACATGCTTTTAAAAATGTGTCAATCTAGTCCAAATCTTTGAAAATATGTCTTAATCAATTCTCTTTCAGACAAAGATTACTAAAGTCATTAGCTTAATTCATGAATTTTACTAATAAATTTTAATATAAATATCAATACTTAATTTTGTACGTCATTCTAAACATCAATACTGTGTTAATAATTTTGTGCTGAAAATAATCTAAAAATTGAGACATTTTTTCAAAAGTTGAGATTCAACTAACATATTTTTAAAAATGAATATCAGACTAATATATCTAAATAATAATAAATATCATCCGACTAATTAAACCTCTAATATTAATGTAAAGTAAAACAAATTTAACATTAACACACTACCTTGTCCTCTTTTTGGCAACCACGTAAAGGTCACTTTTCTTGTGCATTGTTATTCCTGGTTTCACTTCCGTGTCTAACATTTCCTCTCTGTCACTCCCTGGGCCCACTTCCCAGTCAAAAGTGTGGACCAGATTGGCAAGAGCAAGCTCAACGTTGACCATTCCCATGTGCTTCGCCGGACACATTCTCCGGCCACTCCCAAACGGCAGCGCCTCAAACTCCTTCCCCTTCAACTCCATCTCACTCCCCACAAACCTCTCGGGACAAAACTCTTCAGCCTTTTCCCAGTTCTCAGGGTCCCTAGCTATACCCCACGCGTTAACGTACACCACAGTTTTCGCTTCAATTTCGTACCCTTCTACGCTGCAACGCTCTATCGCTTCCCTCGGTAACAGAAGCGGCGACGGTGGAAACAGTCTCAACGTCTCCTTCACCACCGCTTTCAGATATGGAAGCCTTTCAATGTCGTCTTCGTTTATGAAATCTTTCTCTCCGAACAAGCTTCTCACTTCTCCTTGCACCTTTCTCATTACTTCACCGTTCTTCAACAGTGCCGTCATCGCCCAAACTATCGTCGCCGACGGAGGGTCTGTTCCCGCTATGAAGATGTTCTGCATGCACCAGTTTTATGTGTTTCTCATTCAACATAATAATATTAATAAAATAACACCTTTACTTTAAAAAATATATATATATTAAAATGAATTAATTAAAAAAGTCTAAATATTAGTTTTTTATCAGGTATTGGAAGAGGGTAGGAAAATAAAAAGATGTCCATACAATTTTTTTACTTATAGAAATAAGGGTTTTTTTTTCACTTGTAGATGAATTTATCTTCATTATTACAAAAATGGGAAAATTTTTAAAAAAATTATAAAAATAGATAAATGGTGCCGCTTTCACACGTTTTTTAAAAAAGAATTCATGTACTCCCCACATTTTTCCTTTTAGTCGGTGGTTAATTGGTCAAATTAAGAAATTGTATAGGTGCCATACATTTTTAAATATGAAATTGCGGAGGGATTAACTATTTCTTTTGTAATTGATTAAAGGAGTGCATAAATTCAAAAGAAAAAAAAGTGTGAAATGAGGAAATTTTCTTTATTAGAAAAGGTGTGGGGTGTGACAGTTTCTCCTATTTCTAGTTACACTCCCATTTTTCCTTCCAAAAATCATCTACAATTTATTTGTGTTAAGTGAATGACACGTGTGTACTATCAATTAAACTATACATGTCCTAACCTTATAAAAGATCCTCAAACCAAACATAAGACTTCCAGACAATCATCCTCTACCAGATACATAACGAGACAATCATCCTCTACTAAATACATAACGAGACAATCATCCTCTACTAAATACATATCGAAATGGATCCATCAAATCCGGATAAACTCAACAAATATTCTTACTATCATATCGAAAGGCTTCATAGAAGCCGATGTCCATATCGATAAGATATTGTATACCATATATGCGCCAAAAGTCTTGTTCAAAGACACACTGGATTGCACTATGGTGAGGTGATCTATCGGAAGGAACGTGACAAAAACAATGATGAATATCATTGTCTAATACGACGAATCTATACTATTTTATTTTATTATATTTTTTTGAAAAATGTAAAACTATTTTATTCTTGTACCAAGTTGTCAATAATGTAAAACAACTTTTTTTCAAAAGTATTTCCAGAATAATGTAGGCAATGGAAGAGAAAGTTGAACGAGGAAGTTACCATGAGCACGGCTTTTATGTGGTCAAGAGTGAGATGAAACGAGAGCGAATCATCACGAAGAAGCTGAAGAAAGATATCGATGATATCTTGCACTTCTTTCTCGTCATCACCATTTTCAGCCATGGCTGAATCCATGTGCTCGAAGATGACTCGTTCGTAGAACGCATCCAACTCCTTGAACGTTTTCTCAAGCCGCCGCATTTTACCCGTCAACCCATCAACCCAACCCAGCAACGGAAAATAATCCGAAAAGAAAAACTCAGTCAGCAACGCCTGCGCCTCGTTCAGCAGAACCTGCAACCGGCTCCTCCGCTTTCCCTTCCCGACAACTTCCTCCTCGTACTGGCCGACGTACTTTTTCCCGAACGCGATTATGCATATCAGAGAGCTCGTGAAAGACATGAGCACTTCGGTCAGGTTCACGACGGTGCCCGAGGCTTCGCGCTCCGAGAGCTTCCGAAGCATTTGCGCAACCTCGTCTTCTCGAACGGAGCGAAAGGACTGGACGCGGTTGGCGCTGAAGAGGTGGACGATGCAGAGTTTCTTCAATTCCCGCCAGCATGGGCCGTAGGGCGCGAAGCCCAAGTCGAGCCCGTTGTAAGAGAGCTTTCTGAGGCCCACGAAGGCGGGCCTGGTTGCGAAGTTGAGGTCGTGGGTTTTGAGGATTTCTTTGGCGACTCGGGCGGAGGAAACGACGACGGTTTGTACGGCAGCGAGACGCAGCGACATGAAAGGGCCGTAGCGTTGGGCGAGTTGCCATAGGGAGCGATGTGGGGCTGAGTGATGGAGTTGGTGAAGGTTACCAACGAGAGGAAGCGATGGAGGACCTGGTGGTGCTGCAACTTTCCTTTTTTGGGAGAGAATAAAGAAGAAGATGAAGATAAAGATAGAAGATAGAGAGAGAAAAACTAACAGAGCCATATTGAAACTTGAAACTACTTCTCCTACTAACTATACTACATTTGAAGTTGGTAATTACTTAAAATATGGAAAATGATTTTTTCAATATTAAAATTTTAAAACTTTCGTTTATAATTTTAGATGTATTTTTTAAATAATTTTACATATTTTTATTTTTTATTCTAATATTTTACAATCATTTATAAAATAACATCTTATATTATAAATTAAAATTATCAAAATTAAAATATTATTATCCTAAAACTTTATTACGTTTTTTGTCAAAGTATAATTTTTTATTTAAGAAATCTTACCCAAATATTTGGTAACTACTTAAAAATCGTTGTCGAATGTTTTTTAAGTTTAGAAGATATTTTCCAATTACTATTTAATAACATTTTCGGAAATGAAATAATTTAAGAGAAGTGCATAGTTTACATTTTTTTTAAATATAAAAACAAATTAATTGGACTTAAACACTAATATACATCTTTTACTTTTTTTTTCTAATTCTTGCTGAACAATAAAAATACACAGTAGATTTTAAAGACAGGAAAAAACAACACATAAAAAATTAATATAAAATACAAATTCCTTTACTGACATCAGTTGAGTTGATTCATAAATTCCAATTTTTTTACACTTTTAAAATAGGATAAAAAAATTAAAAATATTTTTACATAATTATTTTTATTATAAAAAAATGATCATTTTAATGTTATTATATTTAAGAAAATATATTTCTAATTTGTTATAGTTTTACACATTTAGTAGATGTAATATATTTTTTTTCTGTATAAATTATAGAATGTCATTACTTTTTCTAAACCCATAAATGTTGAATCTGTTGCCTAAAATTTGATTCAGGTGTCATTTTACTTTTTGATAGTATATTTATTACATTATTAAATGCATGTAATAAATATACTATCAACGCCATCTCTTCTTCTAACTTTTGTCTAAGATTTTAATCGAGTTTAATAAAATAAATTATATGATTTTAAAACATTTATTTCTTTTGTCACACTCTACAAAGAAAATTCTAATAATAATTATGATTAAAACTAAATAATCACTATAATAATTAATTTAAATATTAATTTATAAATTAAAATAATTTATAATTAAAATAATTTTTATTATAAATAAAAAATTATAATTTGATAGTTATTTATTATGAATTGATCTTTAAGTTTGTCATTAATATTAATTCCTAAAGTTTTAACTGAAAAAAATTAATAATTAAAAGAAATTATCGTTGAATTTTTTTATGTAACTATAAAAATTAATTATTACTTAAAAATTTTAAAGTGTCTCACCGAAAGAGAAGAGGGATTAGTTATTACTTTCTTAATGCTGATAAGGTAATTACAAATTTATTATATTATTTTATAGGTTAATTTATTTAACTAATAAGTTGTTTTAAAGTGGTCTATTTAACAATTTTTTATAATCTATTTTATTTTATATTATCCTTTATATTTTGATAATTTTTTTTTATTAATCATAATTGTTGTGGACAAAAAACCTTAGACAACTATAATAAAAGGAAAGCTTCTCTCAAAAAGTGTCATGGACACGGTTTAATACGTAATTAATGAATAAAAAATTATAATTAGTTGTGGTATTAAATAAATTATGACTTTAATAATTTTTAATATAATTTTATTTTTTTAGAGAAAAAAATTGTTCAAAATTCTTTTTAATCATACAAAAAGATTAAGGAAAAAAATTAAAAATAAAATAAATATATTTTAATATTGTTAAAAATTAAAATACAATTAAATATAAAAAATATAAATTAAAAAAAAACAAAATATAGTTTGTTTCTTTATAAAAAATAATTAACATATTATTATCTTTATTAAAAAAATAAACAATATTTTATTTTTGATTAATTAATTTTTTAATTTTTAATTATATTTAATATTTAGTAACATTAAAATATAATTATTTATTGTTTAATTTTTACTTGTGCGTCAAATAAATTATTATTTGTAAAATACTTATGGACATTTTTGTCTTTTACATGAAGTAAAACTACAATAACAATTAAGGTAATGATTCTTTCAATATTACAATTAATTATGAACTTTTATAAAATTTAATGTTTATTAATTATACCTTAAATGGTATCCTTAGTTTAGGGTACTCGTGAACATTCTTCAAAAAGAAAAAAGAGAATATTAATTGGTACCCTTAAAATATTATTTAATATGTAATTAATAAACATTGAATTTTGTAAGAATTTATACTTATTAAATGAATTCTAACTTTATTAATTATTAATACAATTTTAATAAATTTTACTTTATTTATGCTGTTTGTTTGTGAAAAAATTAAAGACAATAACAATAATAAAATTGGATTATTTTTAAAAATTCAAGACTATGATAAAAAAAAAAATAAAAGACCAACATAACACTTCTCCCAAAAAAAATTTATAAAATAAAATATCTTCTAAATTATATGAATATGTTAATAAAACAAAAAATTCCTAAGAGTTTGGGCCGATAACTTTGTTGTAACTTTAAAACTCTCAAATAATTTTAAAATATGTATCAGGTCCATAAGCAGTTTATTTTCATAATCTAACATTCGAGTCAGATCAGAGACAATCAAAACCGTACAAGTACCATAACTATGGTTGGTGTTGTTATCCAATTAAATTTGGAATTTGCTTTAGTAATATGTATTTTATAATGTTGTTGTTGTATTACAACAAAATTATTTTGTCATTTTATCAATGTTTAGTAATTTATGAATATAATGTAGTATATCTGTTAAATCTCTTGCAACTTTGTCTATAAATTGAAGTGTTCTTTTTCCTTGAAACATTATAGTTTGTGAAGATTTAGAAAATGATTGATAAAAAAATAAAGATGAAAACTAAGGGTGTTTCATTGATGATAATGATGATGATTATGATGAATGTTTCATTTGCGCAAACTGAGTCAACAAAAGTTGGGTATCGTGAAATCGTTTGCAATTGGAAATGTTTTACAGAATGTTCACCTTTAATGATAATTCTTCCTTTTTTTAGGTTATGTGTTAAAAGTTGCTGCAAAAAATGCTGCAAAAGTGATTCCATTGATATCAATATTACTGGTATTTATTTATTCCTTTACAAAATCACTTTCTTTATCATTTTATAGATATTCTCTGAAATTTTAATAAATATTCTTTTTAATTAATTTTATTTGGCAGATGCTCGAGATCTTAAGGCTTCTTCGGAGATTTCTTGTGCGCCAGAATGTCATAACAAGAAATGATATCCATTCTTACTGTAATGGAAATTTTTTAATCAATAAATAACAGTTTGTGAACCCTTTTATTATTATTTTTTCATTTTATTATTATTGGTTAAATATGTTTTTGTCCCTCAACTTTCAGTTAAAATTGAAATTATTTTTTTTTTCGAAACTTGGATCAAACTCAGACCTCTAATTTTAAAAATGTGTGAATTTAATCATTTTAATCAAATTTTGTTAAATTTATTTGACATTTCAAACGTATTTCTTAGCTAACATTTAACTAACGTTAAGGTGAAATTATGTCAAATAGTATAAACATCTCAAATGTTATCATAAAATGCGTTTGAAACGTCAAATAAACTTAACAAAATTGAGTTAAAAAAGACTAAATTTACGTACTTCTAAAGTTGAGGGACTAAATTGGATAAAAAATTTGAAGAGAGATTAATTCTAATTTTTACTAAAAATTAAGAGACAAAAACATATTTAATCCTTTTATTATTATTTTTATATTGTTGTTGCAACTCAATATACCACATATAAAGGAAAATAAATAATCCCTGATATTGTTATGAATGGGAACATAAATAAATTTGAAGTATCTCAATTCTATTTAACGTTACTATCTGAAAAATATAATTTTTCATTATTTTTGTTGTCTATTTGTCGATAAATATAATTGAAGGCAATTACGTAAATGAACTTATTTATTATATTAAAACCGAAATATTGGTATTTATTCTATTATTTTTAGTAAATGTAAAAAATAGTCAATTAACAAATAATATTTAAAATGACATGCATTTAATAAACTATTTATTATATGCGTTTAGTGACCTATTCAACGTATGATATTTACGCATGTACCCTTTTGGTTCTTTTATACGTTTTCAAGGATATTTTTTTTAAAATAAAAAATATAAAAAATAAATTTATTATAATAAAATAGTCGTATGATTCCACATTTTATCATTTTATTGTTTCCGTATAACATAAATACATCTAAATTATTTTAAAAATATTAAGAGCTATGAATATAATTAAAAAAAAAATTAAATATAGCATTCAATAAATAAAGGAAACAAATTTGTGTTTCGTGATATCGGCGCGAGCATTCTAAAGGCGGTAGCTCAGCTTCCAAATCGATGCAGAAGAAAAATAAAAAATAAAAACTGAATTTTTTTATAATCTCTAAATAAATAATTAAAATATTTTTATATTAAATTGATCTCCAAATTTGTTATTAATATTAATTATTAGGATTTTAGTTATTAAAAAAATAGTTTTTAAATAATAAATTAATTTTTAACATATATTTGATCACTATTTATTATTTAAGAGTTTTTCTTTTTTTAAATGCAGTATAATAAATACGTATAGTAAAATCTTTATTACATTTATTAGATACGTGTAAATAAAATAAAATTCTAATACCGATTAAAGAAAATTAATAAATATTGAATTTCACAAATATTAATAGTTATTTGTGATATTAAATTAAATGTGAGTAATTTTATTTTATTTAAATGATAGAAATGCACTTACGTGTTATACACCTATTTAATATTTTATTTGATTCTTAACAAAGTTAAAAAATAATTAAATAATTATAAATGTTGCTAAAAGTTAAAATATAATTAAATATAAACTTTTTTAAATTAATCAATAATGTTAAACATCTAAAAAGTAAAAAAAATAATAATTAAAATATCAATTAAAAATTTTATTGGATTTTTTTTAATTTTTGGATGATCTTTTGTAACATTCTTCTTAGCTTAACAAAATATTTTGTATTATAAAAACAAACAAAATTTAAATATTTGAAATTATTAATTATAAATAGAAAAAGTTAACAATATATCAGAGAGGTATTTTTCTCTTACTTTTAATAAAAAATTTAAAAATTTGTTTTGTTTCATAGAGTTATTGTTTAAAAATTTTAAAAAATATTTTTATTTTTATATGTGAAAATGTTTGAAAAATATAGTTTTTTAATTTTTTCAAAAAACAAAAATGTCTTTAAAATTTCTAGTTATTTAGTTTATATTTTAACTATTTTTTTTATAAATTTTTTAAATCTTTAACACTAAAATAGTTGTTTTTTTATTAATTTAAACTTTTTTATGTTTAATTATATTTTAATTTTGAACGATATTAAATTATGATTATTTTATTATTTTTAACTTTAATTGATGTTTATCAAATAAAACATTAAATACAATTGTATAATATTTATGAACAATTTTATCTTTTAAATAAAATAAAATTTGATTAATGATTATTAGGTCATAATTTATTTAATATAATAATTAATTATAAATTTTTATAAAGTTTGATGTATATTAATTATTCTGTATCTTTTAATTTATTGGTTAGCATCACCCTTTCAAATTTATTATATTAATAAGTTGTTTTAAAGTCGTTTATTTTAACATTTTTTTTTTAGTTTATTTTATCTTTATACTATTCTTTGTGTTTTGATAACTATTTTTATTAATTTTTATTAGTGTAGACAAAAAACGTTAGACAACTATAACAAAAGAAAAAAGAGAGGGTACAATATATTAAATACATGCCTTAAATTCACTTTGTTTTTATTACTCCTCCATTTATTTTTATTAATCTTTAAATATTTTTTTTGAATATATAAGAAATTATCGATTGAAATAAAATACTTATGAAGCGTAAATTATTTAAAAATTTGAATATATATGAGAGTGTAATTGATAAAAGAGTAGTCGATGTGCTATTAAACTTTTACAATCGACGAATAAAAAATTTGACGCTTTAAAAAGATTTGAAGGACGATAAATAGTACTTCTTTAATCCTTTTTATCTGTTTTAATTATCGGAAAAAAATATCTCTATTTTTAGAATTTTAATAATATATTTATTAGTTTTTTCTATCATAACATTAGATTTTAATTTTTTAAATGATTTACAAATATTTATTATGAAATATAGAAAGATAAATTGATAAATATGAAATTCTATTACTGTTTTTGTAGAAAAATATTTACATCATGTCTTGATTCTTAAAAAAGTTATGTATATTGGAGGACAAAATAAATCGATTTTTTCCTGAAAATATAGATGGAGATGATATTTTTAGAGAGAAATGATACCAATGAAATATGAATCTAACTTAAACATAAAAAATTGATATTATTCACAATCCAAAGTGTTAAAATTTATAGGTCTTTGTCTTTAAATAATGCTTAATTCTCATTTTTTATTCAATATAAAACTTAAATTCACTTAAATTTCAACGATAAAAAATTGAATAATCTAATTAAAAATTAATAATAATTTAAAAAAAAAAAAAAAAAAAAAATCTAAGTCTTGAAAACTTGTAGTTGTCATCTTATTTATAGTCTCTAAAATTTTACATCATATATCTCTAAACCCAAGAATATTATAATAAGTGTCAAAAAAATAATAATTATAAGATATATATTCTTTTATATCATAATAATATGTTAATAAAACACAAACTTTCTAAGAGTCTTGAACCAACAATTTTGTTGAATCTTTAAAAATTTCTAATAAATTCAAAATAGACATCACATGCGTTTGGGTGGTCCAGAGACAATTTATCAATATTTAGATTTGAGCCTCAAACAAGTACCATAATTACGGAAGGTGTTGTTTTACAATTAAAATTGAAACTTTGTTGCTTTAGTAATTTATATTCTACAATGTTGTTATTATTTTTGTGTTTTTTTATGAATGTTTAGTAATTTATAAATCTATTATATAATTTATTTTTCTTTTACCTACGAATTTTTTTGTCAAAGTCAGTTATGTTTATCTATCAAATTTTTGTAGATAATCACCCATGAATTTTTACTTTATTCACAATCAATTTTCGTAGATAATAGATAATTTTTTGTAAATAATAGTCAATTTTCTTATAGTGTACAGTATTTCTGTTACATCTCTTTCAATTTTATTCTGCGCCTATAAATTGATATGCTTTTTTCTTGAAACAATACAGTTTGTGAAGGTTTGGATAGAAAAATAAAGATGAAAACTAAGGGAGTTTCAATAATGATGATGATTATGTTGGGTTTGATAGGAAGTGATTACAATGAAGTTGAGTCAAAAAATGTATCTAATGATGTTAATTGCAAAGGGAATTGTGTATTTGACTGTTTTCCTTTAGTGCCACTTCCTACTTTATATTTGTTATGTGTTCAAGATTGCTGCAAAAAATGCTGCAAAAAACATTATAAAGCCTCAAATTGCAATTCAATTTGTATCTTAAGCAACTCCATTGATATCAATACTGGTATTTATTTATTCCTTTACAAAATCATTTTATAGATATTCTCTGAAATTTTAATAAATATTCTTTTTAATTAATTCTATTTGCAGATACTCGAGATCTTAAGGCTTCTGTGGTGAATTCTGGTTTGCAAGAATCTGAGAAGAAGAAAAGATTTCCATGATTGCTGTAATGGAAAATTTTTAATCAATAAATAACTGTTTGTGAACACTTTTACTATTATTTCCTTCATTTTATTATTGTTTTTATATTGTTGGTGCAACTCAATAAACACATATCAACGAAGATAAACAATCGCGGATAAATAAATTTGAAGTATCTCATTCTATATTTAACGTTACTATAAATTTTTTTTATATTTTTTGATATATATAACTGAATGTAATTACGCAAATATACTTATTTATTATATTCCAACAGTAATATTGGTATTTGTTCTATTATTTTTAATGTGTAAAAATCGTCCATAAAAAATAATGTTAAAAATATTATATGCATTTAATGAATTATTTATTGTACGCGTTTAGTGACGTATTTAATATACGATATTTACGCATGTACCCTTTTGGTTTCTTTATATGTTTTTAAGGATATTCTTTAAAAATAAAAAATATATTTATTATAATAAAATAGTTGTATAATTTCATATTTTATATTTTATCTTTCCGTAAAACATAATAAAAACATGTAAATTATTTTTATAAAAGGATAATATTATAATATTTTAATAATAAAATGTCAAGCTATGTAAAGTTTCCAAAGAAATTTTATTTTTGTATAAAACTTCTCTTCATCTTTTTTTTTTTAATTTTGACTCCAATCTTTATTTGTTTGAAAACAAAATATCATATATCATTTTTGATCAGGAGCTTTTCGAAACCATTTGAACAAAGAGTTGAATAGAGTAAACTTTCATTTTGTTCTTATTTTAGACAGTTTAGCCTTTGGGTTGCATGTGAGTCTAGGGTGATGCATGTGACTTAAGGTGACTCTTAGTAAACCTCTGTTGCTCTATGATCATGATGTTATGCTTAAAACTATAATTGGTTGTTTAGATGATCTTTTGTTGTTTAGAGTTCTAGGGAGCGGTAATGTGAGAAAAGAGAGATTGACATGAACACTTTTTGATGTAAAATATTCTACATCCAATAGAAAAACAATGATGAAATGAACACTTTTTGAACTTTACAATTTTTTGTATTATTATCAAAGGAAATATTTTGATAAAGTTGAATAAGAGTTGACAAACAAATAAGCCAAACTTAGGACAAGGATTTGACCACTTTAAAAGAAGATTGAGTGGTACGTGTTCAAGTGCATTAAAGTAAAAGTTCATCATTCCCTTAAGTACCCTTAAACCTGTACAACTCAAAAATCTTCTCCTGAGTGCTCCCCATCAGATGCCTACCACTAAAAACAAAGACTTGTTCAAAAAGTACCACTAAACCACCATCATTTCATCCCCAAAGATGAAATCATAAGTCAAAAGAGTGTGTGGACATTTTCTTTTTTAGTAGGAATGAAGAGAGAACTTATGAATGTAAATATAAAAGAAAATTTATGTCGATTACATCCTAAACCGACGTAAATATTAAAATTAACTTCTATTGGGATTGAATCTAACGTTAAATTTCTAATTAGTTACAAAAATATCACTGCATGTTTTTATGTAAATTTTTGCATTACCTGGTGTGAAAGTTGTGGCGTAAATATGTGATTTTGTGTTAATAAGAACCAACTTAACGAGAATATAAAAAATATATCCTAGGAATACACATGCATTAGTTTGGCATGTATATCATATATATTATTTTAATTTCATCTTTTGAAATAATTGTACTAATATATTAAGTTATATGCTTTTGAACATTAATTATGGAATCTCTCATTTTAGTATTGTGTAATTAAAAATAAGATGTTACAAATATAATTGAAAAAAATAATAAATTTGATATTCAAATTCTCTCCCTATTATATATATATATATATAGATAGATATATATATATATATATATATATATATATATATATAGATATATATATATATTGACAACTTCCCGGTTAACTTAGTTAAACTATATTCAAATGAAGTAAAACCATACAAAACTTGTGTATATTTGAGAACAAAATAAGTGTGATTTTTTTCTTCTGAAAATACAGGTGGAGGTGATATTAGTGCAGAGAAAACTCTCATATAGTACTCTTCTAGTCAAGAGTTGAATATTCTAAATTGAAGTTGAGAGAGTTGAAAAAAAAAATGACTGATTCAAAACTATTAATACTTTAAATCAGAAAATCAAGTACTTAAGTCTTGAAATTGTCTTCTTATTTATAGACTCTAAAATTTTACATCATGTATTCCTAAGTCCAACATTATAATAGTTAACAAAAAATATAATAATTATAAGATAAAATATAATTTAAATCATAAGAATATATTAATAAGAGTCTTGGATCCAATAACTAATTTTATTGTATCTTTAAAACTCTCCAATAAATTTAAAATAAATATTACATGTGTTTGGGTGGTCTATAGACAATTTATTAATATTTGGATTTGGATAGTACTCCACACAATCGAAATTGTACAAGTTCCTTAACTTTTGTTTGTGTTTTTTATGCATGTTTAATAATTTATGAATATATTATAGTATTTCTGTTAAATCCCTTTCAACTTTATTCTGTGTCTATAAATTGATATATATGTCTTTTTTCTTGAAACATTATAGTTTGTGAAGGTTTAGAAAAAGATTGATAGAAAAATAAAGATGAAAACAAAGGGAGTTTCAATGATGATGATGATGTTTATGTTGGTTTTGATAGGAAGTGATTGCAATGGTTCATTTGAGTCAAAAAATGTGTCAAATGAAGCCAATAATTGCACTGCGAAATGTGTATTTGAATGTTTTCCTTTAATAGGACTTCCTACTTTCTATTTGTTATGTGTCAAAGGTTGCTGCAAAAAATGTTGCAGAAAACATTATAAAGGCTCAAATTGCAATTCAATTTGTGTCTTAAGCAACAACTCCATTCATATCAACAAAACTGGTATTTATTTATTCCTTTACAAAATCATTTTATAGATATTCTCTGAAATTTTAATAAATATTCTTTTTAATTAATTTTATTTGCAGATACTCGAGATCTCAAGGCTTCTGTGGTGAATTCTGGTTTGCAAGAATCTGAGAAGAAGAAAAGATTTCCATGATTGCTGTAATGGATATTTTTTAATCAATAAATAACTGTTTGTGAACACTTTTACTATTATTTCCTTCATTTTATTATTATCTTTATGTTGTTGTTGTAACTCAATAAACCACGTATCAAAGAAAATAAATAATCACTGATATTGTTATGAATGTGAACGTAAATAAATTTGAAGTATCTCAATTCTATTTAACGTTACTATAATTTTTTATTTTTTTATATTTGTTGATAAATATAATTAAACGTAATTACGGAAATATACTTATTTATTATATTAAAACAGTAATATTAGTATTTGTTCTATTATTCTTAATAAGTGTAAAAGTCGTCAACTAGAAAATAATGTTTAAAATATTGTATGCATTTAATGAACTATTTATTATACGCGTTTAGTGACGTATTCAATAAATGATATTTACGCATGTACCCTTTTGGTTTTTATATGTTTTCAAGGATATTTTTTAAGAATAAAAAAATATAATAAGAGAGTTGTGTAATCCTACATTTTATTATTTTATTTCTTCCCATAACATAATAAATAGATGTGAATTATCTATTTAGTTAGTTCAGTTGAGTTTGGTCTCCTAATTATATTTGGATTCAATTTAGTCTTTTAATTTTTAAAACGATTTAAATTAAGATAAAATAAAGTAGAATGCTAAGATTGTGAAGTTGATGTTGCTTTCTTTGTTCCTTTATGCTATCTAGATATACCAATTCCCTTCCTTGTCTTTATCCCAACACCAAATAAAAGTTTTTGTTGATGTTTGCATGTTTTTGAAAACTCTTCTCTTGAAATGAAAAGTAAAATCAAATTGTGTGCAATCAGGAGTAGAAGAAGGACTAACAGAAGAAGGACTAACACACACCCTTGTACACTAATGTGCTAGGATTGGTTCCTTTGATTGATTTACCAAAACCTTTTGACATGGTTGTTAGTGTCTCATAAAACATGTGTAGTAATTCTTGCACGCACTTCTATTGCACTATCCTTCAAGAGTTTCATAAACATTACATCAATATACAAGAAAAAAAACTCTAGACTAGAGTCTAAAGAAAAGTTAGATCATGCAACCAAAGAAAAGAAAGCTCCCAACAAGAGTGGAAAGATGAGTAACTAAATGGTTAAGAACCTCAAACGTATAACTAGACACAAATACCAATTGAAATATAAGAAATAAACTTTTAGTTTTTTTTTATCAACAAAGAATAAAATTAAATTAAAGAGAGCGCTTGAGGGGTGCTCTAACCCTTTAACAAAACATTTTGCACATATTGATGTACTAGGTTGGCATCATAGCTCCACCAAACAAAAAATTGTTCCAAAACCAAATTTTTAGGTATTTACTAGTGACGCTTGTCCAATATATAACTTCCTCATGTTCTACAAGTCATTTTTGTAGTATTTTAACATGTTGCACATGATAGACTGAATTTATTATCTCATGTTTGCTTTTCATGAAAAAATACTAAAGAAAGTGAAGGGTTTATTCAAACAACAAATATCTAGGTCAATTATTCAATCAAATGATATTGAGCACACTTCACATCTTTTCTTAAAAAACAAGTATATTACTTTTTTGCAAAAAAATGTACTCAATTTCATATATAGCAATTCCATCAAGATCTCTCTTGATAGTTAGGGTAGTTGGGGGAAAGAGTCCACATAAATCAGAAAAACTAAAATATACTAATGGTTAAAATATTAATTTTCGAATGTCACATATCTATTAACAAAAATGTAATAGTAAAATTATTTCGATATTTGTTAATACTAAATTGATCTAACCACCGTTTTCCCTAAATTATTTCTATAAAATGTAATATCAATTTAGTATTTTTGCCAATATTTATATAAAAGCAATGCATTGAACTAACTTTAGTTTTATAATTTTTTTTTTTCAATTTAATTCCCTCTCGCTTGAAAGTAACAAGCCCCACCCTAGAATCCAAATGTAGGAGAATAGGGTATAGCATGTTATACTATGTACGGAATGACATTATATATAGAGAAATGAAAAGTGGGATTTGCATGTGCTTCAATGTGAATTCACCACAAACAACAAAATCTTTATATTAAGATAAGAATCTTTCGTACCCATATGTGTTGATAATTTAGAATATGTACCATCATATGATTCTGTATTAAGAATATCATACCTTACAATTTAAAACCTTAGTTCCATATGCATGCACATCTTGAATTTTTAACTTCATTCATCAAGAAAGTTTTTAATCCTAAAAACTAGTTCAAGTCGGTTCGTATCATCTCATTTTAGGTGTTTTATTTTGTCAAGACGACTTTTTTTTTATATATAACAATATATATATTTATTATTTATTAAAAAAAATTTTACATTAGCTTCATAAAATAATCAAATGTAGAAACAAAATAAGTAAATAATTTAATTTGGGAACGAAAATATATTTAACTTTTATAATTGTATATATAAGATTATAGCAGGAGTTACGATTTTAGATATTTAATTTAATTTTGTTCTTTTATATAATTTAATTTATATATTTAACAAACAATAAACCAAAACCGAGGGTGAGTTCATCGAAATCAATTGGAGATATAAAAATGTGGTCTTAGGGCTTTTTAATTTGTCACTGCAAAAGCATAAAACACTTTCTTTTTGAATTCCACGTGCTGATTCTCTTATTGAAGTCTTTTATATACGTAATAATAAATTAATAATAATATTGCATGCATGTTGGTACTTTTAACTGTCAACAACTTGAACTTTGAATAACTATAGCAAGATAATTTCGTGTCTCACATTCCATTAACAGAGTCGGAATTATATATATACCACGTTACATGAAAAATAATAGACTAAAATTAATGTATTATGAAAGTGCTTTGTAAAATATTATATCTGAGATTACTATATCTATGATTGATAATTAATTTAAAAACTTGAATATTATATATTTTGAAAATACAACTGAAAAATAACACAGAAAAATGAGTAGATAATTCGAATTCGATAAAAGCAAGATTGAATGAAGCATGCACAACCTAAAAGATAGTTCAATTTTTCTTTAAAACAAGAAAAAGTTGAATTTTGTCCCTGTATTTTGTTTGGAGCAGATGACGTTTATCTAACAGTTGTTTGGTTAGGCGTTGAAACATTTGATGTGTGGCTTGATTCCCAAATTGTGTGATGAAAATTGGTTCCATTGCAGCCCTAACATGAAGTATCCATTCAGGTATTACCTGCTCCATGCTCTTTAACCATGGTGCTGGATCTGTTAGCTCCATTCTTTCAATGCTAAACCTTCCATTCTTTTCTATAACCTTTCTCATCTCCTCTGGACTTGGTGCATAGTAAGGAAAATTGAAGGAATCAACTTCAGACTCATCAAATAGCCCCTATGAAAAAAAAAAAGAGTAACATTAGGGTTAATTAGTTTTTTTCCCGACCCGATCCAAGTCGGTCTGTCAGCATTGCTAGTGTCAGGTCTATAGAGGGGGTTTCATTAGGAGATACAATATTAATGAGACCTGAGTTCAACCACATAAGACATTGACACCACTCTCAACCCAAAATCTTAAGACAATGGGTTTATGGATCATTATCCTTATATAATGTTCTACTTTCTCATTTCTAGTCAATGTAAGACTTAGACTTACATTTAGATTCCTAACAGCTAGGAACAACAACCATATTTTCTAGGTATTGTTTGCTTTGTAGCGTGAAGCTACTCTACAATTTTGTCCTTAAAAAACACCTCCAAAGGGTGGATAGAGATTTAAACTGCGTTTGACCTCAACTTTTAAGTAATGTGAGACTTATTGAGTATACCAGAATAATTTTATGTTATTATATTATTATATACCGACATGCATGCAGCACATGGAAGCAAGAAATGAAAGAGCATGGTTTAAGAATTTATGATGTGATTATAACATACCTCCTTGGAAAGCTCCATGAGGATAGATCCCATACAATCAAACAACATACCATTGATGATGTGAGAATAAGGCATGCCATTGGGAACACCTTGCATGACTATGACCAACATGCCACCTGGCACAAGTTCCACAGCCCTAGCATCCAAGAAGTTCCCTGCATCCCTAGCAAATTGAGTTGCATATGCATCAACCACTTCCTCGGAAGCACTTGTGTAGTGAATTCTACCTTTGTTCCATGCAGGGTCGTTCAACTCTTGCACGACTTCAGGTGACTTTGAAAGAAAGTGCAGGGCGTAAGTTGAATATGCAAAATGAATGGATGATTGAGGGAACAAGCGATTGTAGAAAGAACCAGGAACCCCACATGCAAAAAAGTTTCTATCTTGAGGCAAAGAGGTGAAAAGGGTGTTGAAATCGTTGGATGGTAGATCGTTGAAGAAGACATGAAATTCTGGGTTTGTTTCGGTGTTTGGACACTGGCTTTTGTGCTTGTGTTTCATTGCTTCAAGCACCTTGTGTGCATTCACGAAGGTGTTTGGACCAGTCGCACACCCAAAATCCGCCACACGAATAATCATGTTTGAAGCAGAAGCTAGCTTTTTCACATCCAGCTTCTTCTGGATTTCTTCTTCAATCTTACTCTCTTCAACACTTGAACTTCGTTTCTACAAGAAAATTGTGTTTAGAATTACATAATTTTTCAACATTTGCTATATCAGTTGCTTGTAATAAATTTTCATATGTAGAATGATTTACATAATTGTGTAGTGAATTAACCTATATATATATATTATTCTGAATATTTTAATAATTTAAATGGAGATGGAGATACGATGGAAATATGTATATTTCTATACACATTTCTATACTCAATTGAAAAAGTCGGGATTTTCCATATTCAAACTCATACCCAATCAATATAGGGATTCTCCGTCAAAATAGAGATGCGTTCAAACAATATACACGTATACGAGTTTATTTGTCAATCTCTAGTTATACGTGTGATTTGTGTATATGGAAGAAATGAGATGGAAATTTTAATTAAGTATTTAATAAAGAGAATATGCGATTACCAAGTTGTGTCCCTTTGGTCCAAAACTTTTATAAAAGTTGCTGGAAACATGTTGGTAATAAAATATTTTATCTGCTTCAAGTTCCGATAATTAGTTAGCAATTAAAATGCTTTTATCAATTTAGAAACAACCATTTGACAATTTAATTATGGCCATTTTATGCGTTGGGAAATCTGGGATCTGTTCCAATTGAATGGTGAGAAAATTGACAATAGCAATGAATTAAATTTTGAGAAGTGTAAATTAAAAATAGGAATTCAAAACTAATTTTGTTTGTGTTTTTCCTTGAAAGAATTAATTAAAAACATTAATATCATTGTTTCTGTTCATTTGTCAATCGAACTGAAATGCATATTTACTTTTTAGAATTAAGATAAACTAATCAGTGAGGATGGAAAGTATAAACCCTAAAAAGTAGATTCAAAGGTTAGAACAAAAACAAAAAATAATTGGTGTTTCTTTTATAAAAAGGACAATTAGGGATGCCAACTGCAATTAACTAATAATTAATTACCATGCTCATTAATTAAGCTCAACTTGATAAAGAAAATCTTAACAGTGACATGAAAAATACATAAAATAGTAATAATTAGTCTTCATCTATGATGCACATATATGATACGTGTATTACGACACTATATGATATGTTAATACACTAACTCTAAAAATAATAAGACTAAAAATAATAAGACACGACATGTGATATATGCATATTGAAAAATTTCTTTTAAAAATATGAGGAATATATGATTATTCTTGAGGGAATCCAAATTAAAATCAAATATATAAAATATTTTCAACATAAAAATTTATAAATATTGACATCATAAAAACACTACTGATTTATATATTAGATACTTTATTAATAAAATATTTTAAAATATCAAACGGATATGTGTCAAACACAAATATGTAAAACAAATTAAAGTATCCATACGTCTTCTTACACAGAATTAATGTTAAATTCCACCACCTATATTAATCTGAATCCCAAAAGGAAAACAACATAGTAGACAAATTACTTTCTCATAAACCTTATATAGTTCAAATGGAAAAATATATTTTACACAAAATATCTCACACAACACTCTTTTTTCAAAGCTTCCTCACAAAATCAAGTGTAAAATAAAAGGAAAATATACTCCAAAAGCTTTTAAAAAGTTCTTCTTTGTGGTATTTGCCTTCCAAGTTTCAAATTCAAAACTAAAGGGTAACAATAACTTCAAAGTTTAAATGCATTAATTGGTATTCATATATAATTACTCTTCAATATGAACACACACACGCATATGAACCTTGAAAACAATGTGAGATCTGTACTTAGAATATTCCATAGTTCTTCCAATTTCAAAAATTTAGAATCTCCCAAAAACTTTGTAACTTTTGATGTGTGTACCTGAAAGTAGGAATTTTTGGAGTAGCTGAATGTGCCACTTCCCCCATTTGGTGGTAATGTGTTGATCACCATTTTCACTTTGTCATCTCCAAAAATTTGGTGTGATTGATGATCCATTGTGAAGAACTCTGCCATTGCATTCATCTATGGAAGAGTTTATATAGAACTAAGCATGCATTAATGTAATGTGATGAAGTTTATTTACCTTTTTATCCTTTCATGGTTTTCTGAGGAAGTTCAGATTCGTTTTCGAAGATAAATTAAAGTATAGAGAGGTATAATATAACATATCAACCCTTTGGGACCATTTGTGCCATCATGATTCATGACCTTGCCTTCGAATAATATAACACATCACTATTCAACAATATTGAAACTTCATATCAATTGTTATTGAAAATGCTAATTCAGAAAAAAAAAATATTTATTCTTGGAGATGTATTGTCAACTAAAAATAAACTCAAATAATAATAATAATATAAGTAGGATATATGAATTTTATCTTACAATCTACTTTTATAAGTTTAACTAAATATTGTTGGGTTCATGTATATATATTTTCATATGGGTTATGGATATAGTCATTGAGAGGTTGTGGTTCTATATAGTTATATTATAATCTACTTTTATAAGTTTAACTTTGTCTATTATATCCAAGGTGGGACTTTTGACTCATACTTGGACTATTCTCAACTATCTTCCCTCAATGGTGAGTTCCTTGTTTTTTTCTTTTTTTCATATTGTATATTTATATTTCCTTTCAGGTGTATGAGTGATCCCTTTTTTATTGTGGTTATGCGGTCAGTCACTTCAGTGACCCCTTTTTGTGTTATGGTCATGCAGTCAGTCATTCTGAACCATCGATTCTGATACCACTGTTGGGTTATATATATATTTTTTTTCATATGGGTTATGGTTATAGTCATTTATACAAATACAAATTTTCATTTCACATATAATTTTAGAAATTAAAAACATATTTAACATTTTTGTAGATATTACTTGTTAATATGTTCTTTTATTACTAATAAAAATATAATAAATCATAAATAAACGTAGAGATGCTGCCCTGGAAGCAGGAGTGCATTTGATGATAAAGAAACAAAATGGAAAGATGCTTAGTTTAAGGAAGCAGCTCAAAAGAACAGTGAAATGCTGAGTTTAAGGAAGCATTTTAATATGTTCATTAAACATCACGCTTCGATACTCGTAACTTTTGAATAGTAAAAAACCTAACCCATTCACCAATCACACATTTTTTTTCTTTATAATTGATTAAAAATATACATATAAATGTTGATTGGTGATGATGGGTAATATATATATTAACTAAAAAGGAAGTCTTGCCTTTAATTAATGAGAATAAATAAAGTATGAAGCACTAATTACAAATTTCACGTTACCAAAGAAAGGAATCCACATTATTGTAATTCTATAAATAGCGGGTTTTGTACTGTTCACGTTAAAAAGCATATGCAAGGCAGAACTTTTAGGTCATAATATAGGTCATCCTGTCCTACACATAGCCAAGGAATAATATATAGTGTGGGTGTTGGGTAACCCCTTTTTTTTTCTTTTTACAAAAGGTAAAAAAAATATTTTTTATAGGAGTTTCTTGACTTTTAGTAAATTTTGGAATTAGTTTATTTTAAAATTTTGGACCAATTTAGTTCTTCATTTCTCGAAATACGTGAATTTAGTCCTTTTAATCAAATTTTGTTAAGTTTACTTGATGTTTCTTTCGTATTTCAGATTGTATTTTGAGTTGTTTATACGGTTTAACATATTTTTACTTTAATGTTAAGTCAAATACTATTATGAAATGCACTTGAAATGTTAAATAAACTTAACAAAATTTGATTAAAATGACTAAATCTACGTATTTCAAGAGATGAAAGACTAAGTTAATTTAAAGTTTCGAAATAGACTAATTTCGAAATTCACTGAAAGTTAAAGGACAAAAACATATTTAACATTTTTTATAATTATTTGATAAAATTATTTGTATGTTATGTATCTTTAAATAATTTTTATCCCTGGGTCTTTATTTAACTTTTTTAGGCTTTATATATAAGATTAAATATTTATTCAATATAATGAATATGACATGCTTTATTTTTAATATAATAAAAGAACTACAATATAACAGTTCTAGCTTCATTAATTAACAAACTTAAAGTTTTTGTATTAAATAATTTTTTTTTATTGTATTAAAAATAAAAAAATTTAACTATAGATAGTATAATTGAAAAAGAATAAGAGTTGTTATATATAAAAATTAAAATATTAAAATAACATCTATCGACATTAACAAAAATAATACATAAATATATAAAGAATGGTTCAACTAAACAAAGTTCAAATAAAATTAAAAAGAAAATCAATTTTATATTAAAGTTGTAATTTTTTTAATTATTCTAAAAGTAAAATATATTAATATTTATTGTATTGAACTAATTATTTATTTTATATTATTTGACTTCAGGCTGTAAAGTCAAAATATAAAAAAAAAATTGTTATATATAAAAATTAAAATATTAAAATTATATTTGTGGATATGTTAAAATGAATTACTTAAGTATGCTCCAAAAACAAAGTGAATGAAGCTGATATTACGCAAAAAGTTTTCGTCAAGAGTTTTTCTTTTCTTTTTCACCTTAGTAAGTAACCCTTCTCATAACTCTTTCCACAACTAACATAAGTGTAAGATTAATCGTTCATACTCAAGCAATATCTACATATATTCCATAAAACCTACGTTCATAGTTGTAATCAGTACCCAGAAATATGGAGTTATCAATTCAGATGCAACCCACTCAATCTGTATGCAGAAGAGTAGCTTCTGTTGGAGACTTTTTCCTTCTTGATTTGGAGAAGTTGAGGGTAAACACACCATGGGAAACTCAGAAAATGATCCCTTTTCATCCCTTCGTTGTAGGAACCCCAGTAACTTGGATGATAAGTAACATGGTACCAAGCAGAAGCTTTTGCATATGCATCATCATCATCACCACTTCCAGAATCCTCATTGAACCAGGACCGAGCCTCTTTCCTTAGGGACCTCACAGCCATGGTGATTGCTTCTGCATCCCTCCTTTTGTTGAAGGATTTTGACAGTTTCATGATATTACCGCTCAGGATTTCAGCTTCAGTTTTGATCCCATAGTAGTCCATAAGATTCCCCAACTTGTAGTCATAATTGGTTTTGTGATAGAAAGCATCATCAACATAATCCATAAAGCCATCAACTTCCATGTCAGTGTCATAAGACCTTCTCGCCACCTCCAGAGTGAAGGATGAAATAGAGTCACCACCACCACCACCACCATCACTTGATGAAATTGTTTCTTTAACTTCCCTGTAGAGCTTTCCTATTACATTCGGCGATTTGTAGGTGACTTTGTCAAACTTCTCCATGAAGTCAGGATATTCTTTGACATACAATTCACGAGGAATAACAGCAGGAACACCAGTTTTTGGAAAGTCAACTGCTGTTGAAAACAACTTTGCAAGCTCAAGACATTCTTTAGACATGGCCTTTTCTGGTTTTCTGTCAGCAAAGACAGTGTGTGCATTGGCAATTATTCCCAAACTGTCATTCACAATGTAATTGGTGAAGTACTCTTGAACATCCTGCACAACAAAAACAGTCACAAACTTCTATTCTATCCACAATTTTATGCTGCAAGACAAAACAAATACAAGAAGAAAGGAACCTAACACAATACATAATAAAAAATTGGCTATGGATGTGAAGCTTTGAGAATGATACCTCAATTGTCACACCTCTAAGCAGCTCTGTAGTTGGGGAAGGAGTATAATCCATTGGTTGGATTTGACTGGAAGGAATCAATTCAGGGTCCCAACAAACAAAGTAGATATCTCCATCCAGATCACTTCCCGAACATTCATTTGGGTGAGGTCTAATATGAAAAAATCAGTTATCAGAGTGTTGAAAAACTAATAGAAATAGAAATATTTAAGCATATTTATTACCTTGGTCCTTTTTGAGGGAAAACTACACAGTCCACCATGTGGTACAAGGCTGGCACATCCACAGCTTGACAAACACGCACATCACCAGGATGCAAGCAAGGGTTTTTGGCCACTACCACCTTACCATTAACCATATAACTTTTTGGCAAATCATAGGAATAAGAATCATCAGATAGATTCTGCAGCCTATTGCTAGAAAACTGCACAAATACTTGACCATATTCCAGGGTACAAGTTTCATCTAAACATCCCATCATTGCTCTTCCTTTAGGAATTTGAGTCGCAATTCCAACAGTTTTGATGCTCTAAACATTTGCAGCATCATTGAAAGGAAGGGTTCCTTATTAGGCTTGTAGCCACAAATGAGCATCTCCTTCAGAACATTGGTGATCTCCCCAGAAGACATCAAGTCCAGAACTTCCTGTGCCTTCAATGAATCTGTTAGTATAGTGTTCAGTTGATCCACAGCTTCTCTTTGTTTTTTCTCAAAAACATCATCCCTGATGCCAAGAGTGGATAACAGAGTAATTAACTGCCGATTCAGATAACAAGGCTGAAACTTACTACGACCCAAAACATCTAACTTGGTGTTATCTGAATCATACTTCCGCATGCTATTCCTCAGTGATAACATAAAACCTGATGTTGGATCAACAGCTACAACTCCTTTGTAACCACCGTAACGAATCTGAAAAGCAGATGGAGTGCAATCATAGCCACATTTTTTAGCCACACTCTTGGCAAATTCAAGAGATATTTTCCCAATACCATCAGAGAAGACATATTCCTTTCCATCAGAAATCCTCTTCACATCCGGAATAATTTCAATTTCATACCAAGGGACGCTTAGAGTTTCGGTAGATGAACCAAAAGATTGTCCCAGCCTAGCAGCATATTTTGCAATATTCCTAATCTTGCTAAAATCTCCCATCCAACTCCTTATGGATGCGGCAGTGTATCTCCCCGTAGGAGCAAACATCCAGAGAGAGTTTTCCCGCAACTGACTTGATGAGAATGCCAAAAATTCAAACCTCTTATCGCCAATAACAATGCCATTTTTAAGGATGTCAAGAATTCTTTTGTACAGGTTAGTTTTCTTGTTCTGTGCACGGGATGATAAATCAATTGAAAACAGTTTATCCAACTCCTCATCAACAAATGAAACACGTATGAAGTTATCCAAATGCTCATGGAAATGACGGAGAACACGATTTGATACGTTAATCTCTGGACCACAAAAGTAAACTTTGCAAGGTGTGATCTGAACCCTGCGAACATACACCAACCCTGTATCCAAAGATATTGCAGGCGACCGAGGAGGACGATTCTTTGAATTTGATTGAAGGTACCTTTTGTACTGATCAGCCAACCACTTTGCGGGATCATAACAAAATTCCTTAGAGTAGTACAATTTTTCCAAGGAATTTTCAACAAAGTCAAGCGGCATTCTGCGTGGATCAAGCAAGCGATAGAAGTCACCATTGAGTGCAGTTCCAGCAAGACATACGTGCTGAACCAATGAATTGACCTTAAACAATATGTCAAATGGTATTTCAACACCTTGAGGAGCAACAATGGGGACAAGACCCCGATTTTGAGAAAAGGGAACCCCTGCCTGTAATGTGTATTGCCTCTCACTCTGCTCGTAATAAGCAAATATATCTTTGAAATTTGGTAAATTCTGGGCACTAGGAAGCTCCACACATATGGCAGAGGACTGCCCAATACAACTACCCGTAGTGAAATCTGTTGTTCTTGTCCATTGCTCTTCAGGGACATCTTTGTAGTAGTTGTACAAAGGATTCTCATATATATTGCAAAATTCTTCAGGGACATCTTTCTCAAATATCCGGGGAGCACCAAGTAACTAGCAATTGAAGCAAAATGAACATACCCATCAATAAGTTCACTAAGAAATCAAATTTGTCTTAAGCTAATAAAAAAGCAAATTTGACTACCTGAATAAGGAGATAAGGTGCAATTTTATCCCGTGGTCGAAGCAGCTCAACCTTCCAAATGTTCTCGTATGAAAGATGAAGTTTGTATTGCACAGAGTCATGCCAAATTTTCAACTCCACTTTGCTCTTTCCACTCCCAAAACTTAAACTGACATCTTGCATTCTCTCCAAAACAGCAAACCCTCCTTTAGAGATCTGGCAGCCAAAATAAACTTTCACACCTTCCAAACTAGCATTCACACCTAGGTTTGGATCAATATCCCTTTCCATTACCCGAGCTTTTAAATAAGCGCTTCCATACAGCAATGCTCTTGAAACGTAATTAGCCCTCGATATCATAGATTCAGCAAGGTCTTCTGTGGTGAATTGAATAATAGCGAATGCTCTTGGAGCCGCACCTTTGCCATGTCTTACTTTCATAGTTTGGATAGTTCCTTCACCAGTTAAAGCCTCCACAAATATCCTCACATCATGCGCTGTAACAGAAATAGGAAATCCATACAACTCAATTGTTTTACCCATCCTAGATGCAAACTCCTTTGCCTTACCTGGACAGAAGAAAGGAAAAATTTAGAGTATGAAAGAGCAATGTCACATATTTGTATTAACAAGGATAAAGCAGTGAAAGATTCCGGATGTTATTGAAGTACATATACATGACACTATATGTTTAATGCACATATACACAAAATTTGTTAAATTTATGACCTCTACATCTGCAACAACTTAATGCTTCCCTATGATTGAAGTATCTCTAAATGACTAAACATAAGTTATATGTAAGAAATTTTCAGACAGTTCTTTATTGTATGTGATTATTCAAATATTCATTGCACATAAATCTGAAGAAAGAGTTCAAAACTAATGATTAAGATTGAAATCCTGCGTACTCTCAGAAGGAAAGTGGAAGTTCAAAATGTATCCTCCTTAACCAGAATTTAACCCAGAATGTTAAGAAAGTAACTTCAATATGCAAAAAGCCCTTACAGACAAACCATAGTCAGGAAAACATATGTATGATGTCATACAATGAAAAATGATGTCCATATAGATACCATATTGCATTCTTGAAGTCACTGAGTTTCCTAAAAAGGAACAGAACTCTTTTGCTTTAATTCTTAAATATGCAAAGAGTTCATATAGAACAACCATGTTCGGTAAAACGTTTCAGGAAATTGATATAACGAAACCTTTCACGCAATTTTCTTTACATTTTTCTTACTTTCTCACGGCATTACTTATGACAAAACTATAAATTTTTTTTTTCTCTTAACGTTTCCTTTTCCTCTTCAGAACCCGATCTTCCTTCCAACCAAAATACACCGAAAATTCATTCAGAAAAATATATCACCTTAGAAACTAACAAAGAAAGAAAAACCCATGAAAGTGGCTTAAACATAAAACCCATTAGGTTGTTTCAGAAAAACTATCTCCACCACTTGGAACACCATCAGAACCGCTATAATATTTTGGTATAAAATCCAACAAATATGTTGTTCTCCATTTTTCTTAAACTAAAAGACAAAAAAAACAGATAAATAAAACCTTACTATCAAACATGTCTTGGAAGAAGACCCAAAAAGCGAAAACAAAGAAAGAAATAAACAACAACAAAAATGCAACATCTTGTTAAAGAAAAACAAAAAGTTCTTCCACACTCAACACCATCAAGACATTCTCAGTGTGCAATGCATATCCTCACACTTCTTCATGAAACCATGAGAACATAACTTACTATCAAAGACAAGATAAAGTATAAGTAAGCATGATCAAGAACCCTCCCACGAGAAGGAGCAAAAGAATGAAGATTCTGAAACTGACCCACTAATGAAGACCGAAGGTATCAGCAATTAGAGACAAACTTAGAGTGAGAAAAGAGACGTCAAAGTCAAGCCACCAACAACAACACAGGCACTGCAATGGACACTCCTTGAAGAGTGGACTGAGTAAAGGAATTTATATAGATTTTCTTCAAATACACTTTTGGAATGATTACAAATGCTTGGATTGTAACAGTGTGGAATTTAGGTAGTTCAAAAAACACAAAGATCTCAACGGTTAACTTGAAAGGATTTCGGTGTAGCTTACCGCACCGGATACCGATCTCTTTCCATGTGTGCAAGTAAAGTGTAGCACAATGAGCTAAAGGATACAAACAGACATAAAAATAAAAATGGTATATTCATTTAATTGTGTCGTATGACAATTTTATAGAAAATATATATTTAAGGTGGTTTATTGTTTTTTTATTTAAAAATGTTATGATTTACTAATTATGTAAGAAATGTACAACTCTTGTGGTGAGAGAACTTGATATTTACTTAGTTTTCAGATAAGGAAAAGGATGAAAATTCTGTGAAGTTGTGAAAGTAGTTTATCATGTAACTTTGTATATATTGATATTTTGATATCTTAGGTTGAGATCATTTGTGTGTTGAATTATTGTGAGGTCACCAATGGTTGTATTGTTGCTTTCATAATATGTTTTGAGTTAGAATATAATCATGGGTTGAGTTATAATGTTGGTTGAGGATATGACATGATTTTTATATTGTTTAGTTATGAATTGTGATTGCCAGTTAATTGTTTGTATATTAATTCACTTTTATTTTGTCTGTGGGTGATTGTGATAATGATCGTATTTTATAGAGGAGTAACTAATCGTATAGGTGTTGGAGAATATACATGATCTTAGAACACTTAAGGTTAATATCTAAAGATATTAATCTTAAGTGTTCTCTTTCCAATAAAGTCTACTTGTAAAACAATAATTTTTTATTAAGATTTTCAATATAAAAAATGAAGTTTTATTTTAAATTATATAATTTATTTTAATTATAGATTTTAAGAAAAAATGGAGATGTTATAATAATAATAATAATAATAATAATAATAATAACTATAATATAATATTTAAATATGAATTTATTTGTTTTAAATTATAAAATTGATATAATGATTTATTAGTGATGTATAATAATAATGTTATTGTATAATTAAAATTTATAGTTAAATTTTTTAGTTATACAATAATAAATTACGTGAAATTTTATTCGTCTAATTCAAGAGTCAAATTCATTTTAACAAAATTTATTTTTCATGATTTTTATTCAAAAGCAAAAAAATATTAAAAAGATATAGTTTCCTATTCATGAAAAGAATAAAATATATTTCCCATCTAAATCAGAAAACATAAAGTTTATGAAATGGTTAACCTTTGGGTTATATATATATATATATATATATATATATATATATATATATATATATATAAATTAAATTTGTTAAGATTAATATATTATCGATAAAAATATTAAAATGATATGATTAATTAAATTTATGATTAAAAATAAATATATAATGAAATATTTAATATAATAAGAAGAAGTTATATAAAGAATTATGGTTCTCTCTTTTTCAAATAGTTATGCACTCTATTAAATTTTAAAAAGTGCTCTTTTAATTAATAAGTTTAATTACTTATTTATGATTTGTTTTTATCATACATACTTACAATTGTCAAAGCATGTTAATTTATGATTAAGTTTTTGAACCCTAATTACATAAACTATGAAAAATTGAACAGTAATTTTGAAAAATTGTGTTTTATTTATATATATATATATATATATATATATATATATATATATATATATATATATATATATATATATATATATATAGATAAAA
>Ga0214544_1002452_pt1 | contig 38969 bp, 43 predicted proteins | sample CNSS3metaG_FD_160074 | JGI IMG/M metagenome (GOLD analysis project Ga0214544, IMG submission 160074) | Root nodule microbial communities from cowpea collected in UCLA plant growth center, Los Angeles, California, USA - CNSS3 | ecosystem: Host-associated > Plants > Roots > Nodule | place: USA...
TGAACAACCACTGTCAAGATACCACATTGATCTTCTGGATTTAGAAGTCATCTGCAAAATAAGGAAACAATTCATTTAGGTCCCCAACAACTTGTTTGGGTCCTTGGGGTTAGAATAAAAATATCTAAGTATGAACAGGCACCCAATGATACTTCCCATTTGGAACACCAAAATGTTTAATATTGCATTTGTTTGAAGTATGACCCTTTTTCATGCAATAAAAACATGTAGCAGTATATCCATATGTATTCATAGAATGATATGTTCCTTTTCACAATTTTTATTTTCTAAGGCATCTTCAAGATGTTTTTCCAAAATACATATATCAAACATATAACTTTTACATGAAGCACATTCAACAGTTTCTTTTTCTTTATTTTCTAAAATTGAAATTTTACTTCTCAAAAGTTCTTCTTCTTCAAGAGATTTTTCAAATTTACTTTGCAAATCTTTAAAATCAGATTTTAAATTTTTATGAGCAGAATCCAATTTACTAGATTTAATGAGTAATTGTTGAAAAGCATCATACAAATCATCATAGTCATTTTCATGGCAAGTAGAATTTACCTCACTGTCAGAATCATCATGATTAGCCATCAAACATAGATTTGCTTCTTTATTTTCAGAATCGCTAGAATTTGATATGCTTGAGGCATTGTCTTCCCATGCTATGCATGCCTTCTTTTTAAAGAATTTTTTGCCCTTCTTTTCTTCACTTTTCTTTGAATTTGGGCAATCAGCTTTGACGTGTCCAGATTCTCCACATCCGTAGCATTTGAAATTTGAGGATGATCCTTGATTATCCTTCTTGTTGCTTTTGAATTGATTTTTACCTTTGGCCTTCATGAATTTTGTAAACTTCTTAATCATAAGACTAAGATTTTCATCGTCCTCCGAATCTTCTTCTTCCTTTTGCTTTTTGCCTTTAACCACTTCAGTTTTAAAGGCTATGTTCTTCTTTCTTCCAATATCTTCTTCATCATTTAGTCTGCCCAGTTCAAGCTCATGTTCTCTCAACTTTCCAAATAGAGCCGCCATCATCATTGTCGCAAGATTTTGTGACTCCGTGATGGCTGTCACCTTCGGCTGCCATGTCCTGTTTAAGGATTTAAGAATTTTTATATTTAATTCATCAGTGTCAAAAGTTTTACCTAGACATGTGAGATGATTGACGATGTGTGTGAATCTTTTCTGCACATCGTAGATAGTTTCTCCTTGTTGCATTCGAAACATTTCGTATTCTTGGATCAAGGAGTTCTTGCGTGCCCTTTTCACATCGTTTGTTCCTTCATGAGTCACACGCAATATTTCCCACATATCTTTTGCATTGGTGCAGACTGAGATCCTGTAAAACTCATCTAGGGTTAAGGCAGATGAAATTATATTTCTAGCTTTTACATCATACTAAGCACGTCTATTTTCGTCTGCTGTCCATTGCGAGAATGGCTTTAGTTCCTGCACATCATTTACAACATTAACAGGAACAAATGGACCATTTACAACAGCATCCCAAATACCTTTATCAATAGATTCCAAAAAAATTTGCACCCTAACTTTCCAGAAGGGATAATTTTCACCAGTAAATAGAGGAGGTCTGTTAATAGACGCACCCTCAACAAAGGTTTGATTTTGTCCAACCATTTTCGAAAAATTTGAATAACTATCAAAGCAAGCTCTGATACCAATTATTGGTATCGCGCAGTGGAATGTTTAAGCGTTTGGACAACAACCAAGAGGGGGGTGAATTGATTTTTGGTAATAAAATTAATACTTTAAAATTTTTCCAAAATTTATCGATTAAATCAACTATTAATTTCTTTTAATCACAATAACAGATAAAATAAGGAGATAGAGAAGAAGATTGAACACAAGTATTTATACAGGTTTGGATTAAAAGACCCTACGTCCAGTTGTTAATCTCTCAAAAACGAGATTAACTAAATCACTAACAAGTAACAAATTTACAATCAAATATTAAGAGTGTAAGGAAAGAAAACACCTCTCTTGAACACACAAGAGATGAACACCTTTCTTTGAATCACACAGAGAACCTTGACCTTAGGTTTCCTAGCAACAACAGCAGCACTCAATCTCCTAGAACACCTATCAGGAAAAGTTATCGCTCTAGCCACACTAGGTTTTTCAAAGCTTCTATTCAGAACACTCAGAGAATCGATTATTCTAGTGTGGTTTATGAAAAACAAATTTTTGAACAGATAATCGATTATCAGAGGTGATAATCGATTATTCCAGTGCATTCTTGAAAAAAAATGGTTCAGCTCAGGATAATCGATTATCCTAAGTGATAATCGATTATCACTTTGATTTTTCGAGAAATACCATAAATTTCTTATACAGTACTGATTCTAACTACTCTAATTACATTTTACAAGATAGCTTTAAACACAACAACACATGGTCTTCATATTGATTTTCGGATGGCTTTCAGGCTTCTTTTATCATCATCAAAATCTTGCTTTAGCATTTAGACTTGTATTGCTTTTGCCAACAAGTTATGTGCCCCACTTCTGTCTAGAATCTCAATGTCAAACTCTTAGAGCAGTAACATCCATCTTATAAACCTTGGTTTCGAATCTGCTTTCTTTAGAAGGAATTTTAATGCTGCATGATCAGTATAAACAATTACCTTGGAACCAAGTATATATGGTATGAATTTGTCCAAGGCAAACACAACAGCCAATAATTCCTTCTCAGTTGTGGTGTAGTTAGCCTGCGCTGTGTCTAATGTTTTGGAAGCATAATATATCACATGTAGTAGCTTCAGATTTCTTTGTGCAATCCTCGCTCCTACAGCAAAGTTTGATGCATCACACATCAACTCGAATGGTGATGTCCAGTCAGGTGGCTGGATGATAGGAGTGGTGGTAAACACCTTTTTCAATGTATCAAACGCATCTTTGCACCTCTCTCCAAAGTCAAATGCTACATCCTTTTGCAAAAAGTTGGAGAGAGGGTTGGCTAACTTGCTGAAATCCTTAATAAACCTCCTGTAAAATGCTGCATGTCCAAGAAAAGATTGAACCTCTTTCACAGAAGAGGGGTAAGGCAATTGTGAAATAATATCAACTTTAGCAGGATCTACAGATATACCATTCTTGGAAACAACGTGACCTAAAAATATACCTTGTTCCACCATAAAATGACATTTTTCAAAATTTAAAACAATGTTAGTTTCTTCACATCTCTCCAAGACTCTAGCAAGATTAGACAAGCAGTGATCAAAAGATGAACCATATACACTAAAATCATCCATAAAAACCTCAATACAATGCTCCAAAAAATCTGTAAAAATACTCATCATACATCGATGAAATGTTCCAGGAGAATTGCAAAGGCCAAATGGCATCTTCCTATAAGAATATGTACTGAATGGACAAGTAAAGGTAGTCTTATGTTGATCCTCGGGGGCAATACAAATCTGAAAATACCCGGAGAATCCATCAAGAAAACAGTAATGAGACTTACCTGCCAATCGATCTAACATCTGGTCCATGAATGGTAAAGGAAAGTGGTCCTTCCTGGTGGCCTGGTTTAGTCTTCTATAATCAATACAGACCCTTCAATTATGTTGAATACGAGTAGGAATCAACTCGTTCTTCTCATTCTTGACCATGGTGATCCCAGATTTCTTGGGGAACACATGTACAGGGCTTACCCAAGTGCTGTCAGAAATAGGATATATAATACCTGCTTGTAGCAACTTGGTGACTTCTTTCTTCACAACCTCCATCAATTGAGGATTCAGTCTCCTCTGAGGTTGCCTTATTGGCTTAGCATCCTTCTCCAAGAGTATTCTGTGCATGCAGAAAGAAGGAATAATACCAGGAATATATGCCAAAGTCCAGCCTATTGCTCACTTATGATCTTTGATAACCTGCAATAGCTTTTGTTCCTGCTCGTCAGTGAGCAAGGCAAATATAATAACAGGGAGTTTCCCATCCCTCTCAAGATAAGCATATTTCAAATGAGATGGTAAAGGTTTCAACTCCAAAGTGGGTGGCTGTTCCATAGATGGCAACATTTTACTGCCTAAGGTAATTTCAGCCACCTCAGCATCACACTCGGACGCCACAGAGGTATCATATAGTGACACTGCATCCTCAATATCACATGTTTTATAATTTTCTCTTTCGTCTAAAATCGAGGTCGAAATATTCGAAAAAGAAAAATCCAAAGAAGAAGAAAAACTAGATAAAACTTCTAAAAGTACAAAAGCATAATTGTTCACTACATTACTCAATAAATCAGTACAAAACAAAGAATGGTCTTCGATCGGGTGCTTCATGGCATCTAGCACATTGAACTGCACCTTCTCATCTCCTATCTCCATAGTTAAGGATCCTGCATGCACATCTATCTTGGTACGTGCTACCATCATGAATGGTCTTCCCAAGATAATTGTGGTTGAACTCATTCCTTCATCATCCTTCATGTCCAAGATGTAGAAATCTGCAGGAAAAATTAACTTGTCCACACGGACAAGCACACTTCTAGCATACCTGCAGGGCTAACTGTGCTACGGTTGGCCAATTGAATGACCACACCAGTAGACTTAAGAGGTCCAAGATGAAGTGAAGTAAAAACTGATAAAGGCATTACATTAATGGAAGCTCCTAAATCTAACATAGCATTGTCAAACGTAGTACTTCCTATAATGCAGGGAACAGAAAACATACCTGGGTCCTTACAATTTTGCGGCATTCTGACTGCGGCATTCTGGAAGCTCCTAAATCTTAACATGTTTCTTCCCATGTTCACTTCCTCTCTGTCCATAATACGCCTTTTATTTGTACATAATTCTTTGAGAAACTTGGCGTATTTAGGAATTTGTCTCACACCATCCAACAAAGGGATGTTTATCTCCACTTTCTTGAAAGTATTCAAGATTTCTTTGTCTAACTCCTCCATCTTTTTAGTTTTTGGTTTCAAACGGTTTGGATAGGGATTAAAGATTGTGTTTCTAGTGTATTAAATATGAAAATAATGTGTTAAATGTAATGATTAAGTGTTATATCATGTTGGTAGGCTATATGACATATGTTAGATGTCTTGTTAGCCTTAGTGTGTCTCTTTTAATATGTTAAAATGGGTTTTAACAAGTTAAAAGGCATGTAGTATATAGTTTCAGGTATAAATGCTTTTAATCAGTTGAATTATTTTTCAATCGACTGATTTCACTTAAGTTCAGTCAAATCAGCTAATTGTACGGAAAATTCAACCGACTGACATAATTTAAACCAGACTATATATACTATATTTTCAAAAGCAAAGGTGTAATTCTGTGTTTTTGAGCTCGAAATCTTGTCATCCTTCTCTAGAAAACTCTCTCTCTGCAATACGCAGCTGCAATGTGTAGATTGAAGATCTTAGTTGATCTTAGAGGCATTTTGGCTTGTGAGTAGCTTAAAGAACACATGTATGGTTGGCTAGGGAGATCCACCATTAGGTTTGGATGTTCTTGTGCCTCTGGTTGTTTGCTTGATGTGATTTCAGGTCTGTAAGTGTGATTCTTGTAGGGTAGTTGTCTAGATTTTTGTGAGTTAAAAATCTTGCAAGTTTCTTTTTTCAAAAGTCTAATCTTGGTGTGTGATTTGTAAAACTTTTGAATATAATAGAAACCAAACTTAGGTTGTCCTGGTAAACTGGATGTAGCTCTGTGATTGAGTGAACTAGTATAAAAACAACTGTGCAATTCTCTTTCCCTCATCCCACTCACTTTGAATCACTTTAAAAACTCAAGAAAACCAAGTAATTCATTCTTTGTTTTGCTTTAATGCGTTCTTTTGTAATCTGAGGTTGTATACTTGTTATAAACATTGTTTGGAACAAATATTGTATGTAAAAGTTTGCTTTTTGAGTTAAATTTGTGAATTCTGCATTCTGCATAAATTCCCAGGATTTTAGCCGAGGGATTGAAATTTTAATCGGCGTTTCATGGCTCAAGAACATATAAGTCTGCTATTTTAATTTTTGACCGATTGAAAGTGTATTGTTCTGCAGCTTTTACATTCTAATTCTCCAATCTATTGGATTCAATTAAAAGGGGTTTTATGCTTTCGAAAAAAGTTTTAAACAACCAATTCAAACCCCATGTAACATCCTTAATGAATATTACTTTTAAATAAATATAGTGGAGTAAATAAAATAAATAAAATAATAATAATTGTCAAACCTCATTTATAACCATACTTTCCCAAAAATACGGGAAATTAAAACCATGAAATTAAGTCAATGGTGAAGACTATGTCCCGACTCGGCGACAATCCTAGTACTTCGTCCGGAAACACATCTGCGTAATCATTGGCAACCAGAATATTCTAAATCAACTTTGTTGCGCCTTTCTTTTCTTGTTTAGCCATCACCATAAAACACGTGGCCCCTTCTTGCAGCGCTCTCACAGCTTCTCGAGTTGAGATCAACTCCAACCCTTCATGTTTTGGGAACACCAAACTATGTCGTCCATAATCAATTATGATGTGATTGTTAGACAAACAGTTCATCCCCAATATCACATCCAGTCCCTCAAAGGGCAAGCACACTAAGTTCACCTTGAATCTGCGACCTGCCACTGCCAATGAACACCCAACGCAAATTGAATTGGTAGCTACCTGACCTGAGGAAGGAGTTGAAACAAATAACTGACACCCCAAGTCACGTTTCTCCAGACTCAATCTCCCCACACATGCATTAGAGATGAAAGAATGCGTTGCTCCAGAGTCGAACAATACTAATTGAGTAGCCTCTGTGGTGGTCATGGCAAAGACTCTACCAGCCGCTCTAGCTCTTTCTGCTGGTGATACTGCTGGTTTCTTCACACCAAGACTCTTGTTTTCTGGACAATTATTGGCAAAGTGGCCCGATTTGTCGCATATGAAACACTTGCGACTATCACCTGATCCTCCCATGCCACCTGTTAGCTGAGGGCAATTTCTCTTTAGATGGGGTCCGCAACACTGGTAGCAAGTGGAACCCTGAGAAGTTTGTGGCCAGTTGTAAGGCTTCTTCATCTGCCTAGCCTCTATAACATTTTTCTAATGTCGACTTGCTAGATTTGGCCCTCTTTCTAGAAACTCTGCACTTTTGGCTTGTTCCACAAAGACTGGAAATCTTCTTTCTCTCAGAGGTGTAATCACCTTCTTCAGTTCATGTTTGAGTCCCCGCTCAAACCTAAGGCACCTCCATTCTTCAATGATTGCTTGGGAATAGTACCTTGCTAGATGCTCGAATTTGTTAACATATTCTTACACCAACATATTTCCCTGTTGCAGGGCCAAGAACTCAGCCCCTTGTCCTACTTAGTTGTATCTGGAAAGTATTTCTCCAGGAAACGAGTCCTGAAGTTGGCCCAAGTCATTGGCTCTTCCCTAGTCTGCATCTGTTGTTGCATGCCTACCCACCAATATTCAACATCATTGTTCAGCAGGTATACAACAAATGCAAGCTTCTGTTCGTCAGCACAATTCATCACTTCGAATATCTTCTCACACTTGCAAAGCCAGGCATCAGCTTCGTCCAGAGTAGCCCCACCTATGAATTCTACGGGCTTATGGCGCAAAAAATCCTCCACCATCGCCACCCTCACTGGTGCAATCGTCGCTCTTGGCTGTACTAGAATAGGGTTTTGCATCGCATCCACCATCCTATGAATGGCTTCCGCAATCTCATCAGCACCATTAGCATTTCTCCTCCTCCTATGAAATAGCAACTGTTTTAAACCATGAAAATATTAAAATATGAAAAGTCTTCAAAGTCCCCATATAATCCCGCTCTCTAGACTCAAGCATCTCCTGGCCCACCTGTCAAATCATCTACTCCCGAATAACAAGTTATCTTATCATCGCCACACACAAACAGATAGGGTGAACTATGTACATCTATATATAAAATAAATATGACACCCATCCCAAAGAAAGTAAATCTTACATAATCATTCTATTCTTTCAGACTACCCATCCTTGATCTCATAGTCCTTCATGAGTCATATGCATGAATCTAGGTCTTGGGACTTTACTGTGCTCCCACAAAACTAACCCTTTCGTGGTCCAACTCTACGAGCCTATCCCGCTCATAGTCCTGCCCCACAGACTCCTCGCTTGTAGCAAAACATCCAAGCCTTCTTCGCTTGGACCATGGCACGCACACAATCACCATACTATGGACTCCTCGTCCAATAGCAGCCAACAGAAACAAAACTATTCCTTGCCCATCGCCTGTCTGATGCATGTAATCACCATACTAAGGACTCCTCGCCTCTTAGCAGCCCACGAGAACTAACCAGTTCCATGCCCATCATGCGTCCCACCACCAAGCACATCCTAGACCCCTATTGGACTTAGTCCTTCAAGCCCAAACACAAAGATAGGTGAACTTAGTCCTTCAAGTTCAGAAATCACCACAACAACAAAAGAAAAATCACAACAACGGATTCGCCTGGCGCAGCCTAAATGCCGCCAGGCGAAACTTGTTCCAGACCGCCTAGCGGGCAGCTCCTACCGCCAGGTGCCAAGCGCCAAACAGGAGCTTCACTACTCCGTCACCGCTTGGCGAAACACTCCCTGTCGCCAGGCACCATGCACGTCTAGTGGCCACTGCTACTGTTTTAGGTACCTATCGCCTGGCGGCACATCCCGCGCTGCTAGGCGCCATACTAGTAGCGCAATACTACTGGTTTTTGTCATTTTCATCAGGTCTTAAGAGACCCCAAACATACAATGCATCATTCCCTTACTAATCATAGCATTTAGAACATAACACTACAACCACCACTACATATATGCAATCAATTCATGCCAAATCAAGAATTTTCAATATCTTAACACACTTTACTTTATTCACTAACTGGAACAAGTCACAACATATCAACATTATACCCACCATTTACCACAACATAATTTATCTAGTTTATAATACCATACCCAAATTACAACTACATACATAAGTCGTGCCAATTCAATTATGTCATGCAGACATCCTTTTCATAATTTATTACCTTAAACTTGTCCCAACATTCAATATACTCCAGGTTCTATAATCTTACGATCAAATATTCATAGTACTCATGCCACTACAATGTGAACAGGGTTGTACATATACTTTGATAACCTAACTACCACTACAACAACCAATATGTAGGAAACACCCAATTCATTCATCTCAACATGTTAATCTCACAATGATTACTTAAATGACATATATACTAAATCCCAGTCTATCACATACCACCACACTTTTAATGACCACCCAATTAAACACCCTCATGACATGAACACCAACCAATCAAACTTTCCATTGTACTGATAGGTCGCGTGGCGGCAGCCTCAGCACCGCCAAGCGGTACGTGAAAAACTGGGTTTTGCCCAGATTCCTCCCGCATCCAGTGTGACTCGCAAACCCCACAGTTTCAAAGTTCACCTTCGGACTGACATAATTTCACATACACACCACATCCAGGGTTCATAATATAATCATGTTATCATCAATTCCACGCAAACAATGCACCACTCGTAAACGTCATCTATGTCATCATCCACAATCCCAACATGAACCCTAAATCCCAAATTCATATATAGGTTCATACAATCTTCCACCAATTAAGAAATTATAGATAATCACACAACATACCAATCCAACACACATCGTAGAAACCAACACCAAATGTCCCAACATCACTAGAACACCAAAAACCCAAGAGAACTGAGCAAGCCAGTTCGTATCGCCTGACGAAAAGCACCTAGCCCTAGGCAGTGCATGGAAGAAAACCCAGAAATGGGTTCTGGAGGCATGAGTCGCTTGGCGAACCTTCAACGCCGCCAGGCGGTTTCTGGAAATTTCCAGAAATGCGACATAATTCAACGCAACTCCAAGATACACAACCCATTCATCCATAATAGCACAAAATCATATAAATGGCATACAACACACAGTATTAAACTCCCCTAACCTGGTTTCCTTTACTTGAAGCTTTGAGTATCCCTTGGTTCTCCCTTTCTTCACCAATAACCTTCCTTGGCTTCTCTCAATTCAGTCTCAATGATTCACTCACACTCTCAATCCCTACTGATTTTCGCACTCCTCTGCCTATCTAACAATGACAACTGCAGACACCTTTCTTACCTCCCTCAATTTGCTTTTTAATGGTGTTTTAATGGTGGGTTAAAGTCCTAAAACGAAAATGTCTTATTAATGGTGTTAATTATCATTCAAGCACTCTTAATAGATTGTTTTCCAGCCACCCTTGGCTGCTAGATCTGCTAGGGTTTTCTTTAACCCTTCAACTTCAAGCCAAAACTAAAAAAAATTAGCAAAAGTAAAGTTTAATTTGGGATCTCCAAGGCTTGAACCCACAACCATGCCAATGCCAAGTGAATGCTCACCCATTCAACCAAATCATGTTTCATGCTAACTAATATGATTCAATTATTATAATATCTCACCACATGATCTACATATATTAAAATAATACTAATTAAATAACACACAATTGGCATGCATAGGACTTGAACCCAAGCCCTCTCACACAATCAAATTACTCTCAACCAATTGAGCTAGTACATTTCCACGACATAACATCCCGTATTTAATGCCTTAATGGCTTCTACTACCCGTATTTATTAAATAGTTATTTAATTAATTATATAAATCTCTCGAGTCTTACACCCCCTCCTTCTTGGCTAAAATCACCATTTCAAAACTAACATCAAGAAGGTGGGAAAAACTCTTCATTCCTAGAGTGCCATGTGGCTCCTAACAAGGTGGAAAAATACTCTCCATTCCTAGAGTGTCATGTGGCCACTCAAGAAGGTGGAAATATACTCTTTGTTCCTAGAATGCCATGTGGCCACTCAAGAAGATGGAAAAATATTCTCCATTCCTAGAGTGTCATGTGGCTTGATCACGCCTTCCTTGTTCACCTAGATGCAAATCGGCCTACACTTTTGTAATTGGGCCTAATGGATCCAATTTGAAAAGCTAGGTGAATTATGATCCAAAACTACTTCTAGAAATTTATTTGAAAGCATGGCTTAAATAGTTGGCCCAATTGAAAACTATCTAAAACTCGTTCATCATATTTTGACCTCTTCCTTGGTCCATGAAGAATAAGTATTTGTAGTCCTTTAGGTCCATTGTGGTCTTGAAGCTCTTAGGCCCATGAGAGAAGCATAATGATTAGCTTTTGATTAGGCTTAGGGTTAAGCCCAAGTCATCATTTCATCCTTCTTGAAGAGGATTTGTCTTCAAATCTGGAGGGTGAATATCATCTTCAACACCACATGATCCTTTGGATGCCAACTACTTCTTTAATTTTGATCATGGTGTTTCTTTCTGCCTCTTGGGTCAAATATCACCTTGCAAGAAACACGAAACAAAGAAAGCATTTGTATTAACATATGGAAAAAGGATAACTCAAACAAGATGTGGCTCCAAAGACTTATACACCGCATATCAATTTATGACAAGGGTGTTCGTAAGTAGGAGCATTCTTATGGGTTGCAATGATGGCCTTCTGTTGTTTCAAAATAATCTTGAAAGGATTTTCAACACAAGGTGTATGGAAACTATTAAAGACTATAAAAGAGTTTATTGTAGAATACTCAAGCTTCTTTTATCTATTAAAGACTATAAGAAATTTTTGTCTTTTCTTACTCTTTATCTTCATTCCTCTTAATTTTCATTTGTACTTGACCCTCAACCACTTGAGATGAAAAAAAAGGATGAAGTACAAAGTTATTTTCCTTGTATAGGATGGTTATTATTTTAAAAACAATTGGTTGATGATGTAGGTGAAGATGACGAAGGATCACTAGAGGCATTAATTGAGGAGTGTTGTGACATGTGATAGTGAGATGAGTTGGAAACAAAATGTAGCAGAAATGAAGAAAATATGTATAAACCATTGAATCCTAGATAGCCCATGAGAAGAACAAAGTTGTCAACCTGTGACTTGACAGAATAAATAGAGGGGTAAAACTCAAAATAATTATCACTAGCAAAATTGCTAACACTAACCAAGTTTTTATTAATAAAAGGAACATCTAACAATTTTTAAGATAAAGTGGGACATGGGGATTTGGGCCAGATGAAAACTTTGCAAAATTAGAGAGATGTACATGTAAACCTTGTCCATTCCGTAGAAACACATTGGCATCTGTTTGAGTAGGAACAATTTCCATCAAATTTTGAGGATCAATTGTAATATGATGTAAAGCGCTATAGTCAATCAACTAGTTTTGAGACTATTGAAAAAGGGTAGAACTATTGGCCTAAATTGGAGTTGAAGTGTGCCCTACTACTGTTAGATGAAATTGTGGTTGGCCATAATGTGGTGGTGGACGTGATTGAAACTGAGCATGAGAAGGTCTAGGTTGATGAAAATATGGAGCAAGATTGGGTATCAAAGGAGAGTTATAAGAAATACCAGTGTAGTTGGGATAAAATAGATGATAGCAATGGGCCACAATATGCCCAAACCTATTATAGACTTCACATTGAAGAGAGCCACGACCAAAATAGCCATTATGACGCCCCCGATTACCACGATCACGATAATTATATCCTCCGCAAGCAAAGTGATTGTTATAGGATGCATAATGAGTGGGAGCTACTTGATCGTTCGGACTAGAAGATGTTTGTGAATTGGCCTGAATGAAATTAAGAGAAAAATTATCTCTAGTCTGCTTGAACCTCTCGATTCAAGCCTATTAAGCAACAAGTAAAGACTCGATTTTGACAAAAGAAATAAGTTCAGGCTTGCTATTGAGCAAAGAGATGAAGGATTCATATTCAGCAGGGAGACCTTTACTGAGAATGTCGAGTTGTTCAGTGTCAAAGACAGGATCACCAACCGATTGAAAAGAATGAACTATCGTTTGAAAACGGAGTAAGAAGTCAGTAACGAAATGATCCCTTTTCTTCATGTTGCAAAGTTTAGTACGCAATTGTCGTGCCAGGCTTTGGTTTGAGTGTGAAAATGCGAGTGAATCTTGTCCCAAGTCTAAAAAGAATGCTTGCACCCAAGGACACACGGAAGAAACAAAGCAGATGGAGAGGATTGCAACCATGAGAGAAGAAGTTGGTCTTGTTTTTCCCATAGAGTATGATTGAGATTCTCTTTCCCTAGGTCACAATCAAAAAGTGAGGTGTATTGAGGAGGAATATTAGGATTCACCATGATACAAAGTAAGCAAACAGTTCCAAAGAGGGAGTAGTTGAGGGATTAGGAACGTCAACCATGAAAAATTATTTCCAGGCTTTGTATACCATGTTAGAAACAAAGAAATATAGTATATGCTAAATATTTGATATATTTCTTGATGTGAATAGGAAGCCCAATACAATATTATATAGAGCCTAGGTGGTGAGTCAATACCACTAATAACAGACTCCTAACAAACTATTTCTAGAATTTGCATATTGTTATACATATGATAAAAGATATAATAAAGGGAAAAACTATAATGTAAATATATTCTAACACTATGCTATGATTAATTCTTCTGTTACATACTTCATTGTAATAACAGTGACCTTTTTGTGATTTTTGTGTGTGCATGTAGTTAGTAGAACGATGGGAAGCTGTTATTAAAGAACTACAAGTAGGGACTACACGTGTGTGCTATATAAAAACGGTTTATGACAATGATTTTAACTATGATATCAAACTTTTTAGTGACTACATTACATAAATAATCACGACGAAATTAGTTTTATTTGTCTTGTAATGAATCCAGAACTACAATTAAAATGATTGGTATTCCATGTTTATCAACATTTCAAAAGATTTCTTGACTGTTTTAGAAATTAGAAATTGCATACTATTATTGTGATGCATCTAAGAGTAACAAATATAACTTGAAATTAAAAATTTGTTTACTTTATTTTCTTCTACATATATTTATTTATTTTCTTTTTTTTCTAGTTGTATTTTGTTAAAAATCTCTATCTTTTTTTTTTATTTTAGAAAATTTGTAATTTTGGTAACTGTTACAACCCTTACTATATAATGTTGAATTCATGTTTTAAAAAACTTAGTTATTTTCCCGACACTTATAACCTCCACTGAACACTACATGAAATATTTTTAAAAATAATTTAGAGGTGGTTAAACCACCACTAAGTATTGAGTAATTAAAAAAGAAAAAAGTTATGGTTTTCTTGGAGGTTGTAATTGTCCTTAAATTTTGTATTTTAATTTTTTTAAATTAATTTATAAGAAATTATCACCGACTCTAATAATTTTAATGGTGATTATTTTAGTAGTTATATTCAATTCATGCTATGATACTTGTGTGACGTCAAATTCTATGTCAGTGAGTTAACGGATGAAAATTAAAATAATGACAGTTAAAGCTACCACTAAACAATCGACTTAACTTACACTAAAAATCATTTTTCTATAATGTAAAATAGTCACTTTGTAATGTATTATTTTTAATTTATACTCTTGATCGTGTAATCAAAATATTTTTACAAATCAGAAAATATATTTTAAAATATATATTTTAAAACACTATTAGAATTTTTGATATTATATGGAATTTTTCTTGCCAATTTGTTAAAAAAAATTGCAAGAAAGTATGGTTTTTTTGCTATCTTTTGTAAGAATTTTAATTGGTAGGTAATTCCTGTAAGGCTCACTTATATTCTGACCTCTATTTTAAGGGTTGCCCCAACCTAATGGGCCTAAAGGTTGGCCCATAAAGTGTACAAGGCCCCTAGGGCAGTCAAACCCCTTCCACTTTGTTTATTCTTACAAAACAACTTACTCTCATTTCTTCTCTACAGAACCTCTGCTAGGGTTTGGATCTTCGCCACCTTCGAGCTAGTTCAATCTCGTTCTTTGAGTCACGTAAGTTGCTCCTTAGTTCATATTAGTGCTTCTCCAGCTACATTTTCGTAATCCCAGTTAGGGTTTCGTAGTAACCTTGTTCCTGTTCTGTTCCACCATTCGCTTCTAGCTTTTTGGTCTGTCCGTAGGACTGTGGTGCTCGCTGTTGCGAATCAAAGTTTCTGCTAGCTCTTTCCAGGTAAGGGGAAGTTAGGGTTTACTATTTTATTGTGTTTTCCTACCTGCTTTAGTTTTGTTTCGTGAGTTTGATGTTTGGTTGCCATTAAAATGGTTTGGGAGCTATTAAAAACATGGTTTGGTCTAATTAGATGCATGTGCCTGCACGAACAGTGGTGGGTTCTGGTTTTCTTGCCCAAGCGAGTGTGTCTCGCCTAGGCGAGATTAGCAGCAACTCGCCCAGGCTGCTTGCGCGAGCTCTCGCTCAGGCGACGAGCTCCTGTTTTGAGCGAGAGCCCATTCTCGAAGATAGATTTGCAATCGGGGCACCATCAGATACTGGTAAAGGCTGATGATGTACAAAAGATGGCCTTCAGGTCCCGGTATGGACACTACGAGTATGTGGTTATGTCTTTCGATGTGACTAATGCTCTGGTGGTGTTCATGGACTACATGAACAAAATTTTCAAACCGTTCCTAGATAAGTTTGTCGTAGTCTTCATATACGACATCCTTATCTATTCCAGAACTCAAGAGGAGCATGCCGAGCACTTGAGACTAGTGCTTGGTGTCTTGAGTGAGAAATAGTTGTATGCCAAACTGTCCAAGTAAGAGTTCTGGATGGACGAAGTAAAAATCTTGGGCCATGTGATATCGGCATAAGGCATTGCAGTGGATCCATCAAAGGTTGAGGCAGTGGTAAAGTGGGAAAGTCCCAAGTCAGCGACAGAGATAAGAACTTTGTGGGTTTAACCGGCTACTATAGGAGGTTTATAGAAGGATTCTCCAAAATAGTGGTGCCTCTAACACAGTTTACGCGGAAGGATTAACCTTTCACTTGGACAAACAAGTGTGAGGAGAGTTTCCAACAGCTTAAGCGGAGGTTGACGAGTGCTCCAATCCTAGTGATTCCTGATGTTGGAAAACCCTTTGAGGCTTATTGTGATGCCTCTCATCTAGGGTTGGGCTATGTGTTGATGCAGGAGAAGAAGGCAGTGGCATATGCTTCGAGGCAACTCAAGGTGCATGAGAGAAACTATCCCACTCATGACCTGGAGTTAGCAGCAATCGTGTTTACCTTGAAGATCTAGAGGCATTATCTTTATGGTGCGCAGTTTCGTGTGTTCAACAGCCACAAAAGTCTTAAGTATCTGTTTGATCAAAAGGAGTTGAACATGAGGCAGAGAAGGTGGATGGAATTCCTGAAGGATTATGATTTTGAGCTCTTGTACCATCCGGGGAAGGCAAACGTAGTGGCAGATGTTGTGAGTAGGAAGACTATACATACTGCACACCTCATGATAAGAAGGTGGAATTGTTGGAGAAATTCCGGGATATGAAGCTACAGGTGGAGCTGGGATCCGAGTTCATTAGGTGTAGTGCTCTGGCTATATCTAGTGACTTATTGGACTCAATCAGAGAGAGGCAGTTGTCGGATGCCAATTTGAACAAGGTGAGAGAACAGCTTGGGTTAGATGAAGTGAGGGAATTTGCTTTGGGAAGTGATGGCATATTGAGGTTCCAAGGCAGGGTGTGCATACTAGATGATGTTGAGGTGAAGAAATTGATCCTTGAAGAAGGGCATAAAAATCGTCTTAGCTTGCATCCTGGCATGACTAAGATGTATCAGGACCTCAAGAAACTTTCTGGTGGTAAGGGATGAAGAAGGATGTGGCACAATTCGTGTCTGCCTGTTTGACCTGTTAGAAGGCAAAGGTGGAACACTAGAGACCGAGTGGAATCCTACAGCCTCTAAAGATACTAGTGTGGAAATTGGATAGCATCTCGATGAATTTTGTGACCCATTTGCCACGAACGTTTAGAGGGCATGACACCATCTGGGTTATAGTAGATCGACTGACCAAGAGTGCTCATTTCTTGGCGATGAACTTGAGGATGTCTATGGCCAAGTTGGCCCAATTGTACATTAAGGAGATTGTGAGGGTGCATGGAGTACCTTCGAGCATAGTTTCAGACAGGGATCCACAATTCACTTCCCAGTTTGGGCAGACCCTACAAAGTGCTATGGGTAGTAAGCTAACTATGAGTTCAACCTATCATCCTCAAACTGATGGTCAGTCTAAAAGGACGATCCAGTCACTTAGGGACTTGTTGAGGACATGCGTGCTGGATCACTTAGGTGTTTGGGCTGAAGTGCTGCCTTTGATAGAGTTCACCTACAACAACAGTTTTCATGCAAGCATTGGCATGGCGCCATACGAGGCTTTTTATGGCAGGAAGTGTAGGACTCCCTTGTGTTGGTATCAGGATGGGGAGGCAGTGTTGGTCGGGCCAGAGTTATTGGAGTACACCACTGAGAGAGTGAGAATGGTGAGAGATATGATGCATGCCTCTCAAAGTAGGCAGAAGGCTTACGCAGACCGCAGGAGGAGCCCTTAGAATTCGCGGTTGAAGATCACGTATTATTGAGGGTGACCCGAACAACTGGTGTGGGAAGGGCTCTCCACTCAAGAAAGCTTTCTCCTATGTTTCTTGGCCCTTATCAGATTTTGAGGAGGATTAGGCCAGTGGCTTCTGAGATTGCTTTGCCCCTTCAGTTGACAAATCTCCATCTGGTATTCCATGTATCACAATTGAGGAAGTATGTCTTTGACCTGTCTCATGTGTTGGAATTAGAGGATGTGCAGATCAGGGAGAATCTCACTATGGAGGTACTACTAGTGGTTTTAGAAGGTAGCGAGGTTGAGGGACGCCGAGGAAAAACAGTCAGCCTTGTCAAGGTCATCTAGGATCGGAGGACAGGTGACTCTACTTGGGAGTTGGAGGAGGATATGAGGAAATCACATCCACAACTTTTTGCCTGGTAAGCTTTTATTTTCGAGGTCAAAAATTTTTGTTGTTGGGGAAAATATAAGGCCGACTTATATTTTGACCTCTATTTTAAGGGCTGCCCCAACCTAATGGGCTTTAGGGTTGGCCCACAAAGTGTACAAGGCCCTAGGGCAGCCAAACCCCTTCCACTTTGTTCATTTTTGCAAACCAGCTCGTAACTTACTCTCCTTTCTTCTCCACAGAACCATTGTTAGGGTTTGGATCTTCGCCACCTTCGAGTTGTTCAGTCTCGTTCTCTGAGTCACGTAAGTTGCTCCTTAGCTCATATTAGTTCTTCTCTAGTTACATTTTCGTAATCCCAGTTAGGGTTTCGTAGTAACCTTGTTCCTATTCTGTTCCACCGTTCGTTTCCAACTTTTGGGTCTGTTCGTAGGACTGTGGTGCTCGCTGTTGCGAATCGAAGTTTCTGCTAGCTCTTTCTAGGTAAGGGGAAGTTAGGGTTTACTGTTTTATTACGTTTTCCCACCTGCTTTGGTTTTGTTTCGTGAGTTTGATGTTTGGTTGCCATTAAAATGGTTTGGGAGCTGTTAAAAACATGGTTTGGTCCGATTGGATGCATATGTCTGCGCGAATAGTGGCGGGTTCTAGTTTTCTTGCCTAAGCGAGTGTGTCTCGCCTAAGCGAGATTAGCAGCAACTCGCCCAGCCTGCTTGTGCGAGCTGTCATTGAGGCGACGAGCTCCTGTGTTGAGAGAGAGCCCATCTCGCTCAGGTGAGGAGGTCTCGCCTAAGCGAGAGGGCGCGATAGTGCCACTGTTCTTGATTTGAGCCCTCACATAGGCGAAGGGAGCTCGCCTGAGCGAGGGAAACCTCTCGCTTGAGTGAGGCCCTTTTGTTTAAGCGAGGGGTATGTTTGCTCTTTGATTGTTTTTGGATATTGATCATATGTTTGGATTGTTTCACTAACACAAAAAAGACCTATAACATCACCCATATAGCGTCTGGCCAGAAAAAGTCCCACGTTAAAAATGACCGGTGACATTTTTGTAAATTATTTGACTTTTTTAACGTCTGTCCATTCCAACACAGACGTAATTTAACATCTGACCCACAGTACCCCGACGTTATGTAAAAATTAACGTCTGAGCTCTCTGCCTCCGACTTAATTTAACGTCTGACCCACTTTGCTCCGACTTAATTTATTGTCTGACCCCCTTTGTATCGACATTAAGTAACGTCTAACCACGCAGCCCCAACGTCAATTTTTGGGTTTTCTCTGCGTGAAACGTAGAAACCCTAACTATTTCGTCGCGCCACCAATTTTTCGTGAAGCTTCTCCGTCGGCGACCACCATTCCAAGCTCCTCCAGGTAATTTTCAAACGTTTTTCATCACCAAACTTGTTGGGATTTGATTATGGATTGATTTTAGGCGTTTTGAACTGATTATTTTCCATTTTCATCCCCATTTGCAATGTTTCGCGATCCTTCCCATCGGTGACCATTATTCTGACCTCCTCTAGGTGAGTTTCGAACAGTTTTCACCACCAAACTGGTTGGGATTTGATTGTGGATTGATTTAGGCGTTTTGAGATTATTTTGCTTGTTATCTCTTTTTCATTGTATGTATATAATTGCTTGTATTTTTTTATTTGCAATTATAATTTTTATCTTAGACTTTTTTTTAGTTTTTTTGGCCTATTTCTTTTTTTAATTGAATTTTTATAATATAATATTTGTAAAATTACGAAATAAAATTATATTTATTGTTATTTGTAAAATTGAACTAATTGTATTTGATTTTTTAATATTATTGTTGCATTAATTTTTATTTTATGTATGTATATTTATTATGGATTCATTTTGGACCAAGGTCGATCTTCCATTTACGGATTCATTGAACCTCAAACCATTCAACCTTCGGGAAACTCACGTGACCACATCAAACTTTATTTGCAAACATGGATGGTTGAGTCAAATAGAGAGATCTATTTTGCGCCATATATTGATGCGTATGTGTTTTTGCTAGTAATATTTTATGAAGTATTATTAATTATTTTTGCTAAGTACTTGTGATTGATGGTAGGTATCATTGGCCATTATGTGTCATCATTCCAAGACAATGCACGATTGTATGGTTTTATTTATGTCATAGGAAGATTCCACCTGCTTTGAAAAACATGTTACAAGAGTAAGTATTAATTTTTTTCAATCCTAACCTATGTATCTACTTAGTTATAAAAACTAACATATGTTTTATGTTTCCGAAATTTCATTAGAATTGTGAGTAAGCCTAGAGGCCAACAACATAAAATATTATATCCAAAGGTTAGAACTCTTTTAGTTTAAAGTTATTAATTTCTGTATGTCAACTTATGACTTTGATATGTATTTATTTTATTTGTAATGTTTAGTGTAACAAGTAAGAAGATTCATGGGAATTGTGTATATTAGTTTAGAATATATGTTGAAACTTAAGTGTTATTAGATATAACTGTAACTCCAGAATAGTGCTGAAATTATTACGAAACTATTCTGGGAATTTGCTGATTTTTAGGTGTGGGAATGTTGTAAAAACAACCAAATTTAAAAAAAATAGAGAAATTTGACGTCTGGTGGTGCTCTGACAGACATTATTTAACGTCTGAGCTTACTATGGTCGACGTTATTTAACGTCTGTCAAAGCCCAACAGAAGTCAAATTGCTCTGTTTTTTAGCTCCATTTAGCGCAAAAATTCACGTTTGCTGCTTTTGGCCTTGACGTTGGATAACGTCGGACCCCTATTGCCCCGATGTTAAGTGACGTCTGTTCTATTTTTTGACGTTATTTTGACGTTACCCAGTACGATGTCGGTGTTTGGGCAGACGTCAAAGGTCGAAAATATCGGACGTTAAAAGGCATTTTTATGTTAGTGATTATGCCTTTTAAAGTATGAATTGAGTGACTTTGTGTGACTATGATAAATTATGGTTTGTGGCTTATAAGTTTAACATGATTTGAGTATGATGTATGTATGGAATGATTCATGGGTTAAAGATGGTGAATTGTGACATGGTTTTGGAATGGAAATTCATTGGAGGTTGGTTATAAATGTTGGCATGAGATTCATATGCATGGCCAGTACATATTGGATGGTTAAACATGAATTGTATGTGGTTACGACGTAATTTCCTTGAAATCTCTAGGTGAGATTTCAGGGTGGTGCCTTAGTTGGTCGGGACATAATTGCATGACCTTTGTTAGTGGGAGTTCATGGTGGTGCCCCATATATATAAATTAGTAAGGATTCAAAGTGAGGTTGCATCCTAATGCTCTAAGGAGTCAGTTAGTCTCACATAGAACGGACTGAATCTTGTGGTGAGAGTAGCAGAAGGCCTGAAACTCATTAAGGGCTAACCTTGTGTGGGGGGATTGAGACATTGTAACACTTAGCTCGGGGGTGAGCAGTTCAGGGGTGAGCAGAGAAATCCACCACAAGTGCAAGGATCCACTGAATCCGACTAAATTATACGTATCTGGATGAGTCGAGTTTGAGTCTTAGTGCATTGTTTGAGAAGTCATAACATGTTTGGATGACATATACTGCTTGGACTGTGAAATAGCATGTGACTGTATGATAGACTATTTTCTACTCTAGCTTACCCTATTGTTTGTTTGATTGTTATATGTGTGGTTCTTCTTCTTTTGCGATGATCATCAACTTGTTGATATGAGCAGATGCGAGAACTACCTGCGTTATCAGGGTGATGGAGGTTTCGCTGCTTAGTCGACTGGACTTGGGCTCTGCTCTCTATGTCTTTTGTTAGGGCTATGGCCTATGTATTATATTGATTAGTACTGTGTTTCTAGTTACATTAGACCTTGTACCCTATCTTGTATTGGCATCGTGGTGTGCCTCAAGATTTCCTTTTATAACTCTTGGATATCTTTAAGGAGTGAGTCTTTACTCCGTATCTTTGCTCGTATTATTATATTGTGTGACGTGTCATTTAAGTAAGTTTATTTATTAAATGGGACGTTACAATTCCTTTGTGAATAATTATTTCCTACAAAATTATATAATTCACAAGTATTTCCGACAAAATCTTTTGCAAAAAGTGTTTTGTACAAAATATTTTGCAAAAAAAGTTGGTAGGAATTTTTTTGCAATTTTTTTATAACAAAATTTGTAAGTATTTCCTATAAAAAAATTTAAAACAAAAATAACAAAAAATATGAGTTTTTTTAGTAGTGAAATGTACTCTTTGAATATATTTCAAAATGTATAACTTGAAATATATTTTTAAATTATTAGAAAAGAGGTGAAAAGATAATTTTTATCTTTTATTATATTTTTATTGAAGCATGAGTTAGAGTTTATAAGTTTTATGGGATGTGTACTTACACACATTAATTTTTTAAAGAGAGATAAAGAAATAAACAACTCTTTTTATCAAATAGAAAAATTGTGTACTTACACTCATTAATTTTTGTTATACGTACTTAACACTTAATAAAAGGTAATACTTCTAATTTTTTATTTAATTCTTATTAAATTATTTTATATTTTAAATAAAAATATAATTTTATTGGTGTTGATTAGATATAATCACTAATGCAAAAAATACATTTTATAGCACAATATTATAAAATGTTTTAATCTGGTATAGTAAGTCACTTTTTATTACAAAACTTTTCCTTTCCAAGTAAACTTTCAATACCAGTTTTAGAAAGGGTATAAAAAAGTGACTATTTTTACTTGTCATGAAACTGATATAGAAAGTTGAAACTCATATGAACCAATATAAAAAATATTTTTTAACAGGTATAAAAAGCTTTCATGCACTAGTGAATCTATAACTGTATTTAGAAAAGATATATCTTTTTAGTATCTTTTTTATTTTTTTAAATTTACTTTCTGGATTAGTACTTTTTAAATTTAAATAATTATTTATACTAAAAACATATTTTTCAGTTTTATCATTTTAGTAATTACTTTTTGAATTCAAACAATTACTCGTTATAAAATAATTATTTACTCTTTTATCAATTTAGTAACTACTTTTTCAAATTTAAATAATTACTTATAATATTATTAACATAATATTAATTATATATTTTTTTTATTTCAATAACTAAAATTTATTTTAGGGTTAACTTTGTTTTTGTCCTTAAACTATTGAACGATTTTGGTTTTAGTCCCTCCTCCAAACTTTGATCTAATTAGATCCATGTCCTTTCAAAATTCCTAGAATTAATCCTTGTTAACTAACATTAGTTTTTTATTTGACATGGCAAATGGAGTGCTGGTCTCTATTTACTCTTCCTTTTCTTTCACATTAGAGCAGTGAAACAAAGGGGTTTTTTCTCCCTCATTCGGATCAGTCTCGCTAGCCAAGAGCTGGTTGTCGTGCCTTCATCTCCATTCGTCCAAAACCATTGTTGGCAACGTCTCGTGGTGGTTAGGCATTGTTAGCGCCATCGTCAACGTCATCACATATAGGGTTTCTCGCTCCATCTTCTTCCATTTGTGGCAACATCTCCTTCCTCCCATTTGTGTAATGGAAGCAACTCCAAAACCACCCCATTTCGCCTTGTCTCTTTGTTTCTAGTTAATGTTGTGAATGATTGTGGTTTGTTGTGCTATTTGATGAAGATAGGGGTGCTCTCTTTGTGTCAACAAACACCATCTCCTTTCATTTTCCAACACAAGAGAGAGTCTATTTAATGGCTCCTCTCCTTTTGTCAACTTTATAAAGAAATCTTCACTAAGATCATCACCTAAAAAGAGATACATTTACATATTCTCACATACAACTTTGTGTTCCATATCTGCATTAGAAGGTATCAATGTTGCCAAGTTCCATTTCGAACACCAAGAAGTTATTTCAAAAGACTATAAGGAACTTTTCAAGTCTTTATTCTCCCCAGGTTACCATAGGCTTCCCAAAACTTCTCTACCTCCATTGCCCCACATTTTTGTTCACATTTAATGGTCTTTCTCTGCTTCCATTTCCCAACATTTTATGCATAAAAAAAAACATAGAGACCAAAAAACAGATAGAGATGCATTAGCTATTTCTGAGTCCTATTGAAATGGCAGCCGAGGGAGCGGTGGCACTGACGTGTCCATTGTCGTGGATGTAGCAATGACGATGGTGAGGTGAGATCGATAAAGATGGAGGCACGACGACTAGTCACTACAATGTTTTTCGATTTGAAATAGAGAACGAAGATGGGAAAGAGTGGCGTTGGTGAAGCCGACAATGTTGCCGAAAACTTTGCACAATGCGACAATGACGAATAGTGGCGACGAGTTTGGGTCTATATGGATCATGAATGGAGGGTGGTAGTGATGGGTGCATGCTTAAGCAAGAAGAAGATGAAAGAGAAAATAAAAGGGCCTCACAAAGAAGAAGATGAAAAAGAAAAGAAAAAATATTTTTTAAATTAAATAATCTCACATGTCTAGGGATGTTAAAGGGGCGGTAGGGTACGGGTGGTAGCTCTCCCGTACCGTACTCACTGGATAAATATTTACCCCGTATCTGTACCTATATTCGCCGAGTATTCATTATGTGGATACCTGCATAATTTTTTAATATTCATGGATACAGATAATATGATACATGTACCTGCCCCGTTAACATACGAGTATAAAAAATACTCGTATCTGTTACCCGCGGGTATCCATTTACAATATCCATTTTCTACCCATTGCAAGTTTTATCTGTAGATACCAACGGCTACAAATTTTTTTTTGACATCCCTACACATGTTCCAAATGAAATACTAACTTGGATTACTCACATTGAAAAAAAAAAACTAACACCGTTAGTCAATGAGGACTAATTTTACGAATTTGGAAAGGACAAAGACCTAACTGGATCAAAGTTTGGAAGAGGGATTAAAACCAAAACTATTTAATAATTTAGGAACCTAAAACATAATTAACCCTTTATTTTATATATTGATATATCTATAATTATATACACCTTCAATTTCTTTTAGTTTTACTCTTTTAATTAACCATTCATAATTGTATTTGTTCTACACCAAATAACATAACTCTTTTTTATGCAAGTACTACAGATAGTGCAGAGGACATGACAGTTTAATCAAACAAAATATTCCAAGTTGTATAGTCAAACATGTATCAAATATGAGTTGCTTAATTATGAATATGTGCATATATTACGACAATAAAGTTGGAATATGTTGTCAACTTTAGTTATGTATCATAAATATAATGTCTTCGTAGTAACTTTTGAGCATTATATAAACCCTAAAGGAGGTGCAATAATTTTGTTAATAAAAGTTAAATTCAAATGATGTTTCATAATAATATATCAATGAAATACAACTGGAGTAAAATAGTAACATATTATATAAATAAAAAACTAAAGAATCTTTTCGGTAAACAATATAATAACGTAAAGAATGATTGTGTTAAATATTTGACAGTTGGAACCAATGTTTAACATTTATGTTTCAAGAATGTGGAACACAATTCACTAAAATTTGAGTGTAATATATTCATTTCTATTTTAGTTCAACTCAAAGTATCTTAAAATAGTATAACAGATTTTAAGAGTAATTAAAACACAAACATGTTCACATTTAGGAATGAATTAGAAGTAAGTGGTAAGAAATGAATAACTAAAAAGTTGTAGTTCATCTAAAAGTAAACACAAACAAGTGTCTTCAAATTTAATATAGACAAACACATGTCTTCATACACTCATTTTTCCTTTTAATATTTCTCTTTAGAAGTTTAAATGGAACATTGTCTTCTTCATGGAGCTGAGTGATACCTCCTTCATTGTTGATTCCCTCTTCGGTGGATTGTTTGCATCTTCATTGGTTGCATTAGCATTGGTTAGGCCAAGTGATTGAGATCCACAATCAATTGTTTCATTTGTAAATTTTGTTACTAAATCCTATAAAAAATGTTACAAACAAATAAGCTTAATTAAAAAAATTAAATGACTTAAACAAAATATATTAGGATATAAATTATACCTCTAAAACATCCACACAGGAATCATTAATTATATGTTGTTTTCCTATGTTGAATTCTTTATTGCTATCATATACATCCTTCAAAAACATATTGATAAAAATAAAACATAATGACAAAAGTAGTGCATTTTATAACATCATTAAAGATTAGAAATTAAAAAAATTAGTATAACATAGTTCTTGTAAGGCCCTATTCTTTTATGCCTTTAACAAGAAGGGCTGCCTCGAAATCTGATGGGCCTAAGAGCTGGCCCAAAGTATAAAGTTGAACGCTAGTTTGCCCAAACGTTTTCACTTTCACTCTTTCAGAAAAATCAGTCGTCACCTTACTTCCCTTTCACAGAACGCTCTGCTAGGGTTTGCTCTAGGTCTTCTTTGAGCTAACTCACACCATCTCCTACTCCACCTTGTTGACCATCCTAGGGACAGTTGTGCTCACGGTGTGCGTGTCGAAGCGTTCCGCTAGGTTGTTTTCCAAGTACGGGAAGCTAGGATTCGCCCTTTCTTTTGAGTGATACTATTTTCGCCTCTGTTTTGCCGTCTAAATATGTTTAGTATGTTAATATGAACTTGAGTATGATAATTTTGAGCCATTGGTGATTTGTTGAGTGGTAATGCACGAGAGAACAGTGGTGAGCTCTGGTTTTCTTGCCCAAACGAGCCTGTCTCGCCTAGGCGAGATCAACAGAGGCTCGCCCAAGATGTTTCACGCGAGTAGTCGCTCAAGCGACTCATGTTGCTCTTGAGCAAGCGAGCATCTTGCCCAAGCGAGAGGGATCTCGCCTAAGCGAGATCCCGCGTAAGGCTACTGTTCCCCTTTTCGAGCCCTTGCCTAGGCAAAGGGGGCTCGCTTGAGCGAGAGCTTCTCGCCTGAGCGAGACCCTTCAGCCTGAGCGAGGGGCTGGGCGAGACAAGTCACTGTTTGGCTATTTTGTTGCTCTTGGATGATTGGTATTTGTTTGGGTATGATTGTTATGATTAGAAATATATAGAGTGGATTGATATGTATGCGTGATATGATTCATGAATGGTGAATGATGGGTATTGTGGGAACTTGGCATGTGAACTAAATGGGATGGTGTATGAGTTGTGATTTGTGAGTTGTAACATGATGTGAGTATGATAATTGTATGAGAAGAATCATGGAATTGAAATGATGAGTTTGGTATGAGTTCGACATGAGATATGAAAGAGTTGGTACCAATGTGGCATGATAATAATATGAGTTGGAGTTCCATATCCAAGGTTTGAGAATAATGAGTTGGTATGGTTTGGCAGGGAATACGAAAGAGGTGAATTATGAGGAACTATATGTGATGTATAAGTATCTATCCGTGGGTGTGCATGCTGAATCCGTTTGATTGATTAAGAATGTTTGGTCCGTGTCAGTGCGAAATTCCTTGGGAATCTCTAGGTGAGATTCTCAGGGTCGTGCTTCAGTGGTCGAGACGTAATCCCATGGCCCCTGTTAGTGGGTGTCCATGGTGGTGCCCCATTTGTATAACTAGGTAAGGATTCAAGGTAAGGATTGCATCCTGACACTCTAAGGGGTCAGTTAGTCTCACTTAGAGCGGACTGACTCCTGTGGTGAGAGTAGCAGGAGACCTGAAATTCATTAAGGGCTAACCTTGTGGTGAAGGAAAATTGATTCATTGTAACACTTGTAACACATAGCTCGGGGGTGAGGAGCTCGAGGGTGAGCAGAGGTATCCACCACAAGTGCAAGCGTCCGCTGAATCCGACCATAGTTATATGTATCTGGATGTGTCGAGTCGTGTCGTAGTTTATTGCCTGAATAGTCATAACATGCTTGGTTGATTTGAATGTATGGTATTGTGGAATTATATCTGATTTAATGGATGAACTCTCTTGTTCTCTAGCTTACCCTACTTTCTTTGTTGTGTGATCTGCTGTGTGGTACTCTCTTTTGCGATGATCATCAACTTGTTGGTGTGAGTAGATGCGAGGAACACCCGTAGGCAACAGGGGGGTGGAGATTCCGCTGCATAGTCCGCGTGGACTAATTTCTAATTTCTTTACGAGTTTCTTTAGGGCTATGGCCCATGTATTTGTTCGTTCTTAGGTTTATATACTTTTGGTTAAACTCTGCATCCAGTTTTCTTTTGGGCATCGTGGTGTGCCTTGGGTTGTAAAAGGAGTTGAGTTTCAAACTCCCGGACTGCGCTAGTATGTATCTTTATGTGACGCTACCTTTAATTTCGCTTATTAAATTAAAGGGGGTGTTACATTAATGGTATCAGAGCAGTTCGTCCTTAGGATGATCTGAGGTTGTGGGTTTGTCGTGCCTTGCGGGCGTAAGTAGTCATGTCTAGTCGAGTTTGTCAGTGAAACCAAAAGTTTAGGAACAAAAAACGCCTTGATAGAGTAATGAGGGTGCACACTCATGACTAGATTAAAGGTTGTTTTCCTTTCTTAATTCTGATGGTTCGGGGAAAAAGGGGCGACAAACAAAAAGGGGTTCGTTGTCTGTAAGTGATAGACTGTTGCTTGGTATGATCTAGTTTGTCTTGCTGCGCCTTTGTGCTTTGTGTCTAGTGTCTACGGAGATAAGGGAATGCAGATTCAATCTCTTGGACTAATAAACTGGAGAATATGCTAGAGTTCCTAAAATAACGATCGGTCAGGGGGAGCTTTAAGGAGAGACTCTTCGAAAACAGATACTACAAGTTTTCTAAAAGGAGTTGAATCCAAAGGGTAATAACACTAAGAGGTATCAGTGCATGCAAGTGCCACATCGTTTGAGGAAATCAAGCTGATTTTACACCCCGACGATGGTGAGGTTCCGAGTTATGAAAATGCATAGTGTTAGATGGAGTGTCATTGAATATAGTCATATGGTCACATCTAGTGCTTCTTGGAGTGGTGTAAAAGGGACAATTGGCAAATCTTAGGTTGCTGAAAGTGGAGGGATTGCTTAGCGACGAGAAAGGTAAGAAAGGAGGAGACCGGGAAGTGCGAAAGGATGGGAAACCTCTAGTGAGAGGCTGAGATGGATGAGGATTACTGATCAGTCAGGAAAGATGATGTTCCTAAGTAGGGGAAAGAACAATTTATAGATAGGAAAGAAGTGGCATAAGGGATTCATACCAGGATTAATAGTCAACAGGTAATGATAGGTCTTTTCAAATTTGTTAGCGGGATGCTTCAAGGGGAAAGTAGTTCCCATGAGTAGGACGTCTGACCCTGGGTATAAAGTGGAAGGTTTCACGTACCAGAAGGAGGGGCACACCTTTAAAGGTTATTCTCATATGGAAGGACAACCCAACTGATGTCATAACACAATGATAGGGGGAAATGAAAAGAGAAGTTTTGAGTGGTTGACATGGTGTCTACGGTGGTTGATGCTAAAGTGGTTAGCACGAATAAATCTCATACAGAGATGCACCTTACGAAGAGATGCTTGGACTAAGGGCCAATTTTTCTTGGGATCGTGTACTCCTTGATGTCGTCAGTATGGTAAAGGAGTCATGGTTGTCTTTAAGAAGGGACTGAGGTTGAGACGATGGTTTTTGCTACAATTGTGACCAAGTGGAGACTCACTCGAGGGTATGGTGCCTTCGGGGTGATCAAAGTATTTAAATTTAAACCCGGTCTGAATTACGCTATGTTGGGACGTAGTCTCAAGGGTGAATAGTTGTTTTCTCAATCTCATCCTGATGAGCTAGGACAACCAACGAGGTGGTGTTCTTGGATTAAAAAGAGATGATTCAATGGTGGCGTGTGAGGTATGGATCGAGCTAGTAGGGGCAGAGCTTCACGTGAATCAAAAACATCTGATGAGGGAAAGTGGATGATAGACGAAGATGATCTCAGGGGTAAAGGAGTTATAGACGTGCTGTGAAACAAGTACCAGGGTTTTGACCTTGGTGTGATAAAGTTCCCCTCTGCATTGGTGCCTGAAGAGGAACTTAAGACAATAGTCCCTAATGGAATGGTTTCTACCGCGAGTCTAAAATAAATACGAAGGTGGAGGAGATGTTGGAGAAGTAGTGGCTTATACTAAGTATAACCACAAGGATGACTGCAAATTTGGTGAACATTAGAGGAAAGGTGGTGGTGGAATAAATTGTTCAAGGGAAAACGTTGGATAAGGGAGGATTGGCTTTTCGGGCCTATGGTTGTAAAGAGTGGAAAACATGATGAAGGTAAGGCAATCTCAAACATGTTAGCTGCGTCGTCAAGGTTTAACGGCGAGTATCCAAGTGCGAACAGAGTCTTTAAAATGTGCAAGAAAGGGTATTGACAAAGGTTGTAGTGCCTAACAGGACGTATGGTTAGGAAGGGTGGATGCAATGTTGCGAAAATGGGACGCTAAGACTATAAAAAGGTAAGTCCAAAGGATTTTACAAGTTGCATAGAAGTTTTGGAAGAAGGTTTCTCAGTGATGATTGATTCCTGGTCACTACAGACATGAAAGGGGCATCATTTCGAGTAAACAAATAAGTGGCCTTTTGTGGTGATCAGAGTAGCGCAGCGAGATGATGGCAAGTGATACTTATGAAGGGTAAAAGGTGCGTGGAGAGAACTATCTTACTTATGAGCAACAAATGTGTCGTTCTTATGAGTATCAATTAAGGATGTTCAGTGACCAGTTAGAGTTGGAATTATGAAGTTGCTCAAAGAAAGTTGTGCAAGAGAAGTAGGAGATGGTTTAAGTTATGATTTCAAGTTAGGATGCCAACTTGGAAGTGAGGAAGTGAGAGTAGATGTTTAGCCAGAGAAGGGAATTCAAGATCCTTGATTTGACGAAGTGAGAGTTGGTTGAGAACCATAAGTGTTTGGGTTGGGAAGAGAATGTGTGAGGGGATTTCATTAGTCTCGTCATCTGACTAGCACCAGTGAGTCTCTCAACAAGGTTGAAAAAAGGCGAATTGGAATATCTTAGTTTGAGGTGTATCGTGGAGTTGCGTGGTACGAACCAGACTAAAAATTTGAAGTCAATGGAAGTTATGGTTCTGAGGTTTTGTGGAATGTTGTCTATAAGTTAGGGGGGATTAAAGATGAAGATAGGATGCTAATGCGATATGGTGAAGGAAGCAGTTAAAGGTTTAAATGGGAAGTAGAACAACTCGGTAGTGAGCGTTGTCGCCTTAGTTGGAGCCAACAAAGGAAGCAAGATGTAGGAGTCTCGATATACATAAAAGTGGTCAAAAGTGTTAATGGTGTGGCAGTAGGCCAACACTCAAGAGTGATCAAGTCAGTGAAGTGATGCATAAAGGAGTGAACAAGGTGATGTGAAGTGATAACGAATGTGCTTTGATTGGAGACTTAAGGTCATCTAAGACGTTGATAAAAACCTACAGGAGGTAGCGAAGAGCATATGGTAAGTGAGTCAGTATGTCAGATACAAGTTAGTGGGGCATGCATGGAGGAGCATTCCGATTTTAAGGCTGGAGGATATGGAGTGCTTCGAGAGTAGTGACTAAGCTAATCTACATAGTTGGACACATATCGCTTAGTACAGAGGCAAAGTTTCCAATGACTATAGGTGTGGGAGTCGTTATATCTGTCGTGTTTGAGTAGTGGTTCTCAGAGGAGGTAAGGAGAACATAGCTCCTTCCTATCTCATCGATGAATTTTGGAGGACGAAATTTTTTTTCTTGTTGGGGAGAATGTAAGGCCCTATTCTTTTATGCCTTTAACAAGAAGGGCTGCCCCGAAATCTGATGGGCCTAAGAGCTGGCCCAAAGTATAAAGTTGAACGCTAGTCTGCCCTAACGTTTCCACTTTCACTCTTTCAGAAAAATCAGCCATCACCTTACTTCCCTCTCACAGAACGCTCTGCTAGGGTTTGCTCTAGGTCTTCTTCGAGCTAACTCACACCAGCTCCTACTCCACCTTGTTGACCATCCTAGGGACAGTTGTGCTCACGGTGTGCGTGTCGGAGCGTTCCGCTAGGTTGTTTTCCAGGTACAGGAAGCTAGGGTTCGCCCTTTCTTTTGAGTGATACTGTTTTCGCCTCTATTTTTCCGTTTAAATATGTTTAGTATGTTGATATGAACTTGAGTATGATAATTTTGAGCCATTGGTGATTTGTTGAGTGGTAATGCACGAGAGAACAATGGTGAGCTCTAGTTTTCTCGCCCAAGCGAGCCTGTCTCGCCTAGGCGAGATCAACAGAGGCTCGCCCAAGATGTTTCACACGAGCGGTCGCTCAGGCGACTCACATTGCTCCTAAGCGATCGAGCATGTCGCCCAAGCGAGAGGGGTCTCGCCTAAGCGAGATCTCGCGTGAGGCTATTATTCCCCTTTTCGAGCCCTCGCCTAGGCTAAGGGGGCTCGCCTGAGCGAGAGCTTCTCGCTTGAGCGAGACCCTTCAGCCTGAGCGAGGGGCTGGGCGAGACAATGCGCTGTTTGGCTGTTTTGTTGCTCTTTGATGATTGGTATTTGTTTGGGTATGATTGTTATGATGAGAAATATATAGAATGGATTGATATGTATGTGTGATATGATTCATGAATGGTGAATGATGGGTATTGTGGGAACTTGGCATGTGAACTAAATGGGATGGTGTATGAGTTGTGATTTATGAGTTGTAACATGATGTGAGTATGATAATTGTATGAGAAGAATCATGGAATTGAAATAATGAGTTTGGTATAAGTTCGAGATGAGATATGAAAGAGTTGGTACCAATGTGGCATGATAATAATATGAGTTGGAGTTCCATATCCAAGGTTCGAGAATAATGAGTTGGTATGGTTTGGCTGGGAATACGAAAGAGGTTAATTATGAGGAACTATATGTGATGTTTAAGTATCTATCTATGGGTGTGCATGCTGAATCCGTTTGATTGATTAAGAATGTTTGGTCCGTGTCAGTACGTAATTCCTTGGGAATCTCTAGGTGAGATTCTCAGGGTCGTGCTTCAGTGGTCGGGACGTAATCCCATGGCCCCTGTTAGTGGGTGTCCATGGTGGTGCCCCATCTGTATAAATAGGTAAGGATTCAAGGTAAGCATTGCATTCTGACACTCTAAGGGGTCAGTTAGTCTCACTTAGAGCGGACTGACTCTTGTGGTGAGAGTAGCAGGAGACCTGAAATTCATTAAGGGCTAACCTTATGGTGAAGGAAAATTGATTCATTGTAACACTTGTAACACATAGCTCGGGGGTGAGGAGCTCGGGGGTGAGCAGAGGTATCCACCACAAGTGCAAGCGTCCGCTGAATCCGACCATGGTTATATGTATCCGGATGTGTTGAGTCGTGTCGTAGTGTATTGCTTGAATAGTCATAACATGCTTGGTTGATTTGAATGTATGGTATTGTGGAATTATATCTGATTTAATGGATGAACTCTCTTGTGTTATAGCTTACCCTACTTTCTTTGTTGTGTGATCTGTTGTGTGGTACTCTCTTTTGCGATGATCATCAACTTGTTGGTGTGAGCATATGCGAGGAACACCCGTAGGCAACAGAGGGGTGGAGATTCCGCTGCATAGTCCGCGTGGACTGGTTTCTAATTTCTTTACAAGTTTCTTTAGGGCTATGGCCCATGTATTTGTTCGTTCTTAGGTTTATATACTTTTGGTTAAACTATGCATCTAGTTTTCTTTTGGGCATCGTGGTGTGCCTTGGGTTGTAAAAGGAGTTGAGTTTCAAACTCCCAGACTGTGCTAGTATGTATCTTTATGTGACGCTACCTTTAATTTCGCTTATTAAATTAAATGGGGTGTTACAGTTCTTACCACTAACTTCATCGAATAATCATCAAAATTTTTGAATTATATCATCAACAACACATACTTTCTTAACTCTGAAAGATGGCTTAAGTTTGAAGGTTTGATCATTCCTACTTTCTACTTTAAATATCATACTTTTATGGCATAAATACCTCTTTGGTCCTTATTTTCGCTTAGTTTGTTGCAGTTGGTCCTCATTTATTTGGAATGTTTAAAATGGTTATCATTTTTGCAATTTGTGTTTAATTTGATCCTTTTATGTGACGTTGTTTAAATGAGTAACAGAGTACTGTATAGGTGACACTGTTTGCATTACGTTTACCATTTTTTAATTACATGGATTGTTTATGAACAGTGAGGTGGACAAATGAGTTTTATAATTAGGGATTTGGGAAAAACCATATAATTAGGAATTTTAGGAGTAGAAGAGGAACAAATTCTCTTCATGGTTGTTGCTTCTGCATGTTGGTGACAACTTGAATGTTCGATCAAGTGATGGTGCTAGCTCCTCAAAAAATATAGAGGATGTATTTGAACTTAGGAAAGATGAAGACATTGATTAATATGGAAGGAAAATTTTTGACCATGTATTTGAGTATAACATTGAATTAGCCTTGTCTAATAAAGAGACATGGAAAAATTCATAATAGACCAAAGCCTATATACAGTAAGGATGCTCTCTATTGTGTTCATGTCAATCTGCAAGATTGTTAGCAGTTTTAGGGACTTTGGAATACCAAATGGAAAAGATGAAGAGGTTGTTGGAGTTTGGCATAAGAGAGAACCCTACAGTGAAGTTTTTGTTAGGAGAGAGAAAGGTTCTATTTTGATATGGTTGCCATGGAGAGTTTAAGATGTTGAAGGATCAAAATTGATGTTGGGAGAAAGAGGGTTGAAGATTGAAGAGGAAGAAGAAGAAGGTCAAGAAGAAGAAGGGCGGGGGAGAGAGACATGGTTTCAATCCCAAATCCCTAATTACGGGGTTTCCCTAAATCCCTAATCCCTAATTTTAAAACTAATTTCTCCACCTTACTATACACGTAATAAACAAATGGAAGACGTAATACAAATAGTGTCACATGTACAGTGCTCCGTTACTCATTTAAACGGCGTGACACAAAAGGACCAAATTAAACACAAATTGCAAAAATGAGGACCATTTTAAACATTTGAAAAAAATTAGGACCAACGACAATAAACACTACGAAAATGAGGACCAAATAGGCATTTAAGCCTACTTTTAACCACCAATTCAGCAAACTCCTTTGAAAAATGTCCAGAAATAGTATTCTACATTTGGACAAAAAATTTATATGATTTTGAAAAATATTCTACAACCTTCAATATAAATAAATATCTTTCAAAGTTTACCTTATCATGACTCTCTAACATATCTACGTGTGATTTGTTCAAAAGGACAGTTGCATCCCTATCAAACAACACAAATGTTGTTGAATATGATAAGTCAATGACTCAAATTTTGACTCTATATCTGATAAGTGAGTATAGTAAGTTATTATTCACATCTATTTGGAAAGTAAAATCATTATTTAAACTTAAATTAAATATACAACAAAATAATATTACCTTGGAAACACTTTGATGACATGCTTATTACACTTTTCGCAAAAGAAACATCTTAGAATTTGGATAAACAACTTTATTACAAACATAAGTAGTATACCATCAATCCTCCTTGGTCACAATATGTTAAATGCTTCCAAACACAACATAAGTGGTTTCCTTCCACAAAAAAATAAAATTTGTTAGAACAATGATTCTTGAACAAAAAATGTACAACTCATGACATATTTTTACCTTTTTACAATCTTTGAGACTTTGTACGTTAGTCCTAGGTGTAAGCCTTAAAAATTCATCTTCAACACTATGTTTGGAGCTTTGTGAAAACTAAGTTAATCCTTGTGAAGGAGATTGGTTATTTTAACACATTCTGTGAAGTAATATAACAAAATAAAGAATAAATGCATATATATATATAATTAAAAATAAATTAAGAAGAATGTATGAATGTTCCTGCAGGGAACAAATAAGATAGATTAGGCACAAGCGTCACCTTACCATGTAGTCCGCTATCTCCTCAGTTGGCCTCTTCCAGGTCGATGCATGTTAACTTGAACCCAGGAGGGGTTACCTGCAGGAGAGTCTCCGAAGCTCAAGTAAGTCAAAGTTCTCCTAAAGTCAAATCAGTGATTAATGAATGCGTACCTTTAAATGATGGGGTCCACGCATATTTATAGAGTATTAATGACGTTTGACCATTTCATGGGCTGGGCCTTGACTTGGGCTCTAGGTGGGGCTTGCGAGTGGGCCAGGGCCCAAACCCAGGCCCTTAAGATTTATTGAATGCGGGAGCTTCCATCATACTAAGTGTATTGAAGTGGTCGGCTTAGGCTGTAATCTTACCGGATATGCTCAAGTAGTCGGTTTAGACCGACTACTTGCCTTGATGGCTTATGTTGGTGATATGAGGTGCAGGTTGTCCCTTTAGACGTTTAGTTTAGGTTAAAACCGGTACAGGTTAGGCTAACTCGGCCTAGGCTGGGTACTTGGCGGCCTCGATATGCACATTGTTTACTTATTTGGTCGAGTTTGGCTAGGTACGGTACACCAGTCCCCCAGCCTTGTCCGATATGAGTTGTCGATCAAGGATGATATATGTTGATAAGCTAGCGGAACCGGCTAGGTGTGATACACCAGTCCCTCAGCCTTTAAGTGTGGTGAACAGTGTTAAGGCTAAAAAAGTGATAACCGTCAGAGGGTAGGTGAAGGGGCGTCAGTGGTCAAATCAAAAAGTTTTGGCGTCGTCGTTTTGAAGTGTCATATCCTTTGCCATGATGGTGTCGATTGGTCTGTGGTATGGTTTTGGCGGGAAGAGTTTCGTCGTTTGGGATTATGGACTATAAATATGGGTTTGCAAACAGATGAGGGGTTACTTGTTTCATTTGTGAATTCTGAATTTAGAGATCTTGTGCGCGTAAAACTGTCCGACTAGTCCTCAATTTCGACCGACATCTTCTCGTAAAAAACGAAATCAGGTATGTCCAGTAGTGGCAGCGTGTCTTCGTCTAGTAGTAGTGAAAGTACTGAGTCAGATAGAAGTAAGGATAGGCGACTTGGCGGAGAGGGTACGAGTTCTGGAGTTGTTACGAGCGGGATGCCGATGGAGGTTGTGAGGGAGGTTCGAGAGGATCCCCCTGAAGAGTTGGAGGAGAGCAACTGGCCGGCAAAAGGTGGCTATGGGTGGGTTGCCGCTGTTGTCCGTGATCAGTCGTCTCTATTCAGGTGGTCTCATTTGTTGAACTCTTGGCTGAACTGCACACCCGTCATTTCCAAGGGTGTTAGTGAAGACATTGTTTCGCTGGAGAGGGTGAGTGTCGTCGACCGGGTATGCCACGGGCAGGAGGGGGTACCGAAAGATTCTTCTACATGTATATGTGCCACTTTTCTCAGCTTCATGTGCGACTGCCCTTAGACGATTTCACTGTGGGTGTGCTGTGGGCGTTGAATGTGGCACCTACCTAGCTATATCCTAATAGTTGGGCCTACTTGCAGGCCTTCCGCATTCTGTGCAAGTCCTTATATTTGGAGCCTACTCCCTATGCTTTCTTATATTTTTATGACACCAGACCCCAGAGACCGGCTACTTGGCTCTCTTTAATCAATCGCCCCAACATCAGCAGACTGGATGCTTTCTCCCAGTCTTTCAAGCATTTCAAGGACGGGTACTTCAAAGTCGTCGTCAAGGAAGGGGGTAAATCTCATTTTTTGAATGCGGATGGGAGTACCAAGTTTCTCTTTAGCTGGACCAACAATCCTTCTCGATATAAAGACATGGGAGTGGAGGAGTTGTCGGCTAGTGATAAGGAGGTGGTGGGGATGTTGTTGAAGTTTGTGGATAAGTTGCCCACTAAGGGCCTAGTTAGGGTTTATAATTCGGTGCATCCGATAATAGATATTGAAGGTATCTGTTTATTACTTAAGTTGTGTTAATAATGCTAAGTTGTTTTGATCCAATTCGTGATATGTTATTGCAGGGCATATGGCGCAATCTGGCAAGAAGAATCTGGCGTTCTTTCAATCATTGAGGAAGGAAATGGTCGCTAAGGCCAAGGCGGCTGGGAAAGCTGATGTTCCCAACCTGCAGGAATCGGTTGTGGAGGTGCACGTACATGGCGGGACGAAAAGGAAAGTTGAGCTTCCGCCTCGACCCGGAAAGGGCAAAGATGTGAAGATAAGGGCAACTCTTCTTGGAACGGCTAGCGGGGCGGGGTCGGCTAGTGGGGAGAAGGTGCCTGAAGCCGGGTTGATAGAGTTGCCGGAGATATTCGTTAGGAAGGATATCTCGATCGACCTCCCGGATACCGTTGTTAACTCTATTGATAATATGGAGGTGGATCATATTGTGAGAACAATGGTCGAGTTTGGAAACAAGGCTTTAGTCCTGAGCCGGCGTGTAGGGTCTCTTTACAGAAGGGAAGTAAAGGAGGTGGGGGACTTACAGGGTAAGGTGGATAAGCTGGAGGAGGAGAAGGCGGCTTTAGAAAAAGAGAAAGAGGGCTGGGAAGCGGAAAGGAAAAGGCTGGCAACATGGAAGGTGTGTTGCTTGGATTCTGAGGATAAATTAAACAAGCGTATCGGGGAGTTGGAGGAAGACTATGAGGACTTGAAGGATAAGTATGATGGGGCTGTTGGGGAACTTGATGATCTGAAGAACAACGTCATCCAAGAGCGTATTAATGGTTTTGAGAAGGGGTTGCGGTAGGCGGCCTTCTTCCATCCAGATGTGGATGTCTCGGATTCAAGATTCGATGTAGATAAGGATGTAGTTGATGGGAAGTTGGTGAGGGAGGATGGGGGGATGCTGAGGAGGTGGAGGAGAAGGCGGCAGAGGAGAAGAAGGATGCGAAAGCTGTCATGGAGGGTGATGATAACAAGGCGACGTAGGACCCTTATTTTTTATAATTTGAGACTGGAATTCTATGTCTGTAATAATCCGTACACTATGTCTATAATAAGTCGTACACTATTTTACTTTGCTTTTAATATGATGAATGCTTTGTGTATGCTATGTTTTTTATTGGATGCCGATAACTTGTGTGATGGTGGTGCGTTAGCGGTATGGTATAATTGTGAGTGGGTGTTTTGATGTATGTGATGTTTGGCGAATTTGATTTTTTATTGAGGGTATTCGACCCTGACCGTTTTATTTGTGGTAAGTGTGGGAAATGAATTAACTAAGAGTAAAGGGCGTTCGACCTAGGCCGCTTACTTGGGGTAAGGGTGGGGAACTTAAATGAATTAACGAAGAGTAAAGGGTGTTCGACCCAGGCCGCTTACTTGGGGTAAGGGTGGGGAACTTAAACGAATTAACCAAGAGTAAAGGGTGTTCGACCCAGGCCGCTTACTTGGGGTAAGGGTGGGGAACTTAAAC
>Ga0214544_1002459_pt1 | contig 38945 bp, 25 predicted proteins | sample CNSS3metaG_FD_160074 | JGI IMG/M metagenome (GOLD analysis project Ga0214544, IMG submission 160074) | Root nodule microbial communities from cowpea collected in UCLA plant growth center, Los Angeles, California, USA - CNSS3 | ecosystem: Host-associated > Plants > Roots > Nodule | place: USA...
GAGCAGAGGTACCCACACAAGTGCAAGCATCCGCTGAATCCGACCAAGTTATACGTATCCGGATGAGTCGAGTCGAGTCGTAGTGTATTGAATGAAGAGTCATAACATGTTTGGTTGCTATGTGGATGAGATGATGAAAATATGCTTGATTGCATGATTTATGTTGTTGGCCCTAGCTTACCCGTTTTGTTGTATGTTTGTTGTTGTATGTGGTCGTTTTTCCTTGCGATGATCATCAACTTGGTTGATGGGAGCAGTTGGGCGAGGTTCTCATGGTCAACAAGCGAATGGTGATTCTGCTGCTTAGCCATCTGGGCTGGAGTTTTTCTTGTGTTTTATTTAGGGCTATGGCCCATGTATCTCTTTCCGTATTTCTACGCTACATTCTACGTTGTATTCGTATTCAACTATCCTTCTTTTGTTGGCATCGTAGTGTGCCTAGTTTTGTAGGGGTTGTGTTAGGGACCCCAAGACTACTCTGCAGTACTATTATCGCGTGACGTTTTCTTTAATTCCGATTAATAATTAAATGGGACATTACATACATTACATTAAACTGGTTTCTAAAAGATTTAATGATAATTCGAATAAAACCTTAAAAACTAATAATAGCATAATATTTTTAATTCAATTATTAAACTATTTATATTATTTTAAGATACACACTATATAGGAGTTTGAAATATAGATTTATGCTAAAACATGACGACTTAGTCAATTAGATACCTGATTGTTGTATTTTTATAGAATTTATTTTTTATATTTGTTATTATTTGTAGTTATAGGCCTTGTACTATTTTTTTTTTCTGCATTGTCTAACCTTTTTATTTTTATATTTTTATAGATGACATATCTCATGTAATTTTATATAGTCTACTTTTCACATTACTTTTATATCGTACAATATTTGTATTTTATAACGTTTATTTAACAATTTTTATATCATTCATTCTATTATTGTAGTCTATTATTTACATTTGTCAACATTGTCTAGCTAATATTTCATTTAAAGTTAAAAACGAATTCCTAATTTTAATTAACTCAATCTTAATATTTTTTTTAAGATAACAATATATAATATATTTTATAAAAAATGTATTTATAAATAACTTAAATATATTTTTACTATAAAAAAAGTCAAACTATTATTGTTAAATTTTACAAAATTAAATATTTATTTTAAATTATAATTATATGTTTATAAAATTAAATTAATATAATAAATATATTGCATGGAAACAAAATCGATTATATGAGAGCAAGCAATTGTGATGAACAAGTTATGTTTTGAAGTTTTTGATAAAACTTTGAGAGACATTATGAGAGCTAAAAATGAAGATAATATTGAAAGACCATTTGGTGGAAAGGTTGTGGTGTTGGGATTTTAGACAAATTTTGTCTAGTGTTAAAAAGGATCAAAATTTGATATCGTAAAGATATTAATAAACTACTCTAATTTGTGACAACATTGCATAGTTATGAAACTTTCAGAAAACATGAGATTAAGACTACAATTTCAAATTAAAATGCAAGAACTATAAAAGAATTTGCTTATTGAAATCTATAAATTGGAGATCGACGTATTGATTTGAATGAAAATGGTGAAGGCAACATTTGTATAACATCAAATCTTTTAATTCAAGATAATGAAGATCAAGAAATTCAAGTGATTTCCAATCATAGTATTAAAAATTGAAAGTTGGTGTACCTATCATACTTTTAAGAAACATTAATCAAGCAAACGTATAATGTTGGTGATAAAAAATGTTATTTCTACTATAGTAATAACAGGCAAAAATGTTGGTGATAAAATATCTATACCAATAATAAACTTGACTCCTCCTTATTCCAGCATGCCTTTCAAGTTTCAAAGGGGACATTCCTATATGTCTATGCTTTGTCATGACAACAAATAAAAGTCAAGGGAAAACTCTCTCTAAAGTTGGACTTTATATTCCTCGCCCCGTATTTATTCATGGACAACTATATATAGCAGTTTCTAGAATGAAAACAAAAATGATTGAAAATACTAATTTTGGATGAAGAAGGAGATGTAACCGTATAACTACAAATGTGGTTTACAAAGAAATATTTGAAAATCTTTAATAAGAGGTATACAAATTAATCTTACACCATTATGATTATTTGTTAATTATTGTATTGCATTCTTTTGTTTTTCCAATCCAATTTTAAATTTAATAAAGTTGTATCAATTCTATATTGTAGATTATAATGAATTTCTGGAAATGAAATTATGTATGGATGTGTATAACAGGTGTATATATAAATGTTCAAAAAGTTCAAACTTTATATTGGACAAAACAATGATTAATACAATTAGTGTTGTCATTATCCTCTTCAAGATTGTTACATTGACTTATAAACATGATAACATGATAAAATTGATGTCTCTTGTAACACCCCATTTATTTAATAAAGCTAAATAAAGGATATGTCACACAACATAATATAAGAAGCAAGAATAATAGAGTATAACGTTACTCCTACAGATATCCCAATTACTTAAAGGACGAATAAAAGAGGCACACCACGATGCCAGGTACAAAGTAAAGTAAGAGAGTGATAATGACTTAAACAAATTCCTAGAGAAAGCAATACACAGGCCTTAACCCTAAATGAAAAGCCCAAGAGCAGAAGTCAATCCAAAGGCTAAGCAGCGGAACCATCACCTCCTTGTTGACCACGGGTGTTCCTCACATCTAGTCACATCAACAAGTTGATGATCAATGCAAAAGAGAGTACCACACAACAGAACACACAACAATAACAGAAGGGTAAGCTAGAGCCAAAAACGGTTTTATCATGCAATCAAATATACTTTCACAGTCAATTATACATACATCACCCAAACATGTTATGACCTTCCAAAACAATACATTAAGACTCGACTCGACTCATCCGGATACATATAATCTGGTCGGATTCAGCGGATGTTTGTACTTGTGGTGGATACCTTTGCTCATCCCCGAGCTGCTCACCAACGAGCTATATGTTACAAGTGTTACAATGAATCAATTCCCTCACACACAAGGTTAGTCCTTAATGAGTTTCAGGTCTCCTGCTACTCTCACCACATGAGTCAGTCCGCTCTAAGTGAGACTAACTGACTCCTTAGAGTGTCAGGATGCAATCCTTACCTTGAATCCTTACCAAGTTATATAGATGGGGCACCACCATGGACACCCACTAACAAGGGCTATGGAATTACGTCCCGACCACTGAAGCACGACCCTGAAAATCTCACCTAGAGATTCCAAGGAATTACGTACTAACACGGACCAATCATACTCAATCAATCAAGAAGGGTTCACATGCACATACATATACATACATATATCACATACCAGTGCCTCATAATCCACCTCTTTCATATTCCCAGTGAATCCATACCAACCCATTATTCTCAAACCATGAATGTGGAACTCCATCTCATATCAATGCCAAGCCACTTTATTACCAACCATCTCGATTAGATCACAGCCAAGATCATATCCAACACATCATTTTCAAACCAAGGATCACACAGTTCTTGCATACTTAACTCATTCATGCTCTTAACAGGGTAATGAAATTATACAGTAGATCACCAATCAATATATAAAACACAACAAACAGCACCAACTCAAGCATCAGCCTCGCTCAAGTGAAAGAGCTCTTTCGCTCAGGCGGCATGTCCTCGCTTGGGCGAGACAATCAACAGTGAGGGTTGTTGGAACGCGAATTCTCGCTTAGGCGAGCCCCTCCTCACCTAAGCGAGTTGTCTCCTCGCTCAAAAACAAGGTCCCTCGCCTGGGCTGAAAACTACAGCGACGAGCCAAAGTCCTCATGCGTTTTCGCTCAGGCGAGCCCCTCTCGCCTGAGCGAGATGTCTCGCTCAAACGAGAGCTCTCCGCTTGAGCGAGAGCTCGAGTGTGAATCTGGCCTGTTCTGCAAATCTCGCCTGAGCGAGACAGGCCCACTTGGGCGAGAACAGGCGTTTCTCGCAACTATTTTCCTGTACAGTCACATCTCCACATCCCAAACAATAATACCAACCATACCATACATCCATAGCAACATATAAGCTCAAGCATCACGAAATACAAGCAAAACAGCAGTCATCGCACCAAACAAGAGGGTTCTAGCTTCCCTTACCCGGAAACAAGCTAGCACAAGACTCGTAAACCATCAACTAGCGAACACAACAGCTCCGAGCTTAGCTCCGTGAACTATAGGTACGCGGAACAGAGGGGAAACTGGATTATTAGCAAGGAACTTCGGTTGAGACCAAGACAGTAAGGATAAGATAGGAGGAAATAGTTGAGAGGCTAACTTACTTGATTCAATGGAGTCCTTCTATCTCAGAAAGAGGACGCAAAACCCTAGCAGAAAGTGCAGTTGCTCAAGGAGGCAAGGAGTTCTGTTTTACGAAAATGAGCATAGTGATTAGGGTTAAGGCACATTAGGTCTGGTTTTTCACTTTGGACTAGCCCTTTGGCTCATTAGTTTGGGGCAACCTTTTTAATTTAGGACAGAAAAAGAATAACGAATTTAATGGGCCTTACATCTCTTGTTTTAAATCATATTTATCATCACTATTTAAAAATTAATATCATTTTTTTTTATCAATTACTATAGAAAAAAATCATTGATCTCAAAAATAGGTCAAAATACTATGTTGAACATATATATTTATATTTTTTTTAGTGAAAATAAATAAGAGTAAATTAAATAAATCACTTTCTTATGTTGAACTCATGTTCATAGTCTATGCACATGTGGTCACTTATATATAGATGTTTATACAATAAAAGAAAAAATATACCAATTATTTCATATCATTTTAAGTGATTCTAATGAATAAAATAAAACTAAATTCATTAAATAAGAGAATTTAAAATTATAAATGTTAATAACAACTTAAAAAGGTTTGTATATCATTTATTAGAGACGATTGAAGTTGATTTATTTCTTTTCCTATTAAAAAACATTAGAAAATATTAAGGTCATTCCATTATTACAATTATTTATTTATATTCTAAATACTTTTGACACATACATTTACTTTATTATTTAATTTATTCTAAACTTAACATATCTCTTATATTAAATCACAATATTTAAAAATAGTGTGTGCTGCACAGTCAAAATACTAGTATAAAACAAATCTTATACAGAAAAGATCCTGTAAAAACTTTATGTGGCTTATGAAATATATTTCATACCGTAGTAATTGTTTTAGTTGGGACTATAATAATATGATTTCTATTTCTATCTTTTATTTAATGATATAGGTATAGATAATTGATTAATGTATTATTATTTTACTTTTATTTTAAATTGATCAAATGATATAAATTGCCATGATGACGTATTGTCGGTATTCTGTGAAAACAAAAACATTTTGTCAGTACAATTGTCATCTTCTTCTTACATTAATTGTGCAATTTTATTGTTTCTGAAGTATATGTACTGAGTATCTTTGTTCACGATCCTAATCCCAGACATTAATTTATTGACAAACCCAATGAATGCAGTCACAGATCCTTCAAAAGGAATTAGCAGAAAGCAATCCCACAGATACCTTGATAGCGTAATATCGATCACCAATCCAACGATCCAAATTGAAGCAAAGAAGAAGAAAAAACAAAATGCTCAGTGTAACAACAACACTTTCAACACAACACCACTGTTTCCACTACCACACGCAAACCACGTTCCTCACTACCCTTATCCCAATCCAGTCCCTCTCCTTCCGCACTCACATTCACAACTTCAGACTCCTCTGTTTCTCTTCAGACCCCTCGCCGTCACCGCCACCGCTGGTGGTCGTAGGCTCCGCCAACGCAGACATCTACCTCGAGATCGACCGGCTACCGCGAGAGGGCGAGACTCTAGCGGCGAGGTCCGGCCAGACGCTCGCCGGCGGAAAGGGCGCCAACCAGGCCACGTGCTCCGCCAAGCTCAACTACCCAACCTACTTCGTCGGACAGGTCGGAGATGACGCCTATGGCAGTCTCGTGACCGACGCGCTCCGCCGTGGCGGAGTTTGCCTCGACGGTCTCACGGTGGTTCCGTCCGCGTCCACCGGTCACGCCGTTGTGATGCTCCAATCTAACGGCCAGAACTCCATCGTATACATTGGTGGTGCTAACTTTAGTTGTTGGCCCAGAATTCTGCCACGTCAGCATTTGGACCTCGTGGCCCAAGCTGGCATCGTTTTACTGCAGAGGGAGATTCCCGATTTTGTCAATGCTCAAGTCGCGCAGGTTGGGCTGGGCCTGGCCGTTTTGGAATGTTTATAGTATCTGTTTTTATTACAATGTTTAATTACTGATTTCCTCTAATAATCGCATGATACATGTGTTTAGTGCTTACATATACACTTTCTTTTTTTAATTCGTTTTACACAATCCGTTCCAGTTTCTGTAATTTCAAACTTGTTAGAAGTAAAGATTTTGCTGCGGCAACATACTTTATTATAGGAATTAGTGTGATGGAAGAAAAATAATGACAGTAAGTAGTTAAGAAATTTTGGTTTTGTGATTGATTTTGATTCGTATTTGTGAGGCATATTGGATATTGCATTGTTTGATATGATCTTGTAATGCATGAAGGCTGCAAGGAATGCTGGTGTGCCGGTTGTGTTGGACGCTGGAGGAATGGATGGTCCACTTCCGCCGGAATTATTGAACTGTGTTGATATTTTGAGTCCTAATGAAACTGAACTTGGTCGACTTACGGGAATGCCAACGGAAAGTTTTGAAGACATTGCACGGGCTGCTTTGAAATGTCATGAATTAGTGAGTTCAAGTTCGGACTTTAGGATCAGACTGAAATGTTTTTTGTGTAATTTGCTACTTGAATGCGGTATTCATCTCGTAAGGATATTCAAGGTTTTAAATTCTGGCTTTAATTGCAATTGCGGGTTATTATTGTAGTCGCAGTTGCACTTTTGTTGCGGTCATGAATGCTGAAGAAAATTTCTTAGAAACATGGTCGCAGTTGTGGTTGCCAACTGCTTTTTAGAACCTTGAGAATGTCCACAAAGAATGATAATTTTCAAATGTGGCCTCCCTTTTGGATAAACTTTTTAATAAACATTTCTGGGTTAAATGAATTGAAATCAACTTATATACTTTAACTTCCATGTTAGCTCTATTATTTTATTTCTCTTGAAGTTAATTTAATTTGTGCATTAGCAAATTTAAGTTGTTGCAATAGTCTCAATTGGTCTACTTCTGTGGTAATTTTTCTGGAATTTCAAGGAGATAAGAAAGTTCTTGTTATTTGTCTGAAATTTCAGGGAGCTAAGCAAGTTCTTGCAAAACTTGGCCACAAAGGATCTGCTCTTTTTATAGAAGGAGAAAACCCGATTCAGCAGCCTGCCATACTTTCTAAAACTGTCATTGATACAACTGGTGCCGGTGATACTTTTACTTCTGCTTTTGCTGTAGCTTTAGTAGAGGGAAAGTCCCACAAGGAATGCCTAAGATTTGCTGGTGCGTGTGGCTAAATGCAATTCTTTTTTCTTTGTAGAATTTTCTGTCTGAAATATTGTGCTTAACTATTATGTTCTGCCACAGCTGCTGTAGCTTGTCTTTGTGTTCAAGTGAAGGGAGCTTCTCCCAGCATGCCTGATAGGATATCTGTTATGGATCTCCTCAGCTGTCAGTGAGAATTTTTTTGAGCAGGTCAATCTTCACTGAAACCAGTTTAACATTTGTTTCATTTGTCTGGATTTACTATCTTATATTTTAGAAAAGAAAAACCATAATGTAGACTTCTAGAGGAAGTTCCTTGTATCCATATCTATATATGCTATTTTGGTGGTCTTCCTTGCTGTTCAGTGTAAATTTTCATGCTCCTGACTGTAATTCAATGGTCTTGGTCATTACATTTTCTGGCACAGTTTTCAGCTAATAACTACTGTTTAGTTTCATTAGATGCATTCCCACTACATTTCTCAATAGTTTGTGATCAACATATTTGTTTCGACACGGAAAATGTAGTTGTTGTTGGGAAATCACGCACTAAAAATAATCTCTTTATGGAGAAACACATTCACAAATAAAAACAGAAAAATATAAATAAAAATACACAAGAAATGTGACGTGGTTCGGTACTTCAAGACTTACATCCACAAACACTTAAAAAAAAATATATTATCACAAGTGCAACTTTTACCAAACTGTGGACCAAAATTGCAAACCCTTCCTAGTATAATTTTTCTGGCAAAAATTGTAAACCTTCCAATGACATATAACTATCCAAATTCCTCGTATATTTAAGAGACTTATTGAATTGCAGTGACAACTCTAAAACCAATTTTTTACTTTTATAATATTATTTTACTATTCTCTTTTTCGTATTACTCAAAATAGAACTTTGATGAATATTCATTAGAGAACTCACCGTTCTTAAATTGGAAATTATGTTAGTTACTTTCTTATTTTATTCATTATTAATTCTTTTACACGCGAGTACAAGTCAGTGAAGATTTTGTAACAGAGTTTCCCTTACTGACAACAGTCCACTTGTCAAAGGTCACAATGCGGACTACCTGGAACAAAATAACTATAAGCGGCAGAGGAAAAGACCCAGAAAACAGAGTTTTTTGTGATATGATGAAACTAACCCTTGAACAAAGGATTAGGACAAGCTTGATTTTAGGGAAGAAAATAGAGAAGGTACACATATTTCTTCTTACCACTTATTATCCAAGGGAACTATATTTAAATTGAAAAATGATATTTTAATCTATTTTTTTTATTAATTTATTGTTTTTATCATCATTAGATCATCTTTTTAATGACATGATGTGATAATTTAATGATGATTGAAGTAGTGGGTTAAAAATAGATAAAAAAAAGGAATATTTCCCTCAATCAGCATTTTCAAGTCCGTCTTCATATAATGTAGCACGTGCATGTGAAAATCTAGATTGGTCAGTTTATAATCTGCAATGGAATTATTATTACAATTAGTTTATTGATTAAATTTTTTATTTTTTATTTTATTAATATTATATGCTTAGAAATTTATTTCATTTTGTATTTTAATATTTTATCACTGAATTAAACCTTAAAAGAAAAAAAAACTCCAATGCCACCTTTTATCACTGAATTAATCCAGATATTACTATTGTTGTGAAATTACCGTCTTTCTATGTATTAGTGCAATATTTATTTATAATATAAAATAATAATATTTTTAATCAACACAACTCACTTGAGCTTAAAAGAGATGAAAATAAATATTTAAAAATTTTAACTAAATTTATATTAATTAAATAGTTTTTTAATGGGTACTATATTGTGATGATAGTTATTACACATCATCTTAAAATGTAAAGAATAATTTATAATTTATAAATTTAATCCCTGTCCCTGTTCGAAGAGTAAAATATTAACAAAACTCGTTAATGTAATGATAAATCCTTTCTAAGTTATAGCAAAAAGGCAGTAGGAAAAAGTGACCTTTTTCTTTTTCCTAGTAAATAGCTCCATCTGCTGGACCCTCACAGAAATAGCTACGCCCAGAAGAGATCCGTCCATCCAACGATCAAACCAATCGAATACAACCCAAAGAACGAAATGACGACCTTGATGACGACGTTTCCCACGCACCACTCCTACTCCCACACCCAAACCACTTTCCACACTACCCTTCCCCCAATCCAATCCCTCTCCTTCCGCACTCCCAATCACAATTTCAGACTCTTATGTTTCTCTTCGGACCCCTCCTATTCGCCGCCGGTCGTCGTCGTCGGCTCTGCCAACGCCGACATCTACGTAGAGATCGACCGCCTCCCGCTAGAAGGCGAGACCCTCTCTGCGAAGTCCGGCGAGACGCTTGCTGGCGGCAAGGGCGCCAATCAGGCCACGTGCTCCGCTAAGCTCTCCCATCCGACCTACTTCATCGGACAGGTTGGTGATGACGCTTTTGGTAGCCTTGTTACCGGCGCGCTTCGCAGCGGCGGTGTTCGCCTCGACAGTCTGACGGTGGTTCCGTCCGTACCCACTGGTCACGCCGTCGTCATGCTCCAATCCAACGGCCAGAACTCCATCATTATCATTGGGGGTGCTAACTCGAGTGGTTGGCCCAGTTCGCTGCCACATCATCATTTGGACCTCGTGACCCAAGCCGGTATTGTTTTGTTGCAGAGGGAGATACCCGATTATGTCAACGTTCAAGTCGCACAGGTTGGGTCGGGTTAGCCCAGGCCTTTTAGCATTATTTTAAGCACATAGCTACAGTGTTTTCTAACCAGAATTAGAGTTTTATGTTAACAACCTAGAAGCAATGATTTTGATCATAGAACAAAAGTATAATCGCATAAGAAACTTTTGGGTATTGCGTTGTGTTATTATGATCTTGTAATACATGCAGGCTGCGAGAAATGCTGGCGTGCCTGTTGTGTTGGATGCTGGAGGAATGGATGGACCACTTCCGCCGCAATTATTGAATTTTGTTGATATTTTGAGTCCTAATGAAACTGAACTTGCTCGCATTTCTGGAATGCCTACTGAAAGTTTTGAACAGATTGCACAGGCTGCTTTGAAATGCCATGAATTGGTGAGTTCATGTATGAAATTTGGATATCACATTAATATGATTTGAGCATTTTGCTAATTGAATGCATTTTTGTTGCCTGAGGATTTTTAAGGTTTTAAATCCCGAGTGTAGTTGCAGTTACGGCATTATTTTGATTGCTATATATTGTTGAGGAAGATTGTGAATAAATGTGGTTGCAGTTGCCATTGCTGACTGTATTTTAGAACCTTGTGAGTATCTTGGTTAGGATTTTGACAAATGTGGGTATATATGCAATTGTGGTTTTATTGTGATTCTCTGTATTGAGGAAAATTGCTGACATATGAAGTTGCAATTGTGGTTGCTGACTATTTATTAACACCTTGAGAATGAAAGCACAATTTTTCGAATGTAATATCTGAAGATCTGATGCAACTTTGAGATTTTCTGATACTAATATCATTTGTTTCAGTATCATTTATATTTTTTGGCTGCATAGATGGCATTCACAGTGTCTATGCTGAAAGAACTGGTAATCATACTAATGTTTATTAGAGATCCTTCTACAGTAGGTTGGGTTGGGCCCGAATGAAAATATTTTTACAATAGGTCAAACAATTGCACCCGACCCACCTACGACCCAGTCCACAATGGGCGTGGTGGACCGAATTGACCTACCAACCCACCTTAAAAGATATTCACTATGTATTATGATTTATGTGAAAACATGGAATTAAAATCTGGAAAACTTGAAGTTTATCTGGGTTGAGGAGTGAGTTGGTGTGATATTTTTAATTCTTTAGTTTGTTATGAATTATGAAATTATATTAAAACTTTAAATTTTCAATATGAAGTCTGAATTGTTACGGATTATGTTTTGTCAAATATATATAAAAAAAAATTTAAATAGAATTTTTATTTTATTTTAAAGATAACTGTTTTATAATTTGGGTTAATCAACCCTCTAATCCATCAATCTGCAATATGCTGCGGGGGTTAATGTTTCCTGGATTACATGTTAAGTGAGCCGAATGAGGCTAAATTGTTTATAAGTCAAGGTGAGCCGAACTGCTCGTTTTGACAGCTAAATGTTTAATGCTCTTGACATTTACAACTTGCCTGAGGAAAAGATAGGGGAGGGTAATATAATTTTATATTTGATTTTCTTTTCGTTGAATCCAATTAATGCAAATGCATCATAAGGGAAAGGATACTACAAGGGAAGCAAGATGACTTATGACCAATAAACTATTGGTTCTGCTTTTTCTTCTATTTTTTCTGTACTGTAACTCTATGGCTGCAGTAGTTCTGCAGCTGTGTCAGAGTTTATCTTCAAATGTCTTGGTTGATTCCTGAAGGTTGATAGAATGATAGATAAATTTTATTGTCATGAGCATTGCAATTCAGCGGTTAATTGTCTGACATTTCAGGGAGTTAAACAAGTTCTTGTGAAACTTGGGCATAAAGGATCTGCCCTTTTTGTAGAAGGAGAAAAACCGATTCAGCAGCCTGCCATATTAGCTAAAACAGTCGTAGATACAACTGGCGCTGGTGATACTTTTACTGCCGCTTTTGCTGTGGCCTTAGTTGAGGGCAAGTCCAGAAAAGAAAGCCTCAGATTTGCTGGTATGTATGGAGGAATGCAATTCTTCTTCTGAATTTTCTCTTTGGTAAAATATGGCTAACCATAATGTTCTGCAACAGCTGCTGCAGCTTGTCTTTGTGTTCAAGTTAAGGGAGCCTCTCCCAGCATGCCAGATAGGAAATCTGTTTTGGATCTACTTAATCGTCAATGAAAATACTTGCTCAAGGTCAATTTTCACTGAAAGCACTTTTACCTTTGTTTCAATTGTTTGGACTTATCGCTTGTTCCTGTTTATTGAGGAAAATTAATAATTTAGACTTTTTGATGAAGCGCTGGCATCGGTATCTTTATATGGTATTTGTTGCTTTCCTTCCCATTATGAATCAATTTTCTGATGCTCCTGACAATAATTGGATGGTCTTTGTCATTACAGATTCACGCGTGGCTCTCAAGTATATAACTATTATTTAGTTTCATAGATGCGTTGTTAATACAATTCATGTGTACATTTACTAAAATTCTCTCGAGTCTGTCCTATTATTGATCCTGTTTTGTGAACATATTTGTTTCAACATGCTAAATGAGCAGTCAGTGCGTAGGAAAATCTTTTAGTCTCTTCCTATTCTATTAATTTTTTCCTACGGAAGAACTAATCAATGAAGATTTTTAAAAACACGTGATGTCAGTAACTGATAGTGGTCTTACTTTTTACTGTCGGTGGTCAGAATTTGGATTATCAGGAACAGAATAACTGTGTATGACAGGGAAAGACACTTCAAAATGGCAGCAAGGAAAACCAAAATCCTTTACACAGCATTTCTGCTAGATTGAATAGTTTGTTGTCATTGTAATAAGATTAGGCCAAACCCCCTTTGACAATGAAAGCAAAATGAACAGAATAGAAAAAAAAAATGTTCTAAAATTGGTGTAAGAGATAAAAGAACAAAAGAAAATAGTTAACTTCCTCTTTGTTTTGGTGAGACAAGTGGGGAAAAATTAACAAAGTGAAAGACATATCTATCTTGAAACATCGCTTTATTCATTCCAGGAGCTTTGTTAAACAAATATTTATGATAATCATTTGTTCGACATTGATTTCTGTGTGGAAACTGAATACTTTCTCGAAATTGATATATCATTTTCGTAGTCCATGATTCTGATTAGAAGAAAAATCAAGTATTGCCTAACGTAAGTTGGCTATTTCAAGCCAAAAGTTTTTAAAGGAAACAATAACTTAAAGATATAAGGTGTAGAAGCAACCATATTCAAGTAGGAATAAGCAAAAATGTATTTTTACTTTTATAAGCGGGTTGTGAAATATTTTGTTTCAGGATGTTTCAATAAAATTTTCTTTAATTTCAGCCGGTACTAAATCTCTCCATTACAATACATGTCAGTCAAGTTTCACAGAAAGAAAAAATTACTTCATTTTAAACCTGTTTTAACACAAAAGTATAGGAAGAGAAACAGCTGAATAAAGCATATAAAGGTGGATTACCAGATATATAAAGTAGTAATTTAATTTTGAATCTATATATGTGAATTAAATATATTAAATATTTAGAGAGATTATAATTTATCACACGTAATAATCTTATTTATTCAAACTATATTGCCTTTAACAAAAGATATACGCGATTTCATAAAATATTATGATAACATTTATCGTATCTTTTCCTCATGGTGTCAGAATGGAATTGTTTAATAAAAATATTTATGCCATACCCATGGACTCCATTCAATGTTCAGATAGTGTAGCCATGCAGGGAAAGTAAACTGAAATATTCACACAAGAAACGCCAAAATAGTACGATAAGGCATAAAAATATTCAAACATTTGTTCTACCACTGTCCAGAAAAGAAGCCCCGTATTTGTAGACACTACATGTAACCATAGTAAACAAATATTTACTACTCAGACTTTATCCAACGTCAGTGTCTGTATATTCTTAATAATGTCTGTGCGGGGTACCCCAACATCATACGAATTTCTCTTTTTTCTTGTAAGCCTCAAAACATGTGTTTTCCTTTAAATTCCCATAAGCTAACAAAAGCATGCTAGCTAATCATTTTTCTCTGAAGCTGCATGTTCACCACTTTCATGAAACAAAAATATGAATCATTCTCCCAGCCTTCTCATCATTCTTCTTCTGCTATCCCATTTCTTCTCATATTCAAGCTCAAGCACAAGAATAATGATTCATCATCATCACCACCAAGTAAGTGCATATATAATTTCTTTGACCTTTTCTTTGTGTAAGCAAGAGAAGATGCTAAGTCATGTTTTGTCTTCCAAGCCAACAGGAACTGAGAGGGATCATGTTCAAAGGAAAGCATTGCATGAAGTACACTCAGGGCCTAATCCTATCAGCAATTCCATTCCACAGCAAAAGTTGAAGTCAGATACACATAAACATTAGGTCTTCTTTTCCATATGTTAAATTCATTTTTCTTTTTCTTTAAACTCTATATCTTTCTTCTTTCTTCTTCCATCATATTTGTATACATATTTTGAGTCAGCTTATTGAATCATATATAATGAATCTAAATTCAGTTTGAAGCATAACGTCATCATCAGTTCTTCACTCTCTTGATCCACTTGTGTTTATATAATATATATATATATATATATAAAATAAGCTCAATCATCACTAGTTATATAGTTTTTGCTTTTCCATTCCCTACTGTGAATTATTGGGTAAGGAGAGAGTTTTCATTCAGGCTAAATAGAAGTGAGAGTCATGCTGTTTAATAATTGAAGTTTGAATTCATTTGGAGGATTTGATTCTGATGATTAAATTATTATTTCTTTTTTGGTATTTGAGTATTTCCCTGGACACATGAAACAATAATGTTGGGGGGAAATATTGAGATCTTAGTTTTGTGGGCTAAACACAAAATGGAAAGTACTTAATTTATTGGAAGTGCAAATAGCACTTAGGAAAGAATGATTGATATCTCATTACTCTAATCAGCATAATTATGTCATTAATATACTAATAGTGATTATGATTTAAGGAGTCCATTTATATACTTTACTTCACTTCACAAATTATTTTGCTGTTGGTGAATTATTAGTGTTTATTGATTTAGTCATATCCTATAAACTCAACCAATATTAAATAATAATTATATAAAAAGAAGAACCCTACCAAATAAATTAAGTTGTTATGGTTCCTTTTGATTATTTGGGTTTGACTAAAATCAGTCTAATAAGACTTGATCTCCAATGATTTGAATATAGATCTCAGCATCCACTATTTTACTATTCATTTTCCCTTTTTATTTACTTTTATTTTCTATAAGCCCTAAACATAGATTTTTTAAATTTTTAGTTTTGTATCATTTGAATAAATAGCAATCATAAGGGACTTCAGTTTTTTTAAACAATTTGTTAATTTTATCACAGCACTAAAAGGATAGAATTGATTTAATTTGCTTTTTTCTTTTACCAAGTTTTGGTTTTTTTTTTTTTTTTAAAAATGTCACAATTGAATCAAACAATTTTGATTGATTGGATTTTTTTCCACGTCAAACTAAATCAAACCAATCCAACTCACTTGTGGAGAATGGTAAAATATTTCAAAATGTATATTAGTTTACACAATAAATATAATTATAAAAAAATGTTGTGTAAATGTGTATCTTTACCACAATTTCTAAAGCACACTCATGTGTTGAGACACTTTTTAACTAGACATTAATTTGCCTGGTTAATTTGAAAGTTGTCACCAAAGATACATGTAAATTGGAAATAACTTGATAAAGTTATTATAAAAATAATTTAGAGATGAATATTTTGTCTATAGATATACATAGTGATAAAACACTATGGCCTCATATGATCATGTATGTAGCAACCCATATGATAGAATAAGACTTTATTGATATTGTTGTATTTGTTTGACTTATTGTAAGCCTATGTTTACAAATAATGTGCATTTCCTGTTGAAACCTTTTAACTATGCTTTGGTAAAAGCCATAATGACATTTCATCTAAAGATAGTACAATTAGCACTACAAAAAAAAAAAAAGCAGTGTGAAAAATTGTCACCCATCATTACTTTATATACCTAACTAGTTAAATCAAAAACAGAAGACACTATTATAAGTGGAACTGTGATATTTTGTAAAATGTTTATGAAATATAGATTTTATTTTGCAAAATTTAATAGAAATTTCGCAGAAAGATTTCACAAAATACAACAAAAAAATCTAATAGGAAGAGAGTTATAAATATTAATAAAATGTTTACATGTTTTAACTTTCTCTCACATAAAAGAGTTTTAGTTTTACTTTTTATAATTAAAATTTACAGTTTTATTCATAACATAACATTTGTTCTTTCTGTTTATATGTTTAGTAAAATATTATTTCAAATGACCTGTAGAGATTATAAAATAAGCATCAATGATAAAAATAACAATTTTAAATTTTGGAGGGACAGAAATACAAGATGATAGGAACTTAAGCTAAAATTACATATTACATAAAATTAAAAGTGGAAATTTCAAAATTTAAAGGAATAAAAAAATAAAAATATATTATGGGTAATTTAAGACATCCAAGTTTTTAGTCCTCCCTTTACTATCCTATTAACAAATCACATTATTTTGAATAAAATGTTATTTCTAATTATATTATTTGAACACTACTATACAAACCAAGAGTTCCTTGTCAATCCTATTACAATCAAATAATTGTGAAAGCTCCACCATAGAAATTTAGAGAAATGATTGGCACAAAATGAAATTAATATTAAGAAGAAAGGTATGTCGATTAGTTAATTAAAAAGTGATGTGACATGAGAAAAAGAAAAAGGAGAGAAGAGAAGAAAAAGCAAAGGCAGCCATATATATGATTCTATCCCCATAATTGACCATCTTCACCAACGTACCAAGTTTGGCATCTTTCTGAAAAAAGGACATCCATTTGTTTCGAGGTGTTTTGAAATGTTAACTCTGCAAAATATTGCATTGGTCTAACTATCACCAAAAGTGAAAAAGAAACACCAAATAGGGGTCACCATGAAAAACATAATTGTACGAAATTTAGCACACCAAAAAAAGCTGATTATTTCAGTTTTTGGGGTATTGGCTTTAGGAAAAAGGGTAGTGCGATTGTGTAACTTGTTTGAATCACTCAAAAAGTTCATGAACTTGTGAGAATGGAATCATGCATACCAATATAAATTATGCATATACGTTGGATAGATCAGAGAAAGAAAGAAAATCTTCTTAAAAAAAAATTGGAATTAGATAAATAAAAATAGGTTCTAACTAGTGAGTCAAGCCATCGGATTCAAATCAGGTTGGATCGAAAAAAAATTAATTTCTTTAAACGTGGGGTGAAGACTCACTTAACGCGCATTGTTTAAACATATTCGTGTAGGTTGATCCGTAACTCACCAACAACAACACTTTATTAGTATTTTTACCATTTTGAATAAGTTTTTTTATTAAATTTATTTATTAATTCTAATTATATAGGTTCACAATTTGATATTTTAATTAATAGAATATTGTTCAATAATATTTAAATAATTTAGATGTTTAATTTATTTGTTTTCTAAGTTATATATTTTTATACTTTAATTTTCAACCACTATCTTTACATTAATATTTGGAGAATAAAGTAAATATTTTGATTTCACTACTATAAACAAAAAAATTAATCGAGTCAGTCCCATTTTCTTGTACTACAATAAATATATAAAATAAAACATTGTAAGTGAGTCAATCTACTATAACTTACCAACTCCTGATAGATCGAGTCAGATTACAAAATTTTCGTCTCATAAAAAAGTGAATCTCATTGAACTGTGTTTTTTTACTCCATTTGTATGAGTTGGATATATTTAATATTTTCGTCTCATATATTTATTATTTAACTTTTTTTTCATATATAATTTTTTTTTATTGAATAATATATGTACTTGTATGATCTTTTATCGTGTTTTAAATGTTAATTAAACATTTTCTTTATAAAAAATAAAAACAACAAAAATTTATTAATATCGGAAGAACATATAATTGAAATTTTAAAACAATTATAGTATTATTATTTTTTGCAGATGTTTAGAGAAAAAAATACCTTAAGAATTTCAATAAACTTTGTGTATATGAAATAGGTTAAATTATTGAGAAAAATAATTAATAATTATGTAGCAAAATATTTTTTTTCTAATGAAATAAATTTAAGAATCAAAGAGAAAAAGATAAGATATTAAAAAATATTAAAAGAAATAAATAGAAATATTAAAAGAAAGTAAAACTATCAAATATATATCTCATAAATAATTTTATTGGATAAAATTAAGTTGTTTAAACAAAATTGCATAAAAAAATGTGATTGAAATTATGACTAAGAGAGTACGATTGATATATTACAGGGATGTCAAAAAAATTCGTATCCGCGGGTATCCGCGGATAAAACCTGGAACGGGTAGGAAACAAATATTAAAAATGGATACCCGCTACCCGCGGATACGGGTATTTTTGATACTCGTATGTTAACGGGACGGGTACAGGTATCATAGTATCCGTACCCGTGGATACCCGTACCCACTAAACTTTAATTCAGAAAAATACCCTTATATATATATATATATATATATATATATATTAGTAAAAAACATTATGAGTCTTCATTCAATAATGGTGATCGGATTCTTACCCCACAACGGAGTAGATTACTTATAGATACTGTGGAGGCATTGATGTGTCTCCAATACCGATTATGGACCAACATGGAAGGAAATGAAATTAATACTTGTACTTAGATAATTTTAATTAAGTGATTGTTAGAAATTTTTAATGAACTTCTTATGTTTTTAGGCTCTTCTAGATTAAAATTGGACAACATGAAACTTTAGACAATGTTGCAAGAGATGGATATTGATGAAGTTAATAATTTATTTAATATTTCATTCAAAAATAAATTACAATATAAATTGTCAGTGATTTTTTATTTGTTTGTTTTTCAATAATCAATCGGAGAAAGGAAACTTGTTGATCCAAACACTAATAATGGTTAAATATTGATTTTTGTAAATACCCGCGGATACCCGTGGATACCCATATATATAATTACCTTTTCAGAAGTTAATCTTTTAATTAATTTAAAATTTAAAAATATTTTTAGAAATATAAAAATTTAACCAAATATATTTATAAATGATTTTGTTGACCATAAAATTTATTTAAATTACATAGTCCACAACACACAATCATAATTTGTAAGGTTAAAGCTTTATATTTGCGGAAGTATTTACTTATATATACTATTCAAGTTATTTATTTAAGTCAAGGTAACAATTTACTTCCATAATAACTAACGTAACACAGGCGCTATCGCGCTTGTGTGTATGATTTTTTAAATATGCGTGATATTATATTAGTAGGTGATAATATTATAATTTTATTAAGTTAATATATAAATTAAAATTATATTTATTAAAAATAAAGTGAAATATATCAGAACAGATAAAAGAATAACCATTGATAAATAAAGAAGAAGAGAAAAAGCAGAGACATTCAATTTTATACAAAATTTGTAAAAGTAACGGTCAATTTTTAAAAATTTAATAAATTATTATATTTAAAGAGTAAAATCGGTATTTTGAAAAGTGGACACAAAAAGGGAAATAACCTTTGTATATTGTTATAGATGATTAACCCCAACAATCCTTAGATAAGATTATCATAATTAATGTCACTTTTTTGTCAATTTTTGCACATTAATCTTCAAGTGCAAATTTCCATGCATGTTCCAACATATTCTTCTGTCTCGTTTAACATCAAATACCTTTTTAGGCATAAGTTATGCATAAACAATTTCATATATTTTCTTTTTCATAACTAAATTACAATACAAATTCTTTCAAGAAAATAATTTTTTTTCCTTTTAGACACATTTTCTTATATATTTATTAAAACAAAATTAATTATCACAATCAATAGAATTAAATTATAATTTTATTCGATCAAAGTTTGTAAAGCAAATAAATTAAATATATTTTCTAAAGCTTCTAATTAAACAATTTTATTCATGTTTTCTTTTTCATAACCAAATTACAATACAAATTCTTTAAAAAAATATTTTTTTCCTTTTTTGACACATTTTCTTATATATTTATCAAAACATAAAATTAATTATTACAATCAATAGAATTAACTCCTAAATTTGTTTATAAAGCAAATAAATTAAATATATCTTCTAAAGCTTCTAATTAAACAATTTCATAAATGTTTTCCTTTTCATAACCTAATTGCAATACAAATTCTTTTAAAAAATATTTTTTTTTCCTTTTTGACACATTTTCTTGTATATTTTAATAATCAATAGAATTAAATCATAATTTTATTCGATCAAAGTTTGTATAGCAAATAAATTAAATATATTTTCTAAAGCTTCTAATGTAAGCTAGAAAATAGTATTTTAGAAGTGATATTGGTTTAAAAATAGTGAGACTCGACTATTTTAATATTAAAACGTTTTAGGATAAATAGAATTGTTATAAAAGAGTTTCATTATTTTAAAACACACCATCTCTTTAGAAATCACTTTTCTAGAGTTCTTTGACTTCTCTCTTAGAGTTCTTCCTCTCTGGTCTTTTGATTAAAGAATTGAGACCGTAGGAGTGATTCTCATGACGAACTCTTCAATTTGGATTGATCAATTTCTTCGTTCGCATAAGTTGAGTTTCAACCCTTTTTCTTGGTCTATTTCTATTTTCTATTGCATGCGAACCATCTTCCACTTGCATGCGTCCTTTTAATTATTTATAGATAGAGCATCTTGTGGATGTAGTAGTGTTTGACATTTTTATAGTTTTTTAAGCTGGATAACAAGTAAGGGAAGCTAAATTTAAGCTTGTGTTGAACTGAGTAATCTCTAATTTGTGAAATTCTCCTTGGATTGTTGGTGTTATGAATTGATATGATTTTGATTGATATTTTTTGTGTTTAAATTGAGGTGTGATTCTTGATTTCTATGTTGTTGCTTGAATTTGAAAATTTGAGGATTTGAGTCATTGATCAAATTGGTATAAACTCCATGGCTTAAAGACTATTTTAAAACAATATATAAAGGAGAAGATTCCTGGCGTTGGGCGCTACTCAATTTTCGGCATTGTGCTCTCTTGGTAAAATGAAGATTCCTACTTTGTTAACCGTCAGATCAAGGTGAAATTTTGACTGTTGATCCTAGACATGTGATTCTGCATTTTAACCGGTGGGATCTTTGTTTTGTAGTCTCTGGTTAGAGAAAATATTTTCACCATTTTGATGTACTTTATGTATATATATGTTTGAGATTGTAATTGGTTGCTATGTGAATATGAAAATGTGATTAAAGATGCATAAAACTACCAATCACACCTATAAGATCAACTTCCAGTTTGGAACCAAGGTGATTTTGGTTTACTATACATTAGTTCACAAAACAAAACCTACATACACTCCTTTTGTACCATCAATGCTCTTGGTTTTGACATCGATTATTTAGTTTGTACGTATATGTATTTTCCTTTTATATTTGGTTTACATTAAATGTTTTATAAATTTTTAATGCTTTAATTTTTTTATTGTAGATGTGATTGGAATATTGACTAGTGTTTGGATAGAAAGAGAGCTTGAGAAAGTTGGTAAGAAGACCAAGATGAATGTGATCTATATTGAAGTTGATGGATAAGAGGATTGATTTGTTTTGTTAGAATATGTTATTATATCTTTGTTACTATAAATTTCTAACAAATCGATACCTCATGCAATAGTTTTAGAATGAAGTGTACTTTATTTGGTCAATATGCATTAAATGCATTTCTTGCTTCTAGAGGGGATCAACATGTTGTTGTTACTTTACATTATTGCAACGTGAAGACCTTCCCAAGTATGTCACTCTCACCAATTATTACAAATTATTACATTTATAGAAATTTATAGAAAGTTATTGATATTTATACATAATACAATTAGAACCATCACAAAGTGCAAAATTTTTGTCTCAAACACAAAAAGCAACACATTAGAAATTAACTAAAAGTGGAAATTTCTACCCACTCTATTTGTTTGACACATAACATGAAAACCATTATGCTCCTTACCTATAAATGTATTATATGGCAAAATGTGCTGCTTACACGTGGTCTCCTTATTCTACTTACATTTGGTTCTCCTTCATACATAAGATAAAGCACCATTCTTTATCACCTTGAAAGCAAACATATATTTCTCTCTCACGTGTTTCTGATATCTAAAAACTTTCGTTTTGCTCTCAAACCAACCGATTGTAGTAGTAATTCACATTTTTCTCTTTGGACTATTACCCTTTAAATCCTAACCTTACGCTTCTCTACCATTCCTTTGCTTTCCAAAAGCTTCCCTTTTCAGATGACCACACTTCTCTGACATTCATTTGCTTTCCAAAGAGTTTCCTTTTGCTCTCAAACTAGCGGATTGAAGCATTTATTGAAGTTTTTCCTCTCACAAATTTATTCTAGATTTGTCTTCCCACTCTTTCTGTTCTTTTTATTTTAACTTTTGTTTCATTTTTTTTGTTAGTTCAGACCAGCTGATTGAAGCATTCATTTTAACGTTTGTCAGGGTTTGTTTTAATTTTTACTGTCTCCAATTTTTCCTTTTTTTTTCGCAATATGGGTGCATGTGCAAAAGTGCTTTCCAATTTTGTGTTCACATTTTTATTTGTAATTTGTTAAAGTTTGCTTTTTACCATTTTTAATTAATAACTCTGGATATGTGTCAGAATTGTGTGTTGTATGGTTGAACCTCTGATTAATTCTGAGATTGTGTAAGGAGTTCTTCACATTTGCTTTTCAAATTTTTTCCTGAAATTGTTGACCAAAGGAGACTATGTATATGGTTTTAGGTTTGTTATATCAAAACTAATTTCAAAATATCACTTTTATTTCCCTCCCAAACCATCTTCTCTCTTTAAATCATCCTCCCTCTTTATTTTATAACTCTCCCAGAACAACCATTGACACCCTAGCTGTTCAACCCTATTTCAATTTTTTGCATTTCATGTTTTTGGTTCTTCTATTTTGCATTCTTAACATTTTTTATTTGTTGTTGTTTTTATTTTAAGATGATGATTTGTCTTTGCAAATAATTTCATTAGTTTCCATTTAGTAAGGTCAAAGGGTATTTTTTTCCCTCTTTCTCTCATTTCGTAAGATCTAAGATTTTTCTTTTTGGTTCTATGATTTTTTTTTGTAGCTTAACATATCCATATATTTACTTTGGTTTGTTGTTGAATTTCTGTTTGTTCAGATCATGATTTGTTTTGGTGAATGAGTTTTTTAGTCATCATTGTTAGGTATGAAGCTTTTTTTTTTCTAATTTTTTCCTCATTTCCATAAATCTTATATTTTATTTTTTGTAGTTTTCAAGATAAGAGATTGGGTGAAGCATAAACAATTGAAAAAAACTTCATATTATTTTCTACTATTAATTTAGTTTTTGTTTCAAGATGTAGGATATCTTCAAGAATAGGAAGGAAAAGACTGAAGAATTCTTGAAAGATGAAGGCAAAACTCTCAACTAGAAGGACGACATTGGTTTTAAAAAGCTTTGGTTTTTAAAAGGTTTGATGTTTATTATTTTACTATTTTCTTCATCAAACACAATCCTCCCCTCTTGTTGAATATATGGGTTATGGTTTTGGAGTTTTATTTAGTTAATTTTTGTTAGTCTTTTCTTTATTTAGTTTGTTATTGCTATAAATTTTGGCAATTTTTACTTTTTTTTTAGTTTTTGGGTAACCAATTCCAAACAATAAAGTCAAATCCAACAGAATGCGACAAACCTGAAAATAATAGGTTTAACAAGGCCACTATAGAGGCTAGAGAGGAAGCTGTAAAATGGTGTTTGGAGAACTAAAAGAACAAAAAGTTGGGACCACTGATATTACATTGCCTGATGAATCTTCAAATTTGTTGACTCTTTTTTGTGGGATATGGACGATAAACAATTTGTGGGTTCTACTTTAGGAGGCTTTTCAAACCTCATATTATTCAAAATTTTCTGTTAAGACAAGGAATAATATGATTAGGTTACGTTTGCACATTTATTTTTCTCATGTTTTTGGTCTTTTAGTGGTGCTAATTTGTTCCTCACAAAATTTTCACAATGTATATGTACTAACTGAAAATTTGAATGATTCTTGCTAGGTGTTGTTGGTGTTGAGATGAGTGGAATTGTAGTTGACCTTGGTTTTTACATGTGTTATTTATTGTTCTCTGTATGCTCTCAAACTCCTTTGAAGAAATAGCTCAACAACAAAATTCTCTTTCACTCATTTTCTTTAGTTTATTTCGTTGGCATGTTAAATACAGTTGCAGTTAGAACTCATCAAAACTGTAACTGGTTAATAATACAAATACTTTTAATCCTTTCATTTTAATAGATAGTATTTTTATTTTAATATTTTTTTTTTGCTGATATATTGGGTAAAACACTAACATAGTTATTTATAATGTCTTAATAGTTTTTCATAAAATTTATTCTACAGGTTTGACATACTATATATACTTTGCATATAAATTAAACAACTTTGACATTGCTTTTGGAAAATTGTTGGCATCAGACTTTACGTTGAAATAGATTTGCATTTAAATTGGATGATCTACCCAAATCAGGGATAGAAAAGAGAAAGTTGTTTATATTCTTACTTTCATTCCTATGCTTTAAAGTATAAATTTAATAATTTTGATCTTAAGATGGATCAGGTCAGTGTTATAGAAATTAAGTTCAACAATATGAATTAGCTTAACGAAACTACTTGCTTTTTTAGGAGGAGAAATAATAAAGAAATTTGTTGCTTTTTTGTGTTGATCTAATTGTCTAATGGTAAATTATTGTAAAGTGTATACCTAGAAATTACAAGGATTTTCTTGCTCTTTTTCATGAATATAAATTCATTAGAAGATGTTGTGTTGGTTTTCCTCTCAGTTTGGAAGAGAGGCAAAGAGTTGAGACGAAAATATGAGAATTTAAAAACCATAAATTTACACCCACATGGTTTGATTTGAGGAAGTCACGTAAATTCAATGAGATGATTTCGAAATCTCCCTATACAATGTTAATATAAGTGAGCATCAGATGGTCAGACATCAAAGTAATGTGTTATGCATGATAAAATTGTTTAACTTTTTTTTTAATCATTTGATGATTATATTATGTATCCTAATTTTTAATAATTATGTTTGATGATTTATTTGAATGAATATTTAAATTTTAATATATTGTACGAAATTTAGTAATTATTATTATTGTATATTATTTAATTATTTAATATTATTTTGTTTCAATATTTTTTGACTGTACTTATTTTTTAATTATTTTAATGATATTATTCTTAGGTGTGTATTTATTTTTATATAAAATAAAAAATTGTTTTTATAATGAATAAACTTGTTATTTAATCTATGAAAATGTATACTTGAATTAAATTATTAAATTTAAAATATTATCTTATAATAATTTTAATTAAATATTTTTTAATTTTCTTATAATACGAAAAATATGATGTAATATTTTCTATTTAATTAAATATAATGAACAATTAAATAAAATAACTTTGATATTTATTTTTTATTTTTGTTATAATACTTTTAATTTCCGACAACTAATTAATAGAACTCTTTCAATATTAGGTAGTTAACTTAGAATATTTATTGATAAAAAAAATAATGATAATGAAAATATTATTGTTTATAGTTAAAATTTATAGTTTTTTTATTATAAATACGGTAATTAACTTTAAATTATATATATATATATATATATATATATATATATATATATATATATATTTATTCAAATAGTTGATTTTAAATCATGATTAGATCTCAAAATATTATTACTATCTTATATAATATATTTTGACATAATTTATTTACATCTTAAATTAATTAATAAATTGTGTATAAAATATTTAATATGTAAATTTACAAATTTGGTTACATCACAAAAATAAAACAATCAGATAATTCTCTCTGTTACTTCTCCACATTTAAAAATAATAGGTATCTCCAAACATTTCATCTTTCTTTCTCTTTCTTGTAAATTATTTTGTAGTTTTCATGCAATAATATTTCATTATAAAAAAAACTACTACAGGATTTTAAGATTCATGATTCTCACATGTTCACGCACATAATCACACGTTTACGCACATAATCACACATTCATGTACATAAATCATAAATAATAGGATACTAACCTTGATTCATGAGATACCCAATAATAATGCATTCTTCAATCTCTGTTCTTCAACCTCCTTTTCGCAATCTATCTATTTGTCTTCGTTACTCCTCTCACACTCTCTTGTGAGAGAACCTTATGACCAGAGAAATAACCCTAATATCCTTTTATAAGCCAACGTCCATCAAGTTGGGCTGAGCTTTATTTTATTTTATTATGACTTCCCATAATAACCAATAGGTCCTTATATTTTATTAAATCACAATTGGGCCATCATAATATTTCAAATGAGTCAAATAATTGAATTAATTCGTCAATTAATTCTAACATTCTCCCACTTGACTCATATGATGTTATAACATTATGTGATTTAGTACATAAACATAATGCACATTAAAGGACCTTACATGAATTGGTTCAATCGTTGTTCACAATCAAAGATACAAAAATAATAAGAGTCATGGCAGTCACACATCATTCACTCGACATGATTCCTTCTATGTACTACTGTATCATCTTTTTCTCCTTAATATGACTTTAACATGAGAAATCCTTAATGAGTTCAAACATAATGTCATTTTTTTTTCAATAATAACATAACATAATTTGTTTCTTCATCATAATTTGCATGCATAAACATAAAGAAGAAAACACAACCTTCATAAACTTATACAATAAAGAGCTCAAAGTGTCACATAAACATTAATAACTTTAACATTCACTAGTAGATATAATGCTCATTTTCTTTACATGGCCAGCGTACAATTGGGTGGTAACCCTTTTGTCAAAGGGCCAACAATCATAAGATTTGTGCTATTGACACTCTATGTTTCTGAACTTCTTCTTCAATGATAAAGTATTTCAATTTCATAAGCTTAGCACGTTTGGAATACATGTCGTTCTTAGAAGAGAAGATTGTTGCGAAATTATCACAATAAATTTTCAGCGGCTTGCCAATATTGTCGACTACTCCAAGTCCTGAAATAAAGTTCCGCAACCAATTAGCCTGAACTGTGACCTCAAAGCATGCCACAAATTCAGTTTCTATGGTGGATGCAACAATGACAAACTGTTTCACACTTTCCATGAAATCATTCCCTCGGCTAAAAGATACACATAACCAAATGTAAACTTTCTTGTATCCATACAATCGACAAAGTCTGAATCTGTATAACCTATTACCTCAAGATGATCATATTTTCTATAAGTAAGCATGTGATTCTTTGTTCCTTGAAGGTATCTTAAAACTTTCTTTGCAACTTTCCAATGTTCTAATCCTGGATTACTCTGGTGTCTACCAAGCATACCAACTGCAAGACTAATATCTGGCCTCGTACTTGTTTGAGCATACATCAAACTCCCAACAATAGATGCATAAGGGATATCTTCCATTTGATTCTGTTCCAAATCATTCTTTAGACATTGCATGAGACTAAACTTGTCTCCTTTCTGTATTGGAACGAGAGATGTTGAACATTTATCCATTCTGAATCTCTCTAAAACTTTATTAATGTATGCGTTCTGAGACAAACCTAATAGTCCTTGTGATCTATCAAGAAATATTTCTATTCCTATCACATAGTATGCCTCACTCATATCTTTCATTTCAAAGTTATTAGAGAGAAACCTCTTAGTCTCACTTAATAGACCAAGATCATCAATCGTAAGCAATATATCATCAACATACAGAATCAAAAATATAAACTTGCTCCCACTGTCCTTCAGATATATACAATGATTAATAATATTTTCCTTAAATCCAAAGGACACAATAGTATCATTGAACTTAAGATACCATTGTCGAGAAGCTTGCTTAGGTCCGTATATTGATCTCTTAAGTTTACACACCTTGTGTTCCTTTCCTTCTCTAGTGAACCCCACTGGTTGGCCCATATAAACATCCTCTTCTAAATCCTCATTCAGAAAGGCAATTTTAACATCCATTTGATGCAACTTAAGATCATAATGAGCTACTAATGTCATGATAATTCTAAAAGAATCTTTCCTAGAAATAGGCAAAAATGTTTCCTTATAATCAATACCATCTTTATAAGTAAAATCTTTGGCAACAAGTCGGGCCTTGTAACATTCAATATTACCTTGAGAGTCACATTTAGTCTTAAAGACCCATTTACACCCAACTCTCTTGCATCCTTCAGGAAATTCCACAAGGTCCCATATGTCATTCTGTGCCACTGATTTAAGCTCATCTTTCATGGCATCTAACCACTTATCAGAATTATCACCATTAATGGCTTCTAAAAATGAAACTTGATCATTATCAATACTTAAGTCATTTTCTGACTCTTGTAGATAAACCACATAGTCATTCGAAATAACAGATTTTTTATCTCTGTGAGATCTTCTTAATACTACTTCTTGTGGTTGTTCTACTACCAGTTCATTGTTAACCTCAATATCATTAATTTGTTATTCTTCTTGATTGTTGTGAGTTTCTACAACATAGGGAACAATAACTCTTGAAGAAGAAAAAATACTAGCTACAAAACTTGTACTCTAACTTCCTTAATCTCCACACTTTGTGAAGCTTCACTTCCACTGGTTTCACCATTCTCAAACGATTCTTGTACTATGAGTAGGACGACAAAACATATACCCTTTTGATTTTTTATTTGGATAACCAATGAAATATCCACTGATTTTTCTTTCATCTAGTTTATTTTCTTGCGGATTGTATCTTCTTACTTCTGCTTGACAATCTCAAACTTGCAGGTGTCTCAAACTGGGTTTCCTACTCGTCCAGAACTCAAAAGGAGTCCTTTTGAACAACTTTACTAGGAACCTTGTTCAACAAATACATGACAATCTATAAAGCATACATCCAAAGGGATACAAGTAAACATGAATTACTTAACATACTCCTAACCATATCCATTAAGTTTCTATTACGCCTTTCTAATACATCTTTTTGTTGTGGTGTGCCTATCTTTGTGTATTGAGCATAAATACCACGTTTCTCAAGGAACTTAGCGAAAGGACCAGGGTGTTATCCACGTTCATCATATCTTCCATAATACTCACCACCTTTATCTGACCTTACGATTTTCACCTCTTTGTCTAATTGCCTTTCCACTTCATTAATATAAACTTCCAAGCCATTCACTGATTGAGATTTCTCATGCAGTAGATAGACATGTCCATAACGCGAAAAATCATCAATAAAGGTGATGACATACTTCCTTTTATTGAAGGAATTTACATCAAACGAACCACATATATCGATGTGTATGATTTCAAGAAGTTGAGTGCTCCTTGTGGCTCTTTTCTTTGTGTGTTTTGTTTGTTTGTCTTTAATACAATCCACACAAACATTCATATCAATAAGATCCAAATTCGGAAGGATTTCATTCTTTACTAATCTTTGCATTCTTTCTTTGGAAATATGTCCCAAATGCTAATGCTACAAGTAAGCAAAACGTTCATCCACTAAACTGTGTTTAGTGTCAACATTGTGATGCAAGATCATAAGAGTTTCAGCATATAAATTATCCAAATTCAATTTATATAAACCATCATAAAGTGTACCAGATCCAATCATACAGGTACACTTAAACAAACTGAAACAACCATTCCCAAACTTAAAATACTATCCAACAATATCAATCTTAGACAACGAAATTAAATTTCTAATGATACTAGGTACATAAAAAGTATCCATAAGGTCTAAGTGATATCCAGTGTCGAGGATTAGACGATAAGTCCTGACAGCTTCCATTGAAACTTTATCTTTATTGCCCATGAAGATGAACTTCACATTGGAAACATGAATCGTACATTCAGAATCCATCCACCAAGCATTATGGGGAACTTCAATTAAGTTTGATTCAAAACATACGTGAGCATTATGCCCACCTTTCTTTTCGAACCAAGCTCTACGCTTTATGCAGTCCTTCTGGAAATGTCCAGAATTTCCGCAGAAATGACATTTGTCATTTTTCTTCTAGATTTTGGTTGAGGACTCATCAATCTTTAATGGTCCTTTACCCTTTCCATGTTTCTTTGCAACTTTCTCTCAAGCTCCTTGATTCTTCGCATAATGAACACCCGAGAGAATTTTCATCCACTTCTATTCTTAGAGATTTAAGTCTTGCTACGATATTTGTCATCTCCATCACGTGCTCGTGCATAGTACGTGAACCGTCAAACTTCATGGTGGTCAGCGTACTCATCAATGTCCCAACAAGGGACTTATCAAAAGTTTGGGAGCGTTCTTCCATAAATTTCTTAAACTCTTGCACATTATCAATTTTGGGAAGAGCAACCTTAATGTTGCTTGCTATGCTCATTCACATAAACATTTACATAAAATCTAGTCAGGGAAATTCGACCCACTGAAGACTAGCACAAACATATAAAGATACCGGAACAAAGACTTCAATTATCACATGCCTTACATCAATGCTTTGAGTCATAAAACTGAATTAAATACAGATTCAGACATAAATAACCATTATATGCATACTAATGTTCTCCTTTGGGAGATCCACTAATATACAAACATAAACATAATGATGCTGATCATATTATATAACATTATTGATAATTAAAATATGCATCAACTAGAATCACCTACTACCTTTGGGTATATAAATAAAACTAGTGACACATACAAAATTATCTACCATTATGCTCATTAATTATAAAAGCAATTAATCAACCTTTGGACGATCCTGAAATGCCTTATAATAATGAACTTCAATTAACCTATAAATCAATTATTCATAATTTAGCATCCATACTACGGGTAATTGAAATAAAATCATTAATAATTTGAAATCAAAAAAACTTTAAAATTTTGGCCACTTTGGTGACTAACAAAATTTATCATACTTGATATAAAATAAATAAATATACATTTAATTGCTATAAATCATACATAGCATTCTCATTAATTTTAATTTAACAATAACAAAACATACACATTATTGTAAATTAAAAATACATTATTCATATAATAAAAATATTAACGTTAATTGGTGACACAATTCAATAATATCACCACACTTGATCCATGAAAAACAAACAATTAATCCAACAATAATTGATTCATGTAATTTGCAATTCAAACATTCAATTTCTTTAATTCAAGAAATTCTCATAATAATTCAAGCCTTTTATTTTGCAATTAAAGCACAACGAAAACAAACATTACAATTGCACATTCAATATTTGTTTGATCCATCATTAAACTTGATGCCCACAAAGGACACGTAACCAACAAAAACTTTCATCATCATGCCATTGAATTCAATTAAAGCATAAAGGAAAAAACATTAAAGAAATATATCCCTAAAACTTATAATTAGAGTTCATACAATTGGGAAAACATATAAATTTCAAAATCCCTAAATCAATAATTAGGGTTTATCTTAATTTCAAAAATCCCTAAAATCATAATTAGAGTTTATAATATCATAAAATCCCTAAATCATAATTAGAGTTTATTATAGCATAAAATTCCTAAATTCATAATTAGGATTAATACTTTCATAAAATCCCTAAATTCATAACTAGGGTTTATAATAATTTCAGGAGAACACAATTTGGGAAAAAACATCATAATTGGAGAATCATAAATCTAATAACACATGCTCTGATACCACATGTAAATTATTTTGTAGTTTTCATGCAATAATATTTCATTATAAAAAAAACTACAGGATTTTAAGATTCATGATTCGCACATGTTCACGCACATAATCACACGTTTACGCATATAATCACACATTCATGTACATAAATCATAAATCAAAATAGGATACTAACCTTGATTCATGAGAGATCCAATAATAATGCGTTCTTCAATCTCTGTTCTTCAACCTCCTTTTTCCAATCTATCTATTTGTCTTCGTTACTCCTCTCACACTCTCTTTCTTGATGGCTTATTGTGAGAGAACCTTATGACCAGAGAAAGAACCCTAATATCCTTTTATAAGCCAACGTCCATCAAGTTGGGCTGAGCTTTATTTTATTTTATTATGACTTCCCATAATAACCAATAGGTCCTTATATTTTATTAAATCACAATTAGGCCATCATAATATTTCAAATGAGTCATATAATTGAATTAATTCGTCAATTAATTCTAACATTTCTCAGTCGAGGCCTCTCTCAATGCAATTAAGTCTTTGAGCAATAAAGGTTTTTGGTTGAAACCCGGCTGAAAATGTTTCGAATCATATAAATCTTTATTTTTTTCTCCATTATCTAAACGCCACAAACATTTTTGGTCTAGATACTAAGTAAAAAAAGTAATTATTGGATTCTATAAAATCATATATTTATATTAGTTTTAAATTCTTGATAGTGTATTCTTTAGTGAGGCCGATAAATGGTCACCTATTAGAGTAAATTCGGATGGATCAAGATTGTGGAAATAAACTCGAAATGAGCGATGAAAAAATTGAGTGAGAAGAGAAGTATTGGGAAGCTTCTGATTATTTTGGCTATAAGAAACTTTTGGTTTTGTTGAGGGGGTGATTCTAAAGTTTTTTTCTTTTTATCTTGTTGTAGAATCTGATTAAGATGCATCAATTATGTAATATTTGGGGTGCATCAATTATGTAGGTTTACGAGGGAGAATGAGGAGTGGAATTGTGCCTTGTAGAGTGTCGAGGCATGGTTTCACAAGACAATAGAGAACACCTAAGAAAAATAGAAAATTTTACACACTCTAGTCACTTAAGAATATGAGATATCCACTCTTGCTTTAAGTTATTTCTTGAGATGAAAATTCAAGAGAAGGAGGAGCAACTATTCCATACATTCTCTTTGCCAAAACAAAACTTAAAGGAATTTTAAAGCAATAAAGGGCAAAAAATGAAGGGAGATAAACCAAATTTAGTATTGTACCACACCTAGCTGGTCTAGCCAAATTATAACCATAAAACTCGTCTACGTAATCACTAAGGACGCAAATAATAATAATAATCACCATGTATAAACGAATGATAGTACCCGGCCTAAATCGCCAAAGAAGTAACTGGCCTAAGTCGTTAACTGAGAATAATTAAACAATAACTTGGCAACAACTTAGCATATTCAGAGCACTACCAGCAAGGCCCTTGAGGCCCACGATATTCAAATTAAGGAGCCTGGATCATGACCCAGGCCCACCTATGGATGAAGCAGGAGCCGACCCATGATGTGGCAAGACATAATTAATAAATCTATAAATAAGCATGGACCCCAGCAATTAAAGGTACACATTCATTACTCCCCTAATCACGAGATTTGATTTTCTAGAAGTTTTGGTGACTTGAGCATCAGAGTCCCTTTGCAGGTAACCCCTCTCGGGTCCAAACCAATTCACACCGAGATATCCATAGACGACATATACCAGTTGGGAGGAAGCCTACTGAGGAGTTTGCGGACTAGAGTAAGTTAACGCTTGTATCTGACATATCTTATTTGTTCTCTGTAGGAACAAGTACTAATTATACTAACAAAATTGTGAACACGATGAACAATAAAGGACGTTTAAAGACTCCATAAAAACTTACTCAAACTAGGCATGAACATTCAAATAAGAATTTGCTAAAGCAAAAAGGAAAATGTCTATAATGATTAAATGCAATTTGTCATGCTTCAAAGAACCAATTCACACATTGAGATCTCAAGTTTGGTTTAAGATTATTATTCCATTGAACTATTGTGATTAACAATTATTGTTACACGAGATTTCTACAACCACAGTTGAAATTCAGAATTGCATGTTTCTTTAACCAAACTTAAGATCTAAACTAGTTTATTTTGATTTATTTTAAAGCATGAACACTTATTTTTCGATGTTTAAAGTGTAACTCAATTCTTCACCCAATAGTTCCACGTTAGCAAAATCCAATTATAGATTGAGTTAGTTGAGAACACATATATCTTAGAACATTTACTACACATGTGACTCAAAATGAATAAACAACAAGACACCGAAAAATTCCTTTGAAATCGATGATCATGCAACATTTCAATGATAACACGTAGTTTGTGAAGCAATGATCGTTGAATAAGATTTTCAACATACTAAACATGACTAGGCAGAAAATGACTAAGTGGATGTAAGCACAAATATGAACTAATCGAAGAAAATTGCATAGAGATGTGAAATACCGAATGAAGAAGCAAATTTCAACTTGAAAGCATAGAAAACTAAAACGTTCTAGGTTCTAGATACCAGATGACATAAGCTAAATTTAGAATATATGTTGCTACGCATGATTCATAAAGCTTATGTTGAGTTTTACTCGATATAACATGTTTAAACAAATTATATTAGATGACAATGAATGAATCAACCGATGAAACAAGTGCAAATTACTAGAGATGCTTGTAAACACATATGAATAGGTGGAAATGACATACAAAGGTTCATATAAGATATAAATAGAAGAAAAGAATTAACAAGAAGAAAATTATTGATAGAGTGACTGATTTGGATGAAGACCAGCCAAATTGGATGGAGGATGGATGCATGAAAGTGTGAAGAGCTTCGGTTGAATCTAGGATGCTTGTTGGCATGCCATTTGGAAGGATGATCCAAGATAAGTAAGGAGGAGATGCCACTTGAATTTAACACTCAAGATAATACTATAGCCTATAGTAGGTACTCGATCTCTCACCAAATGAGCATAATTTTATTACTGAAATCAAATCTCCATTTACAATAGGTGAGACACTCTATTACAGATGAAAAGGATAATTGATTAGAGGGAAATAGGGAAGATTAAATTCAAATTAAACACAATTAACTCCCTAATTTGGTGCCAAGGCAACCCATTATTTGTTGTTCTACACCTCCTAAGCCAATTGATGACATACCTCTAGCCAAGGTACCTACCACTAAAGCTATGGCTAGGAGAACACAAGAATACTTGACCTACTATAAGCATGACAGGCCAAAGCTAAAGTTCACTTGGGCTAAGGAGGATGTGAAAACCTAGTTCATGATTCTATAATTGTAAATATTAGACTAGGGTTTAATTTTGGGCTTTGTATTCTGGGCTTAGTAGTATAAGCCCTAGAAGGAGTTGGGTTGGAGAAAAGGAGACATATTAACCCTAATTTGGTATGCTAACTTTGAGAGCAGGTTAGGGTTAATGCTCTCCTTTGTGCACCTACAAGCATAGGAGGTGTAACTAGCTTATGTGGCATGACTCCTTTTGGCCCCAAAATTTAATTTCTAAACTCCTTTTCCCTCTTTTTTTTATGGAGATACTAGCTCTTCTTCGCTTATATAAATAATATGCTGTCACATTGGAATTCTCCTAACTAGCGCAATAAATGTGTTACAAACTAAAAGACCAAAGCTTTGGACAAGGGTGCTACCCTATAAATAATTGGTTCCATTACCACTCATGAGCATGCCATTCAAATTGTAAGAAAACTTCATTCCTAATTAAGTCATATTGTGATATAACTTACAATTTTAAAAATTTTTGTGTATACAGGAGCTGGGATGACATGTGTATATGTCGCAACTAGAATCGCGACGGGACGACGAACCAAAAAAAGAAACGGGTTTAAAAAGAGATTTGGAGTCGCCACCATAATTATTCTAGAAAACTATGAAAAACCTTAAAAATAAGACAAGTCTGCGAACAACCAGATTTTGGATCTGAGAGTCGGTTACGCGTAAGGAAGGTGTTAACTCCCTACAACGCCCGTCCGAGGGCGGTACTTTAATTAAAAATGCAAAGTCGATGTGGTTTCAAAATGTTAATTTCCCCCAGAAATAATAAGACAAAATTGCTAAAAAGAAACAAAAATATTTTTTTTTAACTTTTTGGGCCCGACAAGGATTAACCTTGGTCCTACGTATTCTCATTCAAAATGAGAAATCAGGGTTACGTAGTTCTTTAAAAGATATTTGGAAAACAATTGAGAAAATGATTTGATTTGTTTGGAGGTGAACCTGACAAGGACTGACCTTGCTCCTATGTATCTCACGGTGGAGAATGAAGGATCACGTAGTTCTTAAAAAGAGATTTTTGTTTAAATGTTGATATTTTTTTTTTATATTTTGAAAATTTATATTATTTTTGGTATTTCTTGAATTACTTGAAATATGTGTCACACGACGCGAGCGGTCGGACAGACACTAGAAAAGAAAGAAAGTTATTTTTAGTATTTTTAAATTATTTTGAAGAAAGTGTCACGTGACGCGAGCTGTCGGACAGACACAATAAAAATGAAAGAGAAATTTTTTATTTTTTTATTATTTGTAATTTTTATAATTTTCAAATATATTTGTTTTTTTTAAAAAATTAAATAAAAAAAAGAATGAAATTATTTAAGAAGAATAAAAGTGGAAAACAAAATATGGGGGTACATGAGTGATTAATGGGGGTTCACAAAGTAAACATAACAACATGCCCAAAAACAATAGACAAAGATATGTAGAGATGTCAAAATGAGTTTCAACCCATGAGCCAACCCGGCTCACCACGGTTTCGAGCCGGGTTGGGTTGAGAAAAATTCAAGTTTTTCAAAAGTGGGTTGAACTCAACCCGGCTCACTTAACCCACGGGTTAAACGGGTTCGAGCCGGGTTGAAGGTGAGTTGGCCCACTTAACCCACCAACATTTTTTTACAATTCTTTTATTTTTTTTAATTTTCTTCACAATTTCATATTTTTAAATGTTAGAATGTTATTTAATTATATTTGAATAGTTTGAATGTTTAATTAATTTGATTGGCACGTTATATATGTTGATACTTTAATATTTAACTATAATCTTTATAGTAAATTACTCAAGTAATCGTCTTATAAACATTTTTTTTCTAAATTAGCATGAAAAAAAATGTATAGTTTTTTTTTTTTTATATTTTGTTGAATAGCATGAAAGAAAATTTGTAATATTAGCCATGCTTTCTTAGACTATATGGATATTTTCTTGGAAATAATTCTTCGTATATTGTTGGTGAGAATGATCAAAACATTGGTTCTTGATTTAACTATGATTGTCATCTCATAGGTTACTTAAAATTTTATTTAAATATTTGAATACTAAAAAAAAAAAAAATTTTTTTTAGGTGGGTTGGTGAGCCAACCCACTTAACCCACCAACTCGTGGTGGGTTGAGCCGGGTTACAAAATTTCTAGCTCACCATAAAATGAGCCGGTTTGAGTTCACTCATTTTCAATCCGGCTCGTGGTGAGCCAACCCGTGTGAATCGGGTTGGCTCACTTTGACATGTCTAAAGATATGGGGGTGTAAGACTATCACATGTGGGAGGTGCACGAAGTAAACAGGTGGAGTGTGTAAAGTGAGACAGGGGTGTAAGAAATAAAATGATGTGGGGTGTGTGCAGTAAACAAAGAGGTGCGTTGTGTAAACCCAAATAGATCCAAAACACAAACTGGGAGGGGTGCAAAGATTGAAAGTGGGGGTGCGCAGAGTAGAAAGGTTGGCCAATCAAAGAAACTCGTGGGTGTGTAGGAAATTAATATTGGGGGTGCACGAGAAAAAACACACGGACCTAATTTTTCTCTAACCCTAATTAAGCTAAAACCTCTCTCTCTTCTCACCAACGACAACCCCTTCTTCAATGCCTAGAGCCACCAAGTCTACGTCACTCGTCACTGTCCACCATGGCTGACCAAGGCCAATGTCGACGACGCCGTTCGACTTTGCTCTTTCCTTCTCGGCAAGGCTTCTTCGTGGCACCTCCATAGCTAACTAAGACCGAGAGCTTGCCACCCCGCCGTAACTAAACGAAGACACCTCCGACGACACGATGTCGACGTCGAGAACCCAGGATGCTCGACCTTCCCTCTCTCTCTTCTCAGGTGTGACTAAAAATTCCTTCGCGCGAGCACCTAGGGCCACTACCGTTTCCACTCCTTTGTTCATCTCTCTATTATGCTTGGGTGTAGCTGATTGGGGCATATGTGATGAAGGATTGACCCCAACCAAGGATGGAGGCACATGCTTAAGAAGACTAAGCATGTTTAGAAAGGAAGTTCACTAATCCTTCTCCCTTTCATTTGTGTTTGTTATTTTTGATTCCCTAAGTTAACTTAGTTGAATAAACTTTAGTTGACTTATTGACCTTTGACTAGGTTTGACTTGTTGACTATAATTGACTTGACTTAAGCCAAGATGCTAATCTATGTTTATTTGCTTTGTAGGTTAATTAGGAGTAAGAAAGCAATGCTAGGTGGCGCGTGGTGATTTGGGAGCATAAATGATGTGGAGGGGAGAGTAAAGCAAAAGCATAAAGCATAAAGAAAAAGGCATAAAGCAAGTGTACCTATGTACCTTTGGTCTCATTTGATTTTAGCACACTTTGGCCACTTTTTTTAGACATATGAGACACATTCTTTGTCTCCTTTTGTGCTAGAACGAAATTAGCCTTGCACACACCATAGTTATTAGCTCTTTTGTCTCTCATTTTTGTAACCTTATTTGACCTAGTTTCTAGAAGCTAGGGTTAGGTTTTTGTAGAGACATCTTTAGGTATCTTTTATTTGCTTAGAGGCCCCTAAACTCTTCTATATAAGGGGTGCTCCTAGACATGTAAAAGGGTTGAACATTTTGAAGTAAAAACACTCTTGTGTCTCAACCATTTGTGAGAGTTTC
>Ga0214544_1002462_pt1 | contig 38924 bp, 23 predicted proteins | sample CNSS3metaG_FD_160074 | JGI IMG/M metagenome (GOLD analysis project Ga0214544, IMG submission 160074) | Root nodule microbial communities from cowpea collected in UCLA plant growth center, Los Angeles, California, USA - CNSS3 | ecosystem: Host-associated > Plants > Roots > Nodule | place: USA...
GCCTTTTACTTTATGCTTTATGCCTTTGCTTTACTCTCTCCTCCACATCATTTATGCTCCCCAATCACCATGCGCCACCTAGCATTGCTTTCTTACTCCTAATTAACCTACAAAGCAAATAAACATATATTAGCATGTTGACTTAAGTCAAGTCAACTATAGTCAACAAGTCAAACCTAGTCAAAGGTCAACAAGTCAACTAAAGTTGATTCAACTAAGTCAACTTTGGGAATCAAAAATAACAAACACAAATGAAAGGGATGAAGGATTAGTGAACTTCCTTTCTAAACATGCTTAGTGTTCTTAAGCATGTGCCTCCATCCTTGGTTGGGGTCAATCCTTCATCATAACAAAGAACTCACCCTAAAATGCTCCACAAAATCAAGAATATGCCATCATTCAACCATATGATAAAGGATCAAACTAATAATTCGAATAGTTTTTTGGAAGAAAAGTAGTGTAATGCTGCTATAAAAGGCACATGACAAAGATGTGTCTATCTAAGGAACTAAATCAAGATACATAGGAGTCAACCACTCTTTGAGTGTGTCACGCTTTGGATACACCTTTTCATATTGACATAACACACCATTAGCACTTTACTAATTTATTAAAAACTAACAAAGGAGAAAAATCAGAGTATACCAACAATCTAACTTCCAAAATATTATGCTTAAGGAGTGGGGTAACATTGCCAGAAGTTAAAATATAACCAGTTGTCTGTCACTTGTCTCAGGCTATCAATCATGAGCAACAAACAGGTTGGTGTTAATTCAAATATGGTGAAACATAGGAACAAAAAATAATGCTAGATAGTCAAATACGATATTTTTTCTTTTTCTAATATTGGGCACCTATCTTTGGTGAAACATAGGAACTATAGCTAATAACTGTAAGCAACACGACTAACTATGAAATACAACTACAGGGAAGCAACAATTACTGGCCAAACATAAACCAATGTAATGTACTTGAGAAACTTGGATCCACTTTCTAAATAAAATGAAAGTCATTTGAATAATTTTCAATTAAATGTCAATGGTTTAGAATCCTTAAAGTGAAGGCAATAATTTCTGATGATTGACAATATAAAAGTATTTGCATCAAACTCATTTCCAATTGAAGGAAACTCAATCAGATATTCTCACTCAAAATCAGGTGTTCAAAGATCTAACTCAAAAAGTGTATAAGGTCTATTGTCAAAATGATGACAACATAGTATATCACCATCATACCCTCAGTCCTAATATCAAGCATAAGATCTAAAACATTCTAATAGAGCATAAGGTCTAAACCATAGTCTAATTAAAACATCAAAAGTACAATAATAAGTAGAATACAAACTCCAAAGTATTTCTAAGGTTGCCTGGTGTTAGCATTTGATGAGGAATGATGGTCATTGGAACTTTGTTGTTGCTGCAATAATAAAAGTAAAAGAATAAATAATTTACAAATATATTGAAGTTTTATAGCTAATCATGGGATATGATAAGAAAAACTTACTATAACATCAAGAAGTTCAGCAGGTACTGACATTCTCTATCTCAACAATCTTCTCTTGTGTAATTGAAATTACACGATATAAATATAACTTAAAAAACAAAAATGAACCAAATATACAAAAAATTAATCACTTATACAACAATTCGAGCCTCTTCATTTATGTATGTCCCATCAGCTCTCATATGAGTATGAATATACAAATTACCTCTGCTCACTGGTTGGCCAGTTTTCATCATCTATTTATAACAATCATATTTCCAATTGTTAAGCATATCTAATTTACAAAAAAGAAAAAAAAGTACACTGGACTTATATTTAGATACTTACAATCTCTGCTATTTTTCTTTTGAGTTTTTTGGATCCACCGGTGTGATTAATCTTGAGTTTGGATCTATTTTCAGCATTCCTTTTGCACATATTCTACAAATACACATATACACAAAATGAACTCTATAATCATGGGCAACCAAATAATATATATTAAGTAAGAAAATACCTTTGTGTATTAAGTTAATAAGCTTAATAAAATAAGCATTTACAAAGTTAATGCAAAACATGTATTTGAGTAGTCTTATCTACTTATGAAACTAAAAATGAGGGTTGAAATATATATATATATATATATATATATATATATATATATATATATATATATATATATATATATATATATATATATTTCTAGGTCCAACTTTTTAGAATGGCTATACACACAAAAGACAGTAGAAACTCTAGATGTTTTTTACTCAGAAATTTAATCCATAAACGTGGAAAATGAATACATTATATTTTAGAAGCAGAGGTTTGGTTAAAGTGGCTTTGTAGTGTTACAGTCAACAGTTTGGAGATTTCAGCTTCATTTGATGCTAGTAAAGGATTGCTATTGGTGTCATAGTTGGTATGTTCTAAGCATATTGTGATGTATAAAAGCACTAAGCACATGATTTAAGAGAGAAAAAATTATCTGAACTTTCTAGATACAACTACCTCACACTTTTTAAGAGACTACTAAATTCACCAAAAATTATAATAAATTTACGAAACTCTTTAATAACCCCTGAAATTGATAATTATTATGTATAATTTGAAATCTTAAAAAGAATCAATATTTTCTATTTATATTCTTTAATCATTTCAAGAAAATAATTTTTGTTTCCTAATTCTAACTACATATCACGAGGAAGGAAAAATCATGGTTTTTCACTGTTTCTATCTCCATTACCATTTCCCCCTTGATGTTATATATATTTTTTTCCATGTTTTAAGCTGAAGGTGGAAAATGATTAGAAAAAAGGAGAGTGGTGGTTGTTGTCAAATATTAGGTTCTGATAAAGACAAAGAAAATAGTGTTAAAAAAGTGACATGTAGACTTTCTCTGAATATGAGATTCCACTTCGGCCACCGCACAAACCAATATTTATGGCAAATATGAGACTCTGCTTATACACAACAACACTAATCAATTTTCTATTACTTTGATAACCTATCATCTCTAATTTTGGGTCAACACCACCAATTACCACTTTTCAAAACCATAATCATCTTCAATTACTTTATCAAATTTTAAACTTACCTTCAAACTCATCTTGAACAATTAAATTAGTGTATTGCTTTTCCCTTGATACCAAATCATCCTAGATAAGCTACCTTTTTATCTATATACATTCAATGGCATTTACTGGAAAAGAATCCTCACTTAGAACATAGTTCAAGGCACTTTTTACAAGCTTTGAAGATACCAAATCTCATCCTTCCCATCTTGACCCAAAAAAGCCATGATAATCAGTATTGAACCAATACTACTAGGTAGCTCCCTTTTTAAACAAGCAATTAAGCCCTCAAATAAAGTACAAACACTTCCTACCCACAATTACCCCAATCTTAATCATCAACCCTTCATATTCCCCAAACTCCATTTCACAAGATCTTTTAGTAGTAATGTGTGGATCGACTAACATAACTCTCACCACGATGCATAAAAATATTTATCCGAATCATCCAAACGTCGAGAAAAAAATATAATACAAACAAAAAAATCCGCCAAACAACACCACCAATTAGTGTATTCTAGGATGTGATCATCGTACAAGTTAGGGTTCAAAAAAAGTTAGGACTGAGATTTATGATCTAAAACTCAATAATCTACACAAAGAAAGAAGAAATACTTCACGAAGAGAGAAAATAGTTACGACTTAGCTTTTCGAGACAACAATGGAAGACAAAAGAAGAAATACTTCACGAGAAGAAAAGGATGGCTCCTTGAGAAGGCTTCAATCGGAAGGAGAGGATATGATCGCCATTAGGGAACGTGGTCTCTGTTGATGATAAGAAATGAACATTAAGATGAAGAGAAATGAAGAATTGGGAGGATGAAGAAGCTCATGTAACGAAAAGAGAAATGAAGTGGGAGAACGAAAAAGCTAACATGAAGAAATTAAAGGACAAATTTCCCGTCAGTTTTAAAATGACCTTAAGCACAAACTAAATTTAATATTTAAAAAACATAACGTTAGTTTTAATAAATCGCCAGAAAATTTTTGCCACCATAAAATATTTTTCTTCTAGTGGATGTTGGTAGTTTGTTTGAAAATATGACATTTAAACTTGCTTAGCTATTATTAATATTTTTTAGTACTTATAATTGTATTAGATTTTCACAAACAAATATTTCCATCAACATAGGTGTACGCATGTGGTTGAATCATTATTATGAAAAGTTTCCTAATGTAGATAATTGCATTAAAGTCTAGGACACAGGGATTAAGTTGAGTCCACAAAGTTGTGGAAGTATTGTTGACAAGCCTTGCAAAAAACGGTATGGTTAAAATAACAAGAGAAGATGAATTTGAACTTAAAAATTAACCTTGCGTAATTAAACATCTCTTTTTAAAACTTTGACAAAGAGGATAAAATAAGTAATGGTAATGATTACAATGAATAAAGGAAAAACAGGATAATATATGATCAAATATAAAAAGAGAAAAACATACCTATTTTTATATTCTTCTAATTCTACAATTTACATTTAGTTTAAGCCAAGTAACCATAGTTGAACTTCCTTCTATATTCTTGAACTATTCAATTACAAAAGTACCTAAGTAACTAAAACAAAAAGTTATAGTCACCATTCTCATGCAAAACATAAAAAGGAATACTCTTTGGAAGGAGTGGAAGGATGAACCCATTTGGAAGGAGGATGTAAAACATATATACAGTGTGAAATTAGCATATAACATATAAGACAATTAAGAAATGTCGAGCAAGATATTCTGTATATGTAAGATTATTTTGGAGCCTTACCTACTAAATATTTTGTCATGGCGAGTTGTAACTAATAAAGTGGATCTTCACAATAGGGGTGTAGAGGTGGGTAGTAATACATGTGAAATATGTGGATTTAATGACAGAAGATGTTAATCACTTGATTTTTACATGTAGGGTGGTTGCACATGTATGGATGCGTGATTCATGGCTAGGTTTGTCCTCTAACACAATAACTACACACTTTTGTCGGTTTGAACTCCTACGAATGAACAAAAAATGTAACAAAGTGTGACAATATATGTGGTGGCAATTATATGGAGCATATGGAATCAAAGGAACAATGTCAACTTTAGAAATGAAAAAGTAGATGTTGAAACTATAGCTCAAGTTAAAACATGGTCTTGGATAGAGAATAAATACCAAAAAGCAACCTTTTCATACCCTAATTGATGTTTTTGTCTAAGAATGTGTTTATAATCAATTTCCTCATAGCAAGGAAGTTAAGCCTCTTTTGAACAGCAAAAAAAACCCATGTTGAAGATCTTTTTAGCTTGCTATAGGTCAGGGAAGATATGATAATTATATTGCATAAATGGTACTTGTACTATAGTGTGGTATTTGGCTATGAATTCTACAAGTATAAAATTCTACAATAACAATAGAGGGTCAAACTATTTCAAAACACTCTCTTTTGACACAATGAAAGCTAAAAGATTTTGATATGACTAACTCTTATCTATGTGAATCAGTGGAGGTGGAAATTTGGTTTTAGACTTTTGAAGATTTCACCACTTTTTAGTAAGGATAAAGTAACTTCAAATACATAGTTTTAAAATCAAATGAGTCAAATATCATAGAACTTTTTAAAGGAAAGAAAAGAAGTGTAAGGGTAGAAGAACTTTTTGTTGTAAAAAGGGTCAAAAACATGATCTAGATAGACTTTCTGAGGTGTATATAGTCATTGCCTTTAAGGACTTATCCATAATGTATTGTGCAAGTCTCTTGGAATATAACAAAACTTCATAGATATCTCCAAGGATCTCAGAACTAACAAGAAACTCTAAAATATTTTATAACCTAGGATCTTTATAGAAGAGAGGAAAAATAAAGAGAAGATGAGAAAGATAGAAGATAGGTGAGTTGTGTGTTTTTGAAGGAGAGGAAGACATCTATTTATAGGTGTAGATGTGTTCAAAAACCCTAATCTTTCACGGCTAAACCTGGCAACATTCCCTCGTTTCATGAGAAAAGAGCCGCAATAGAATTTGCAACAATCCATGGATTGTGGAACCATAATTGCTACTTGCAGTTTCCTAGGTATGTGTAAGCCTATTGCCAAATTAGTTTCAAAATTTCATTAGAGCAATCAACTAAATCGAAGCTTCCAGAGGTTGAAATGAAGGATGCATGCAGAATATCACCACTACAAATGATTTTCACACTACAACAGAGGCAATGGCAATACTTTGTTACTAAATTTTTATAACAATCCCCCACATACTACAAAAGATAAGATATAAAAGGAATGAATGAAGAAAATCCCAAGTGTCATATAAGATGTAATGTATTAAAGCTAGTATAACAAGCTTTATGACCAATAATTGAGAAACTTAACATATAGTGTAGTTGATATAACAAGCTATATGCATAAAAAATACTTGATGTTTGTTAGCGGTTTATCAATCACAATACACCCCCATTAGTGTAGCGAATGCTTTCTGTGCCGGTTAAACATATTTTTTATGAAGTTCTAAAGCAAGCATAAATATACAACCAACATAAAAAGTTTCTCACTTTTTATGCCCTTTATTGCACAATCGACATATAAAGTCCTACTTTCTATCTCAAATCTTCCATCAACTACTTCTCCCATACCAAAACCTTAAAGCTTAAGACCAAGCAATAGGAACTCGTCATCCGTGTTGCCACACTTGCCCTCATTTACATCCTCGCCTTTATCACATACCTCTTCATAGGCGGCATGTTTTACTCTAGTCTCATGCTTACTATCGCTACTATTCACTCCCTACTATGCTTTCTTCTTCATATTTATGAGGTATGCGTTTTCACTATCCCTTTCCACCCCCAATATATATTTTTAGAGATATAAAATTATATTGTTAGAGATATAAAATTATAGGTAAAGTTTCATAAATTATATGAAGGATAAATTTTATTAATACTTTAGTAAGATTTAATTTTTAATATGTTAATACTTTAGTAAGATTCAATTTTTAATTTATTAAAAGCTTTATTTGGTATATTTCATTAAATGTGTATTTTAGGTTATTTAATATTTAATTTAATATATCAAATATATAAATGGCAAATATGGTTATTTCATCTGAAAGATATAACTAAGTCAATGTAACAAACTTTGTTATATATATTTTAAAACAAATTAACTAACAAGTATTCGAGAAAAAAGTTTGCTAATTTTACAAGTCTATATAAACAATAAGGTAAGAACAAAAAGAAGGAAAAGTTAAACAAGAAGAGGGTGTGAAATTGAGTAGAATAGAATTAAGCAAATTGGAGGAGGAGACTTTTAGAAGGTAATGTAATATAGTATTTTGATTATTTATTATATAATTTTATGTTTAGATTACGATTTTCATTTATTTTTAACATGTTTAACTTTTAAGATTTTACATTTGAAAATGTAATATATATGTATTCTTTTATATAGATATGGAGATAGATAAAAGTTGGATGAAGATTATTGACAGGACAGAACCTTTATATGAGAAAGGAGTTCTCGACTTTATTGAATTTGCATTTAATGGTTTCGGGGAAGAAAAGTTACTTCGTTGTCCATGTAAGAAATGCTACAATATTATCTTTCAATCTAAAAGAATCATCTACGAACACTTGATCATCATTGGAATAAGAAGAGATTATATTATATGGGATCTTCACGGAGAAGTGACGAAGAAATATCGTGCAAAAGATAATAAACTAACTTCTAATAATGAGATTCATAATAGGTTATGCAATATTAGAAGTGATGAAAATAAGAAAATAACTTATATAACAAATCTAGAGAATAAAAATGAATAAAAAAGTGCCTGTTTGTATAAACTTTTAGAAGTTAATAAAGAAGAATTATATCTTGTTGCTCAATATTTTTCCTATTTATTATTTATTATTCAATTATAGAATGTCAAATGTTTATTTGATTTAAATACAAAAGCAATTGATGTCATCTTACGTTATTAATAAAAGCATTTTCACTTATAAATAAAGTTTATAGATCTTATTTTGAGGTTCAAAAGTTATTTGTATACTTGGATACCAATTACTCAAAAAAAAAACAAATATATATATATATATATATATACTTGTATTATTGACTGCATTATTTTTTCAGTTGATTATTTGAAATCAAAATCATGTCCAACTTAATTATATATGTATGATGCATCCATTTATTTTGTAACTATTAATGATTTTTTTCCATGTTGGATAGAGTATCGAAGGAACATTTGTCACATATGGTCCTTAATTTTCTCCAAATAAAAAAAAATTATATAATGCGTTATCAATTTTTTCACTTGATCATTCTCAAAGTAACAGTACAAATTCTTTTTATGATACTGAAAAAAATAACCAATTCTTAAAATAATTATATGAGATGATATAATTCAATACTTTGATTAGCTTAGTGTTATTAGGTTTCTTAAACATATTAACTTACACTATTGTTATTTTTAATAATTTATTTAAATATTTTTTTAAATATAAATATTAAAATTTTTGTCTTAATTAAAGATGAAATTATATTAAAATATATTTTTATTAAATAATTTTTTTTAAATTTGACTTTCACAATTAGATAATATGATATACTAAAATAATCTAAACTACTTCAACAAATATGTCATAACTAATTTGATCTCCTAAGCATTAAGTTAAAGGTTTGAATAACAGTATTATATGTTTGTCTTATTTATTTAAATTTATTTTAAATGTAAACATAATATTTTATTAAATGTAAATTCAAACAAATATAAGCAAATTATAAAAAAAACATTATTTATTTTATTTTATTTTATCTAAGATAAACTTTTATATTTTATTATTATTATTATTATTATTATTATTATTATTACCGTAAAATAAAATTATATGTCTTTGACTGTATGACCTGGTATAATAGAACAATTATTATTATTATTATTTAATAATTTTATTAGGTGATATGATTTCAATATTCAAATTAAATAATATATAATTTAAAATGTATTAACTTAAAAAAAAATTAATGTTTTCTTTTTCATTTATTTTACCACTTTTCTATTTCTATTCATACATTTTCTGTATGTTTATTTTCATTAGCATCTTTACATTTGTACTTTTAACAATAATAAATTTATCTTAGTTACAGTTGTTAATCTTTTACAGAAAAAGAAAACGAGGAAAAAAATTACCTAAGAATTAAAAGAAAAAAAAAAGGTATTGTTTTAGTTGCCTAAAACATGTTTGAAATTATGGCACAATTTAGATGTCATACTTATTGAAATCAAATATATGTGAATATATCTTGAAATAAAAAAAAGGATAATATAAACTTCATATTTGATTTAGCCCATATTGGTAAACTTTTACAGCATGGAAAATACACACTTTTTTTTTGTATACAGGTTATATTATTATGTAATCTTAGAAAAACATTTATCGTTCAATTTTTAGTTTATTTAAAGGCTTTCGTTAGTTATTCATCTAATATGTTATGATTATAATGTATTTCTTTATTGTTTTTCCTTCCTTCCGTTGATGGTGTTACTCGAAAGAAAGTTTATTTAAACATTTTACATTTTCCTAGAAAAAAAACCATAATTTTAATATACTTGAAGAAAATATTTCCTTATTTCTTTTATTACCTAATGATCCATTTATCTATTCATTCAGTAGATGGGAAAAAAAATTGCTAGTTTAGTGTAATATCATTAGATGTATCATATTGAAAGGAACCTTTGCAGGCTCAAATTATATGTAAGAAATAAGGATAGCTCATAAAAATATATGATTGAAGTTTATATTAAACAAGAGTGTACTTTTAGTCGAGATATTTGGATAAAATTGAAATAATATTAAATAAATATGGAAGAAATTAAAAATGATTTAGATCAGTTCAATAAATAAATTAATTTTTTTTTACTGGTTGAGAAAACATTTCATGAAAAATTAATGTTGACTTAAATGTAGTATAATAAGAACTAGCAATAAATTATGTTATCTAAATTGCGATGAAGTTTTGTTTGCGATGAAGTTTTGTCTTTTTATTGAGTAAGTAACATTTTTAAATTACATATTTATATTATTGTAGTTATTTATAATTCATAATTATGTATTTTAAGATCAGGCTACACAAACAAGAATCAGAGTGCTACAAAATTTTTTGTATTTATCGATAAATTTTTTTTGACAGAAATTAATCAATTGGTATATCCAAATTTATTTATGGATTTTATTAACAAATTATGGAATTTAACTTACTGATAGATCTTTTTGTCAGTAATAAATATGTCGGTAAAATTTGTTGGTAAATTATAATTTGTATTACCAATGAATATTTTCATTGGTAATGTATCCAACGGTCAATTTTGTTGGTAAGTTCCATCAATAATTTGTGATTCTTATTATCGACGGATATTTTTGTCGATAAATCCTTTGGTAAAATTGGCGACAAGAAGAAGAGAAGAAGAGAAGGAGGAGGAAGAGGAGGAAGAGAAGGAAGAGAAAGAGGAGGAGGAGGAAGAGAAGGAAGAGAAAGAGGAGGAAGAGGATGTGCAATGACGAAGGTGGTGTGGTGGTGCAACGACAACTCGCTAACAGTAGTGGCTGGAGGAGAAGGAATAGAAATAGAAAGAGAATGAAGAGGAGGAGGAGCTAGAGGTGGCGACGGTGAACAAAGTGATGGTGGCGACAATGATGCAAAGAGAGGAAGAGAGGAGAGCAAAAAGAGAGAGGAAAAGAGGAAAAAGAAGATCAAATCGTGACATTTACCAATATAATTTACTAATGACCAAAATTTGTTGGTAGTTATTGACAAACATTTACCTACAAAATTAAGTTTGCTTATAACGTCCTTTATTCATAAGTAACTTAACCACTATTATATATCATTCTTAAATTTTTTATAAATTTCTTAAGAAAATAATTACACACATATCTACAATGTTAAACTATATAACTTACACCATAATTACATAAAGGTTAAATTTTACAATACTTTATACATCTTGTAATTACATCGTTTATATTACATACTACATTTTCCACACTAGAAAGATATAGAGTATTATTTATTTATATTCCCTTCTTCATCCACCAATCTTCAAGCGGATGAAGGAAAAAGGTTAAGGAGAGGATGCATGTGAACGGTTGGAGACATATAGAAAGTAACTCCATTTTGCCCTTCAACGACAAGAGCTGCATTTGGAGCGGACAAAAAGGTAAAGGTAGAGGTACCCATTCCTTGAAACATTACTAAAATATTCACAACATTAGTTTGCCATGTGTTCCCTAGAAAAATTGCTACGATGTCAACAGTAAAGAGATCAGGCATATTGAGAGCACAACCATCTTTGATGAGATTATAGAATTTTATTTTTCATACACAACCATAAAATAGGACAGCGAGACAAATATTGCAAAGATAATGTGAAATAAAACCCAACATTTATATACATACATATTGTACCACCCCTTTCGAGATGTCACGTGTATTTTTTATTTCTTTTCAAACCAACAAAAATACTTTGATACCATCCTATAAATAGGAAATCTGCAAAATTTTTACTTCGTAAATACTCATCCAAGTTCATTCAAATAAAATCACACAAATACCCAAAAACATCTATAAAGGTTCCATTACAATTCTTTTAAACCAAGAAAATCCAACATAAAAGAAATCCAAAATTCTTTTCGAAAGCTTTCCAAAACTCCCAAAGTTCTCCCCAACACGTCTCTCACACCTATGTATTCCACCAACATCTACTCTCATATAACACACACATTATATGATCATCGCACAAACACAACAAATGCAGGAGTGAGCTAACTAGATAAAACAATATAAAATTACACATTGTCATCATACAAATCACCTCATGATAACAAACATGTTACATAAATAAACCAAGTCATATTACTGCCAAGTAATATCAATCAAATCATATTACCACTAAGTAATATCAATCTAGTATGTCTTTCTCTTATAACCATCCATTACCATTGCCTTTCCTACGCACCAATGCCTCTTGGAAAGTCTCTTTCCCTAATTTGCATAAGACTTACAATAAACAAACTCTACTTGCTCACCAAAGCCTTAAGTAGAGCACTCTTTCTAAGCTTATGCCAAAGACTTACGGTAAAAAAGAAAACCCTTTTACTTGACTCACCAAAGTCCTCTTGGTAAAAGAATCAACCTGAATTGATGGTTACAAGAGAATAAATACACCACCATCACATACATACATAGAAAATAACATCATCTCATTATGTCCAAACATCTAGGATGCTATAAACAGGGACCTATCACAATTTATCATAATAAAAATATTAACACAATTCCATAAAAAGCACAACAATCGTGCGTGGCATATGTCTCTTACTATAGACAACGTCTCACTCCTACGTATCTCCGTACGTAATGAAATATCATGGATCACATAGTTATTAAAAAGTATTTAAGAAAATGTTGTTATTCTTAATATCTCTATATTATATATATATATATATATATATATATATATATATATATATATATATGTATCGTTAAATTATTTGAGTGACGCAAGCAACCATAGACACAAAAAAAATAAAACTACTTTTTCAATTTAAATTTTTATACTTTTCTATTTTAAAGGTTTAATTAGTCGGATGGTACCCACTTTTGTTCATATGTGTCAGTTTTGTACCCGCTTTTAAAAAGGTATCAGTCGAGTCTCAATTTTTGAAAAAATGTCTCAATTAGAATCTTTTTAAAAAAAAATATTCACGTCTATTGGTATCGCGTAGTGGAATGACTAGACAATGGTCAAAAACCAAGAGGGGGGGGTGAATTTGATTTTTATAAAACTTAACAGATTTAAAAATTTTTCTCAAAATTTTACTAATTAACTTACAACCACAATTACTTTAAATGCAAGTGCAAATAAATAAAGAATTTAGCGAAGAAGATAAACACTGATATTTATACTAGTTCGGATCAAAAGACCCTACATCTAGTTGTTAATCTCTTAAACAAAGAGATTAACTCAATCACTATAATAATCAGAGTACAAACAAATTATAAAAGAGTAAAGGATTAGAAAATACCTCTCTTGAACAACCACAAGAGTTGAACAAAAACTCCCCCTGAGTTATACAGAGGATGACACCCTTTCCTAGCAACAACGCAGTACTCAATCTTCTAAGAACTCATTTAGAAAAAGTTATCGCTCACTCACACTAGGCTTTTCAAAGCTACTTTTAAGAATCTCATAGGGCACGACTTTGCAGTCATAACACAAGAACTCTAAATCTTAAAAAAGGTACTTTTGAAGTTGGAAATTGTGTTCTATTTAAAGAGGTTTTCGAAAGCTAAGTTAGAAATGAAGAGTTGAGTTGAAACTGGCAAGTATAATTGATTACCACTTAAGATAATCGATTATTCTAGTGGTTTTCGAAAACAAAGTTTTGAAATGGCAATCGATTACCCAAAATGGCAATCGATTATCTCATGTACATTTTTGAACAAATAATTTTATACCTGCCAATGGTAATCGATTACCAAAAGTGGTAATCGATTATTTCGAGTCGTTTTTAAAAAGCCAAGTTATAACTGCTAGTGATAATCGATTACCACTAGTGGTAATCGATTAACATAAGTTGGTAATCGATTACCACACTGATTTTTGCGAAACATTAGTTTTTCTTAGAGGAGTTGCGAGCTGACTCTTGTTCTAACAATCTTACAACTAACTAGAGAAAGTTAAGCCTTTTACAATAAGAACTTTAAATATAAAATGTAATGTCTTCAATATCTTCAAGTATTTTCTTCAATATCTTTATCATCATAAAAAAAATTTTAATCAATCTTCTTCTTTTGTCAACAACGTCGTTAATTTTATTCATGACTTTTACCACTAAATTTTAATATAAATATCAATACTTAATTTTATAAGTCATTTTAAATATCAATACCTAATTGAAGCATCTTTTCAAAAGTTGGGACTATATTGACACCTTTTTAAAAGCAGGTATCAAACTGACATATCCAGATGAAAGTGAGTACCATCCGACTAATGAAACTTATTTTTTAACAATTTTTATTATCTTTTTGAAAAATGGTGTATATATGAAAAAGGGAATGTCAAGTAGTGAAAGGAATCGTGGTATGAATAATGAAATAAGTATTGTGAAGTAATGGGAGGATGTGAGAGTGGAAATGGGAGGTGTCGAAATAAAAGTAGGTGGCCTAACCCAAATACACTTCGTCCTTCTTCATCAAATCGTACGAAGGTTCTTCTTCTTCATCTTTTCTTGTGAGCTTCAATGACCAACCTGTGTTAGACCCAAACACTACAAACTCCATTAGACGTAAATATTAATAAAGCAAGTTTCGATGATAACAAAATTCATAATGAATTGAAAAACATGTCATAACGATTCAAGTTCTCATAGGACACACAAATCATAAACTGTAATTGAACGCTCTGAACTTATCTGAAATATATTTGATTATGTCTAACGGGTGCTCATAAGTTGAAGTAATATTTACAGAAAATATATTAGCAAAGATTAGATGAAAAAAGTCTAAAGGTGAAAAGTAGACAAGTAAAGTCAAAGCATTGACCAAACGAGATAGCAAAGGTAAGTTGAGTCAAAGATGAAAAGGTAATTTGTGTTGGTCAGACGACTGAAGTCTAAACAAGTAGAGGAGCCAAGTAAATGAAGTCACAAGAAGAGTAAAGTTAGTATAGGAGTATGTAAATATTGAAATAGTTAGTTCAGCTAAGAAAGGGGTTGAATTGAATTTATAAAATTGTGTTTCCTTTTTGAAAACCTAAATCCTTTTTTTATTGAAGCAAACTGACCACGAAATCAGAAAGCAAGTATTGCAGGGTTGTACACTTTCAACTGATAAAAATAAAAAACGTATTAATTTGTTCATACAACATGATTCAATAAATTAAAATATGAAATCAATCAGCTAATATTATGGAAAATTATGTAGAAATGCGAAATGCATGAAACACAATCAAACAACATGCTTTCTCAATCAAGATATATTCCAATCAATATATCCAAGTTAGTTATATTACTAGATAACGTAAAAACACATGCATAATTAACAAAGATTGATTTAATTGATTTTCTTGAGATTTAAATGATGAATAAGATAAGGGAAAGAAGATCACACAACAATTTTAGACTAGTTCACTCAATAATTGAGCTACGTCTAGTTTATCAAGACAACTTGAGCCTGATGATGCACTATATCAAAAGTTTTACACAATCCCTCAAAGATTACACTTTTGAATAAAGCAAAACACTAAGATTCTTGAATTTCACAAGAATATTATCCCTAACACTGTAAGAATCCCACTTACAGACCTACTTTCACACTAGGAACAACATAAAAGCAAAAGAACAACCAAACTTGATGGAGGCTCTCCCTAGCCAACCTAACACGTGTTCTTCTAGCTTCAACGAAGCAAAAATGCTTCCAAGATCAATCAAGATCTTCAATCAACAATTGCACACTATGTAATCCAGATACAGAGTGAGAGTTTTCCAAATTCGTATCACTATTTTTCGCGCTCAGAAATCTCAAGTTGTTGCTCATGTCTCTAAAAACCAACTTATACAGCTTGGTCATAAGTGAATTCAACAAGTTGATTTGTTCATATAATCTGTTGATTTCACTTGACTTAAGTGAAATCAGTTGATTGAATAACAATTCAACTAATTGAATACATGCTACCAAAACTATATGCAACAAGTCTTTTAACATGTTAAAAAACTTTTTAATAGATTGAAAATGGCACACCTAAGACAAAACGACATCTAACCTATGTCATATAGTCTACGAATACAATAAAACATTCAAACTTCTTGATCACATCATTTCCAGATTCAACAAACTAAAAGTTTGATCATCAACAAATCTTCATCAATTCTTCACCAACCTCATATAATATCATGCACTTGCTTCATCAAATCCATGCACTAAGGTCACTTGTGCTAATAGAGTACAATTACCAATCCACTACATTGATAAGATGAATTAGAAGTGAAACCAAGTGACTACTTAAAAGACTAAATGTAGTCTTAGTGTATGGGGTGAACTAGTGTAAATTTGTGTGTGTAATCTCTTAATTAAACTCATAAATTAATTATTTTACAACTATACAAAATGGATAAAATGTATAGAGGCTCTACTTATTTATTTATTTATCCCCCATTCTAAAGCCATCTTGCACCAAAAGTCTAGAGTCGATGTGATGACAAACAATGACGAAGGAGAGTCGTGTGGCTCCAGTTGGTGGTGTGTTGTATTGTTATTATTGAGGCCTGTAGGAGGTAGTCGCGTTGGACCGATTGAGAACGTCCTAAACGAGAGACCAATGTTGGTAAGGGAAAGAGTGTAACAATCAACACCTCCATTAAGACAAGCACGACGTAACCATTGATCATTCAACATGAACGACGAGCAACTCATCACAAAGGAAGTAGATGTTGGTGACAACGTAGGGAGTGCCCCAGGTTCGAACATGTTTGCGGTGAATATGGAGGGGAAATTGGAAGAATATAGGTGGTCCTTTATGTTACGTGGGACCAAAGTGATAAAGAAGATGATGAACAATGCAATGGATGGTATCCATCCCTTTGTGCACAATGTTATGCATGAGGATGATAATTGGTGGAGAACAAGAATGGTACTTGATAATGAAGGCTAGATGACGGTGTAGAATCAAGCCTCTATTGAATGCGATTGGGAAAAAGACATAGAAGCTAGGAATGGGATTTAGTTTGGAGAGATAAAGACTATGATGGAGGGTGGAAGATGGAGAGGGTGGATCGTAGACCAAATGGGTTAGAATGGAAGGTGTCTCCATGTACATGTGTGTGAGGATGAATTGGTGATTACTGGAAGCGTGTTCTTTGGTGGAAGAAAATTGGAAAATAAAAAATGCAACCTCTCACTAGTGTGTTATGCATGTGTGTGAAGATGGCGATGAAAGGTATTTAGTGGTGTTTAAAATTGAAGGAGCAAAGATGAATGTGGAAGATAGTGGTGAGGTTGTGTGTGAGGTGTGAATGGTTGTACAATGGTGATTGAGTCAGTGCAATGGTCATTTGCATACAAAATATAAAAAGGCGATGAAGATGATGATGGACAATGAGGGAGAGGTTGAGATTAGGTGTTGGATGGATGAAAGGAACCAATGATAAATAAGATAAATGTCTACCTTGGTTGGTGAGTGATGAGGGGAAACTTTGGTTAAGATTTTTTTTTGTCCATTGGACTTAAGTCGCAAAAGCCTCAACATCACACAATATCAAGTTTTAAATGAGTTATTCAATTGTGTGACCTATTGGCAAGCGCACCAAGTTAGTTGTAATACAACTGAATGAGAGTTATCGCATCCACAAGGATTAACAAATATATTGGTAGTTGGATTTTGGGATATTCGTAGAAAAATAAGGATAGTAATATATATTACATGGATTTATTGGAATAGAGGTTATGATTGGATTTCATCTCATCCACTTCTACTGCACCATTACTGATCTTATCTAGTTAATATGCAAATCATTCAATATCCTAGAAGTGCTCTAAAGTAATTCTAGATCCACTCCTACAACATAGAACCTAAGGACTTCAAATTCAGTGTAACTCCTCAACTCCTGATTGAATGAATCCTTGCCTTAAGTGTTTTATCCTGCTAGAGCCTTAGATATATTCCTAACATCTAAAAGTAGGAGGTAATTTAATTAGACCATGGTTTAACATTAGTTTTCCAACTCAATCTAAACTAATGAAATAAGATGAGTGATCAAATCATCCAAGCAATAAAGCATAAATCAAATCAAAAACATTTGAATGAAATGATAGATAATATTCAAGAAGTAGGAGTATAGAGAATTAAAATTGATCACATTCAACCTCAACACGAGAGAATTCAACTACTCATATAATATTGCAGTACAATTCCAGCAAAAACTAGACATAGAATTTACCATAAGTGAATCTCTCTCTAGCCTTGCAACACTGTATTCATACTTTACTACTACTTATCTACTTCTCCACTCAATGCATAAAACCAAGACATTTATTTATAGAAATTTTCATCGGCACTCAATTCCAACCTTTGGGCACTCAGTTGTAGAGGTTTTCTTCTATGCATGGTTTTCTTCTTTCTTTGTCACCTTAAGTGCTCAGTACTTTTTTTTGTTGCTTAAGTTGTGCACCACAATTTAAGATTAGTTTCTCAACTAAATGCAAACCAATGAAATGAGATGATTGATCAGGTCATCCAAGCAATAAAGCATAAATCAAACCACAAACATTTGAATGAAAACATAAATAAATATCTAAGAAGTATGAGTACAAATAATTATAATTGATTACATCCAATCTCAACACTAAAGAGTTCAGCTACTCATATAATACATTTCAACAACATCTAGACATAGAATTTATCATAAATGTATATCTCTCTAGCCTCACAACATTACATCCTTACTCTACTAATACTTTTTTACTTCTCCATTCTATGCCTAAAACTAAGACATGAGGTCACTATTTATAAAAATGTTCACCTACGCTCAGCTCCAGCCATTGGGCGCTTAACTATAGACGTATCTTTCTAAGATTTTCTTCTTTCTTTGTTAGCTTAAGTACTCAATGACATTTTCTTGTTGCTTAAGTTGTGCACCACACTTGAGTTTTCTTTAATCGCCTTTGACTTTTCTTCTTAACCACCTTTAGTGCCCAATGTCACTTTCTTGTGGCTCAGCTACAAAAAGTCACATTCTAGATCTTTCTAAACCATCTTTATAGCGCTCAATGATAAATTTTGGGGTTGAGTTGGATCATCCTTTAGGAAATTGTTGTAAATCATCATAGATTCATCAATTTCTTATTTTTCTGCTTCTTAGTACCCTATTCTGTAATTCTAAGCTAAATGGGTTTGAATTAATAAAAAATATATCAATGTGAATGTGATGGAGATGGAATGTGTGCACCATGTAAGTTAGAGAAGAAGAAAAGTAAAAACCAAGTTAGTCGGATAGAGAAAAGGTAAAAACCTGGCAAACTATGAATGGAAAGGATTTTAGGTCGAGGTGTGAAAAAGATGTAAAAGGTGAGATTACAAGACCTAGGTCAGAAGAATAATGATGGAAATGGTGAAAAGAAAAAAAGTGGAGCAGTAAGTGTAACATCCTGGCAGGATATTACTTAAAATAATTAAATAAAATAGAAATAAATATGTCATTTATTAATTAATCCATTTCCCAAACAAGCGGGAAATTTCAAAACTTTAAAGTCCAATGATATGATAGTTAATAGTCAAAATATCCAGAATTCACATTTACAGATTTAAAACCAAAATATAAAAAAACAATAATTCAAATTACAAGAAAGTTTAATAATAGTCTTTATAAAATACCCATGTATGTTGATCCCTCACTCCGCCACTAAGCATCTCCTAGCTCACCTGAAACATTATCTGCTCCCGGATAACAAGTTACCTGATCATCGCCACACACACAGATAGGGTGAGCTGTGCACATAATCATAATTAAATATGAAATAATTCCCAGCCAGTAAATAATTATTTATTTATTTCCAAAAACACCCACTTCCCCCCACTCATAACCAATATGAGTTCATGCATGTATTCTAAAATCGGGATTTCATGTGCTTCCATGACCCTCTTCACCTCGTGGTCCAACCTACAAGCCTATCCTGCTTATAGTCCTGCTTCACAGACTCTTACGCCCGTTCATCCGAGCTCCTCACTTGGACCCGAACACGCATACCCGCCTTTCCTACTATAAGCTCCATCGCTCATAGCATTCCCAAGTTGAGCATGAAATGAACTCCCTCGCTCATTCATCCCAACAAGAGTACCTCCGGTGAACTAAATAGTTCACATTTCGCATGCGGTCCACCCATCACGAACTCCTCGCTCGTGACTCAAGCGAAGCACATCCCGAATTTCCAAGGACTTAGTCCTTCAAGTCCAAACACCACAAACAATTACATATAATTTCCTTAACTTAGGAAATACCACTCAAACAGCTCAAATAGTGCATACAAACTGAACTTCTCCCCATTCTCGCTTAAGGCATGTGCTTCGCCCAAGTGAGCGCATTTGTCTCGCCTAAGCTGAATCACCTTGTCTGAGCGAGCATGAAACAGTGGCTGCACCCTAACATCTCGCCTAGGAGAGCCCTACTCGCCTGAGCGAGACGTCGTTCGCCCAAACACACACACAACTCCTCGCCTGGATGAGGATATCAAGATAAGCGTAACAAAATTCTTCGCAACCTCGCTTGGGCGAGCCACTCTCGCCTAGGCGAGAATATCTGTCGCTCAAAACCCCAAACTTCTCGCCTGTACGAGAAGTCATGCTCAACGCTTACAGGTCTCATTGCGACCTCGCTGAGTCGAGCCAATCTCGCCTGAGCGAGTGAACGAGTCGCTCAACCCAAAAATTTGTCGCCTGCACGAGACACTTGAACCAAAACCCTGAACAAGCTTCTGCAACTCTCGCTTAGGCGAGAGGAACTCACTTGGGCGAGAATTGCAAAGTTTCGTATCTGCTCACGCACACCTCTCGCCAAAACCAAAACCAAAACCCCACTCAATCATTACCAACATAATACAATGGCAAGCAACCCTCAGAATCATATTTGATATTCATTTGGACTACAAAAATTAGAGATTTTAATCAACAATAATACTTCAATACCAAAACCCTCAACCTAATCATACAATGCATCACAAGGCTTTACCACATCAACCAACAACCAAATTTTCAATCTCAGAATAGGCCACACGAAATTCACAGCATGTGGATACCAATTGAGAGGGTAAAGAGCATAATCACCACACATAATTTATACACATAAATACAACATCCCCTAACCTGAAATTCTTGGTTAAACTTGGGGAAAGATGGAGGTTCCTTGGTTCCCCAATACTTCGGCTTCAGCCCCCTGCACACCCAAAACTCCTCTCTCACTCTCTAATTTCGTTTTCCTCTCAAAACCAGTTCACAACACTGCCAAAAGCCTTTCTTTTCCCCTAAAATAGCCTTTTATATGTGTCTTAATTTTGGGATTAAGTGCTAAAACGAAAAATGAGACTAATGGTGCTTTGAATTTCCAATTAAGGGTAATTACTTAGTGGTTTAATACTGTTTTTCCAGCCCTTTGGCTGCTCCTCATTCTAGTTTTACCTTTGCCCTTTCACCTCCACTCCAAGCTAGAATTAGCAAAAACAAAGCCTACTTTATGTCCATCAAGGTTTGAACCTGTGACCCTCCACTCATAAGGCCAAAGCACAACTATTATGCCAATTCAAATTTAGTGATAACTATTATAATCCTATGATTATAATATCACTCACTAGTCACAAATATATTATCAAAATAATAATAAATCAAATAACACACAAAAGGCATACATAAGACTTGAACCCAAGTCCTCTCACACAATTAAGTACTTTCAACCATTTGAGCTAGTACGTTTCCACGTCGTACTAGTTAACATTTAATGTTATAAAAGTCCCTTCCTCCCGCATTTATTAATTAATTAAATATTTAGTTAATTAATTTCCACGGGTCTTACATTCCCCCACCTCAAAAGAATTTTCGTCCTAAAAAATGAGACTTACAAAAAAACAAGTGAGGGTAAGTCCTCCTCATGACGTCCTCCATCTCCCACGTCATCTCCTGTGTCGTCTCATCCCAGAGTACATTCACCGTCTTTAACTCCTTGCCCCTAAGTTGCTTGACTTGAGTATCCAGTATACGAACCAGTCTGACTAGCATGGTCAGATCCTCTCGCACTTGCACCTCATCTGACTCTAACACATGGTCTGGTCTTGCAATGTATTTCCTTAATTGCGAGACATGGAACACATTATGCAAGTTGGCTAGGTGAGGTGGTAGAGCAATCTCATACGTCGTTGTTCCTATTCTCCGTGTAATCTGATAAGGCCCTATAAATCTCGGAGTCAACTTCCTAGATCTAAGAACCCTTCTGATACCCGTGGTTGGAGTAACCCGGAGGAATACATGATCTCCTTCCTCAAACTCCAATGGTCGTCTTCTCTTATCGGCATAAGACTTCTGCCTACTTTGAGCTACTCGCATCCGTTCCTGAATCAATTTGACTTTACTAGTCGTCTCTTGCAGAAACTCTAGCCCAAGTACAAAGGCTTCACCATCCTGATACCAGCACAATGAAGTTCTACACCTCCTTCCATACAATGCTTCATAGGGCGCCATGCCAATACTAGAGTGGTAACTATTATTGTATGTGAACTCCACTAGCGGTAATACATCATTCCAATTTCCCAAGTGGTCTAGCACACAAGACCTCAATAGATCTTCCAGCGATTGAATACTCCGCTTAGACTGACCATCCATCTAAGGGTGATAAGCCGAACTCATTCGCAACTGTGCACCCAATGCAACTTGCAAAGATTGCCAGAATCATGATGTGAATCTAGGATCTTGGTCTGACACTATGCTCTCGGGTACTCCAAGTAATCTCACCAATTTCCTCACATACAATTTTGCTAGCTTGTCCATTGACCACTTCTGATTCATCGGTAAGAAATGTGCACACTTTGTCTACTATCACTCAAACTGAATCATGGCCCTTTGTCGACCTCGGAAGATGTGTCACAAAATCCATAGAGATACTGTCCCACTTCCACTAAGGTACGTCCAGTGGTTGTAGTGTACCTCCCGGCCTTTGGTGTTCAATTTTGGCCTTTTGACATACCAAACATTGAGCCACAAAATCTGCAACATCCATCTTCATTCCGTTCCACCAGAAGGACTCCTTCAAATCATTATACATCTTAGTCATACATAGATGTATGCTAAGATGACTCTGATGGCCCTTCTTCAGAATCAGCCTCCTGAATAAAGGTCCTCCCGCCACGCACACTCTACCTTTAAAGAGTAGAATTTCGTATGCTCCCATCTGATAGTCTTTCCCTTTCTCTGTACCCAACCACCCTACAAACTATTGTAATTCCAAATCGTGTCCCTGAGCCACACAAATTTCATTCAAAAATTCATTGGTGACTTTCAACAAGTTGGTTGCATTGTATGGAGTCTTGCCCAAACTGCATTCCCAGATTCATATCTCGGAGTTCTCAATCAACTCTAACTCCTTTATCATCATACATAACATGTGCATCTTCTTCCGACTCAAAGTGTCGGCTACAACATTTGCCTTGCCCAAGTGATAGAGCAATTTAAAGTCGTAGTCCTTCAGATACTCCATCCACTTGCGCTGTCTCATATTCAGCTCCTTTTGATCAAACAAGTATTTTAGACTCTTGTGATCACTGAATACTTGAAATTGAGAGCCATACAAATAGTTCCTCCATGACTTAAGAGCGAAAACAATAGCTACTAGCTCCAGGTCATGAGTCGGGTAATTTTTCTCGTGTACCTTCAATTGCCGCGAGGCATACGCAACTAGCCTCCCTTCTTACATTAATACACACCCCAACCCGTGTACCTTCAATTGCCGCGAGGCATACGCAACTAGCCTCCCTTCTTACATTAATACACACCCTAACCCTAGGTAAGAGGCGTCACAATACACCTCAAACTTCTTCTCAGTATCAGGAATTACCAACATTGGAGTGGTAGTCAAACAACTTTTCATCTCCTCAAAACATTCTTCACACTTCTCTGTCCAAGAAAATGGTTGATCCTTCCTCGTGAGTTGTGTCAAAGGATTCACCTTCTTTGAAAACCCCTCCACAAACCTACTAATAATAACTTGCCAGGCCCAAGAAACTCCTCACCTGTTACGGTCTTAAGCCTTTCCCACTTCAGCACAGTTTCTATTTTGGCTAGATCCACTGCGATACCTTTAGCTGAGATTACATGCCCAAGGAATTGCACTTCCTCAAGCCAAAATTCGCACTTGGACAACTTGTCGTATAGCTGGTGTTCTCTAAGCACATCCAATACCACCCTCAAGTGATCAACATGATCTTCGCGAGTCCTTGAGTAGATAAGAATGTCATCAATGAAGACGACAACAAACTTATCCAACCAGGGTCAGAAAATCCTATTCACGTAGTCCATGAATACCGCCGGTGCATTCGTAACTCCAAATAGCACAACCACATATTCATAGTGGTCGTATCGTGACCTGAATGCGGTCTTTTGTACATCCTCTGGCTGCACTAGGATCTGATGATAACCCGACCTCAAGTCAATTTTGGAGAACACCTCAGCACCCTTCATGTTTTGGGAATACCAAACTGCGCCGTCCACAATTAATTATGATGTGATTGTTAGACAACCTGTCCATCCTCAATATCACATCCAGTCCCTCTAAGGGCAAGCACACCAAGTTCACCTTGAATCTGCGACCTGCCACTACCATTGAACACCCAACACAGACTGAACTGGTAGCTACCTGACCTGAGGAAGGAGTTGACCCCTCACTCAACTGGCTTCTCACACCCACACACAAAAGGCATACATAGGACTTGAACCCAAGTCCTCTCACACAATCAAATACTCTCAACCATTTGAGCTAGTACTTTTCCACGTTGTACCAATTAACATTTAATGTTATAAAAGTCCCCTCCTCCCGTATTTATTAATTAATTAATTACTTAATTAATTAATTTCCGCAGATCTTACAGTAAGAATAATAAAAAGTGTGGGTTGGGCTTTTAACATAAAAACAAGGTGTAAAAAAGAAAATGAAAACTAAGTGACGTGAGTATTACGAATGGTATTGGTCAATAATCCCACATGGAAATATAATTCTAAAAGAAAATCAACTGTGTGGAGACATGGGGTATCGTCCTAACCTAGAAATAGGGTATAAAAATAAAGAAAAGGTACGTGAAAGTATTAAAAACATGATTGGACTATTTTTTTTTCTTTTCTCTCCTTTTGCTTTTTTTTTCATTTTATTATTTACTTACCTTTTTATATTTTTATTTATTATTCATCATTCATTTTATTAAATAATGGATTTTATATTTTTTAATTAACTTTATGTAATTAATTTTTTTAAAAGTAATTTTTTACCTGAACAAATTTGGATGTTGATTGTTGTCTCTCTTTACTTCAGTTTTACTAAATAATGTGAAAATTTGAAATTTTAATATTATTTGTAGTAAAATTTAAATAAAAATAAAAATGCTAATTTTGTCCAGATTACAAAAAGAGACAGAGAAAATAATGAGTAAGAAAACTATTAGACCAGACGAATACAATGACCAACTTCACAAAGAGGAGCACAATCCAAAAAGGAAATGAACCTAACCATTCATAAAGAGAGTGTTTGTTCCAAAAGCAAAATGGAAATCACTAACTATTCCTACGGGTAGGATCCTAATGTAAGCGAGATGAAAATAAATCAGTGATCATTTTCAAGAAGAGGACCCTAATGTAAGGGAGAAAAGGGTAAGGTGTTGAAACCTTGATAGCGTGTCGACTTTAAAGAAATAAACAAGGTGTCGAAACTCCAACTTGAAAAAAATAAACAAGATGTCAAAATCTTGGTGGAATGTCAAAACCCATGTTATAAGGGATAATTAAGGTGTCGAAACCTTAGCGAGGTATCAAAACTGACTTGAAAATGGTAAACAAGGTGTCCAAATCTTGGTGAGGTGTCAAAATTCTGACTTAAAAGTGGTGAACAAGAAAACATAATGATCAAATTTGTGTATACAACTTTTATTTTTGCATGTTTTTTGAGAAAGGAGTTTCGCCTTATGTAGAAACATGATACATGATGATGTGATAACACATCTTATATATTTTTTATTACATGATGCATGATTATATTGACATATGTTATGATATATTTTGTTGTGCTTTTTTTTTTTTGAATATTGATATGATATATGCAAGATGTAAGATTATGCTCACACATGGATGGATGCATGAAAAATTTATTTTTTATTTTTTGATACAACGCAAGATATCGAAACCCTTGTATCGGGATCAGGGTGTTGTAATCCTAATATGCATGCATGAATGTACGGAGAGTCTCATTCTTTCATTTTTCTTGCAACTTAAGGTGTCGAAACCTTAATACAAAAATTAAGGTGTCAAAATCCTGATATGCATGAATGCATAGATGCATGAGAAAAAAAAATTTGTTTATTATTCTTTCTCTTTCTCTCTTATTTATTTATTTTCACTATGTCCATGGTTGCATGACGAATAACGCGTTTGCTTATTCTCTCTCTCTCTCGCTCACACACACACACTCTCTCTCTCTCTCTTTTCTCACACTAGGTGCATGGATGCATGGTGAAGAAACAATTGTTTGCATGTTGTTTGATTTTTTTGAAACTTATGGATGCATAAGTGCAAGGAGGGTGTCCTTATGTATTTTCATTTTTTTTATTCTTTTAGAGATAGAGAAATTAGGCTTTGATAGGCAAACCAAGTTGTACTTGTTGGAATGATTTAAGAAGTTTGAGATAACCCAAGAGCGTGGATCGCTCATTTATTCATGAAATTGATGTAGTGGATGCATGAATGCATGAATTGGTATGAACCTATGCATGGTGCATGAAATGCATTATGTTTTCTTTTTTTTTTCACTTTGACATTATTTGAAAACTTATTTCAATTGATCCCCATTTCGTTGCTATTTAAAATTCATGGGATCATTTTGCTTTGACATTTTTCTCTTTTGTTTTTGTTAAAATTACATTTTTTGAAATTAATTCTTTGACCTAACCAGTTTATTGAGATACTTTCATTTTACCATTTCTTTTGAAAAACAATTTGAATGACATGCTTGAAATTGTCAAGGGTCTTAAAAGAGGTAAAGAAGATTAATTAAGGAGTTACCCCCACTTTATTAGAAAGGATGAAAATGATGGAGAATTGAAAGTTTGCCAATAATGAGAGAATTTGGATGGGTCTTAGGGTGTAAAAATGTGTTTGGTTTGCCCTAGTTATCAATGGCATGAAAAGGTTGAAAACTGATGAGGATTTCATAAGTTGTCCCTAATGTGACCCTCGCAACTAAAGTGAACAATTTGCCCATTTTGAAATGAGTAACTAAAAGTATGAATGACAAATGAAGCAAATGTCTCAATTTGGGTTTCAAAGATAGAGAAATGAATAATGGTAGGAAAAAAGAATTAACCAAGATGTAGGTTCAAAGTGGACAAAACAAGAAAACAAAAGAAACAACTACAATATTTGAAGTGAAGAAATGAAAGAGAATGTTCCTTGTCTGACTAATTGGTCACGCTAATTTTGGAGCTTCTGGATCTTGTTAATAAAAAAGAAACAACTTCAATATTTGAAAGCAAATCTCATAACACATTTTTATTCAATTTTTGCATTTTATTTTTTCAACATTTTTCAATTTTTTTTAAGGACAAATCTGTTAGCATTTTAAATTTCTTTTTGTTTAAAACTTTTGAAAGATAAAAAATCAACCAATCTTTGATCTATGTAAGATTTCTTAGGCTTATATTATGGCCTAAACTAGAGGTATGAAAGAAATTGATACTAAAGGCCCAAAACAATGATGTAGGTGTTATTTCAAACAAGGATTTTTGAATAATATTGATTTCAAAACTTATTTTACTTATTTCTTTCTACTTTTATTTCTTCTTTTTTTGTTTTATTTCCAAACTTTTCTTTTCTTTTTTTGTTATTTTTTTTAACACAACCAAATAATTTTTGTATTTTCAAATGATTTTTGAATAATATTGATTTAAAAACTTATTTTACTTATTTCTTTCTACTTTTATTTCTTCTTTTTCTATTTTATTTCCAAACTTTTCTTTTCTTTTTTTCGTTATTCTTTTAACACAACGAAATCATTTTGTCTTTTCAAGGTTTTTTTTTTATTGATTGAACCCGTAGTTGGATAACTCAAATGCATACATTATGTTATCTCTTAGTGTGAGTGTGACTCTTGTTTAGAGTAATTTAAAAGAAAATTTTATTTTACTTTTTAAGACTTAAATCGGTTAACAATCATGACTATTTATATTTTTAATTTTTTTTAAAGAAAGAGATCTTTTATGTACCCCTAACCCCTACCAAAGATGAAATAAAGTGTTTAGAAAAAAAACATGTTTAGGAAGGAAGTTTATTTACCTTTCTTTTCTTTGTTTAGTTTTTGTCTTAAAATAAATTTTAGACTTATATTTTCTCTTATGTTCTGTAGGTTTGGGTTTGGTACCTTCTCTTTAATGCTTGAGGCTTTTAAAAGGTTTGGATGGTGAGAAACCTAGTCTAATATGAGGTTTGCTTCTAGACACACTTTATTTTATAAAGAAATCCTTGTTAGAGAAGAAAGCCATGGACCTTGGTCCAACACACCTAGGGGCAACACATGTAGGGAGGAGAGGTCATCTTTGACCTTTTAGAAGGAAAATGGTGTGCTCCTTGCTCTCTAAGCTAGGGTAAACGTCCTAAATGTTGTCTTACCTTCTAGAAATATGTTTTGTATAATTGCTAAAAAGTTCCTACCCATACCTATATAAAGGAACCTCACCACCACTTGTAAAGGGTTGAATTTTGAGAGTAAAGATACTATAGCCAAATTTTAGTGTGCCTTTCTTTTTAATGTGTGTTTCTCCCTTAGTCTTATCTTGAACTTTGGTTCAAGTGATGACAACCACTACTCATCTTAGGTTGGGCCATCCCTCAAGTAGCATGCCACCCTTCTCATTCTCTTCCTCTCCCTTTCTTTTTCATGTTTGCTTATTTATTTCAAGTTCTTTATGTTCTTTTGATCTTTTACGCTTCTTCCCCTTATATTTTCTTTATTATCTTGTGTTCATTTCATTCTCTTAATGGAATCATTCTCTTTTCTCTTTGTGCTCTTATAAAGTGCACTTTCACATTTAGATAACTTAATCTTCTTAGAACTTTCTTAAGCAACATTAACACAAACATCTTGCACTTATTAAACATATAAGATAAACTTTCATCAATCACATGTCATTTCTAATCATGATTATTTTATTTTCAAAAGCATTAATCCGCCAGAGAGTTTGATTCATGTTTTCACAACTTGCCCCTTATTGTTATCCTTGCTTTTTTTGTATTATTTTCTCCTTTTTCTTCTATTGTTTTAATTTTTGTCTAGAGTGCCCTTTTTAGGTTTTTAGTCTACCACACCTTTTATTTTTCTTTTATTGTTATTCTTTTTTTTTTCTAACCTCAGACTCAAGTATAGGGTCATACTCATGATATGCATAAGGTGTGTGCGTAGGGAGAATGATGCATACTCAATCCTCCACTTGTAAAATAGCCAAAAAAGTCCCAAACACATATAACAATGTCTTCTACCCCAGAGTTTGATAGTAATACTATCATTTTAAAGAACAAAATAAACAAGAATACACACGTAGCAAAAGAATGGAGAAAGAAAAAAAACATTTAAAAACATTAATTTTGCACATTTAATTAAATAGATATGACTCCCTAACTATCCTAAGTGGAGGCATCATCTGTCCAATCGAAATCGTGAGACAACGAATAAAAAGAGTTTTCAAAAGAACATTTGAAGTCGTCACTATTATTCTTAAAAACTACATAAAACATGGGTGGTATGTAGTTTGACATATGTTAGTACACTATTTTGGTTCTAGAAGAAGACAAGTCTACAACTTATCTTAGAGATTACTTTAACTACTTAAGTTTGTTTCATACTAGATAATATTTGACAATTAATAATAGTTTTTTGTGGTTATTTTATGATATGATAGTGAATAATAGTCATATTTTTTTGGATTCTATTATCATGTGTGTTTGTTTTGGGTAGAGGAAATGAAAAGAAAAATTAAGATTTTTTTTTTCTGTATATAAAAAAATCTAGTTTGACATCCCTAAATTTTTTGTTCAAGTTCTGCCACTGAGAGAAAAACCATAATGATAAGCATAGTATAAGAAGCTAAATCTTGTATCTAGGAGTGAGTTACGTGTATCGAAAGTGTTAGTAATCTACAACATCCTTTCAAAATATTTATTTTTCCTTAAATATAAGAAAATATTGTGCAAACGAACAAAAATATTTTTTGAAAGAAAAAGGGTCCAACAATTAATAACTTGACTCTTACGTATTTCCACTCAAAATGAAAGTCTTGAGTTCACGTAGTTCTATAAAACTATTTGAAAATTATTTTTTTATTTATTTGTTGAACCTAATAAGGATTGATATCGTTTCTACGTATTTCTATTTATAATAAAAATCAGGGATCACATAGTTCTTAAAAACTATTTGATAAAATGTTATTTTTAATTTTTTAAAATTTTATATTTTTATGGTATTTTAAATTATTAGAAAAAGATATCAAGCAACGCGAGTGACCACACAAACACCAAAATGTGAAGAAAAAACATTTTTTTTTCATTTTATTATTTTTTATTATTTTTTAGAAAAATTTTGTATGTATGAAAAGTGGGATGTCATGTAGTAAAAGGAATGGTGGTAAGAATAGTGAAATAAGTTGTATGAAGACTAGAATAAGAAAGGACTAACCCAAAAATAAAAAGGAAAATTATACTATGACTTCCATTTTTTGACTCTCATCCTTTACCCATAACGTGATTTAGTGTGGGTCATTGATTCTTTCAAAAGAAAATATAGTGATACATTAATTAATGGTCACACTAAGCCACATCAGGGAGTAAAGTATGAGAGTCAAAAAATGGGAGTCATAGTATCTTTGTCTAAATAAGAAACAGTTGTATAACTATGAAATGATGGGTGTAAAGAAACAAAACAGTCCAACCCAAAAATGAGAAAAATAGTGGTGCAGATTAGTAAAGTGATTGGTTCAAATAGAAAATAGGTGCCTTGACCCGACAATTAAAATGGTGGTGGGTAAAAACAAGGTGCACAAAATAAATTAGAAATAGGCTCAACAAGAAATAAAAATAAACATAAAGTGTGGAGTTAGTTAACATGGGGTCGATGAAGTAAAAACCTAAAAATAAGAAAATAATAGTGTAAAGAAGTAAAACAAAAGCCTCAGCCCATATACACTTCATCCACTTCTTCTTCATGAGATCACACAAGGGATCTTCTTCATCTTCTCTATCAAGCTTCGGTAGCCAGCCCATATAATTTAATCATCTAATTTTTCTCTATATTTGCTAAGAAAACTGATATCCCCTTGACTTATTTTACCATGCAAATTTCATTAAATTTTTCTTTTGGAAAAACATATGTTAGAATATACTAGCTTTGTCACTAAGTTCTTTATGATTTAACTCAACTTATGTCAGGTCTTTTTGATTCACAATCCAAAATAATAAAAAACAATTCACAAGTAAAAGAAGATGATGATCAGTCTTCAAGAGTAAATTTTGATATTGATAAAAGCAAATTCAATAACTTAAAGTAATGGCAAAAAATATTGGAAGACTTATATTTTATTTATATATGTGATGAAGCTTTTGTAATAAGTCACATATTAGTGAATAAATTATGTATAGGACTTAGCTTAGAGAGTCATAAAGCAACATGCACAAATATCACTCAAGGAAGATTTTGTTTTCCATAAAAGCTTTGTGATAATTGATTACCACTAATGATAATCGATTATCCAAATGAAATCAAGATTTTCAGAAAAGACTATGTGATAATCGATTATTCACTATTGGTAATCAATTATCACAACGAGAAAATGTTTTTAGAAAAGCTTTTGCGATAATCGATTATCTCTCAAAATAATCAATAATCAGCAACACTTATGTCTTGACTCTTCAGATTCTTGACCCAAGTTTTGAAAGAGAAAGTCTATATGTGTTTTGTAAAACCTATTTCGAAAAACAACTTTTCATTCAGAGGTTTATCTATGTGACTACAAAAGAAACTCTCTATATTTGAGAAAAGGAAGAACTATAAAAAATCTAGTATTTGTATAACGATAACTTTCACCAAGCGGGTTCTTGGATGATTGAGTGTTACTGTTGTTGCTAGAAGAATTTGTTCATCCTTTGTATGACTCAAAGGATGTAGTTCATTCATTGTGTGATTCAAGGAAGATGTCTTTTATCTCTTATGTCTAAGTGTTTTCTAAACCTTAAACTCTTTCTTTTGTAATTGTAAGTTTGGTTTATTTTAGTGTTGAGTTAATCCCTCTTTAAAGAGATTAACAACTGGACTCAGAGTCTTTTGTGTTAGAACAAGTGACCTTGGTGCATAGATTTGATGAAGCAAGTGCATAAGATCATTGATAAAGATTCATTGGTGATCAAGCTTATGGATTGTTACATCTGGAGTTATCATGAAGATCTCAAAGTTTGAAGATTGTATTGTATTGTATACTATATTACATAGGATAATTATTTTTTTCTTGTATGTGCCCCTTTCAATTTGTTAAAAAGGTTTTAAATAGGTTAAAAGGTTTGATGCATATAGTTATGATATGAATGTCTTCAATTAGTTAATGTCTTCAATTAGTTGAATTGTTATTCAATTAATTGATTTCACTTAAGTCAAGCGAAATCAGTAGATTATACGGACAAATCAACTTGTTGAATAAACTTATGATCAAGCAATATAAGTTGGTTTTTCAGAGAGTTGAGAAACACTTGAGATTTTTTAGTACGAAAAATAGTGATACAAATTTAGAAAACTTATCTCTAGATTACAGAGTGTGTAGCTGGTGTTTGAAGATCTTGAGATCTTGGAGCAAAGTTTTGCTTATTTGAAGCTAGAAGAACACATGTTTGGTTGGCTAAGAAGAACCCTTATCAAGTTCGGTTGTTCTAGTGCTTTTTCGTCATTCTTAGTGTGATTTCAGGTCTGTAAGTGAGATTCTTACAATGTACGGGATAAGATTTTTGTGGGATTCAAGAATCTTGATGTTTTGCTTTATTCAAAAATGTAATCTTTTAGGGGTTTTGAAAATCTTTTGATATAGTGCATGATCAGGTTCAGGTTGTCTTGATAAACTAAATATAGGTCAGAAATTGAGTGAACTAGTATAAAAATCAGTGTGTGATCCTCTCTCCCTAATCTTGTTCTTCATTTAAATCTCAAGAAAACTCATTAAATCAAATTTTATCCTAAAACTATTTTGAAAATGACTGAAAACAAATTTTCTTTTGTAGAAGGTGCTTCTATACATAAGTCACCTATGTTTAATGGTATTAATTACCAGTTTTGAAAAATTTGAATGAAAATTTTCATTGAATCAATTAGTAGACTCCTATGTTGGTAAAAGAGGAATATTTAAGTTAAAAAGATTTTGATGATGGCAAAGAATTTCAAGCAAATATTGGAAGATAATTTGAAGACAAGTTAATTAATGTTTAAAGCGTTCTTGTAATAAGTTAATTATGTTTTGAGTAGTTTAAATTAGCTGAGAAACAACAGCCAGCTCTAAATCTTTCTAGAATTCTTTTATTTTTGTAAAATTCACTGTAATAATTGATTATCACTTAGTATAATCGATTATCCTAAGTTGTGTTCATTTTTAAGAAAACCCACTGGAATAATCATTATGCAATTCTAACAATTGGTATCAGAGCTTGCTTTGACAGTATTCGATTTTTTTGAAGATGGTGGGACAAACTCAAACTTTTGCAAGAGGTGCATCTATTAACCGACATCTGTTTTTTTACTAGTGAAAATTATCCTTTTCGAAAAACCAAGATGCAAATTTTTTGCAGTCAATTGAGAGAGGTGTTTGGGATGCAGTGTTAAACGGTCCATTTTTGCCTACTCTAACTATTAAAGATACGCAAGAACCAAGAACCAAAGCATTTTCACAATGGACTATAAAGGAAACTAGAATGGCTCAATATAATGTTAGAGATAGAAATATAATTTCATATGGTTTAACTCTTGATGAGTTTTACGGTATCTCTATGTGCAGGAAATGTGGAAGGTTTTGAGAGTAACTCATGAATGAATATATGATGTTAAGCGTGTTAAGAAGAACTCGTTAATTCAAAAGTATGAGATATTCCGAATGCAACAAAGTGAAACCATTTATGATGTGCAACAAATCTTCCAATATTTTTTGTCACACTTTAAATTCTTTTATTTGTTTTTATCATCATCAAATTTTACTCTTAAAGACTAATTTTTATCAAACTTCATATTTCCAAAATATATCGCTACCGAAAAAGGATTTTGACCCTTACCAACATAATATTTATATAAAATGAAAATGAAATGTAACTCATAAGCCCCATCCCAGAAAAAGGCATAAATAAAATTACTTTACAACAAAAGTATTCAGAGCATGACCACAGATCTTATGAGCTAAATGAAAAAGAAACCTCAATATCGTGAGTTGTCAAACACCCATGGCTCATGTGCAAACAACTCCCGGCCATTCATTTGGACTGTTCCTGCTGCAATATCTTCTGCACGTTTCCTGGATACTTCAGCCCTGCTGGCTGATACAGCAGCATCCTGAAACAGTACACACACAATCAATTTAGAGACTATAACAGATTAAATTGGTAATTCTCTGCGTTAGAATAAAGTCTCTCGCAAAACTAGCTTGAAAGAACTTTCAATCTGTTCAACTAAGAACTTATATTGCTTGCAACATTATCCCTGGTGATAAATGACTAGGCCTTCGATTAATCAAATTCTCAATGTGAACAAATTTTGCACTTGACCTCACAAAAATTGTACATAAATAAATACCCCAGCCCCTTTCCCCGCTCTCATGATAAAAAGTTATAGAAAAAAAAAATACCCCAATCCCAAACCCAAATCTGTACAATCATGTTGGGAGAGGTCAACCTCTTACATGATCCTTGTACCTCATCATGGATGTCCTTGGCCCCTGCCAAGGGATACCCAGGCTCCCCAAAAAGAATTTCAATACAATCATATTCTTGGTTCCTTCCTCTTTCTATTTTCTTCTCAGGCTATTTTTCGAATGCAATCATTCAGTTGAAAAAATATCTTCCCCCTTCTACATTTCTACTCTTAGGGATACAGGAACTAATCAAGGAATCCATTCGGAACACATGGTCAATCAAATCTAATCAAGGAATCCACGATAGGATTAAATTATTGGATAGAAATTATAAAATGCCCTAATTTCGAATTTCCTCGTGAAGTTACAATAATTTCAAAATAAAATTTAAATAACGGACCCGATAAAGCGAGAAAGAAAGAAAAAATCCTAATTACGGAATTGGGAAAAGTGAGAGATGAAGAGACCTTTTGGCGTTTCCATGAAAGGAACTGTTCCTGTGTGAGACTAGTCTTTGGCTTCTCTTGTGTGCATTTTTCCTGCGATTCAGTTTCAGCTCCCATTGTTGTTTTGCTGTTAAGACCTTCAGATTCTTTAGAGAAAACTACAAGGTGCATACTTTAACTATTACTTACAAATATAATAATTATATTACAAAATACAATTTTTTTCATCTTCAAACTTTCATTTACGATTTCAGTTTTTAAAATTAAAAACTCATATTTTTATTCAAACATTCAATTTTTTTGCAAAGATATATTCGTTTAAAATGTTTTTAAAATATAATTTAATTAACTAAATTAAAAAATAAATATTTATTTTGAAACTAAATTTAAACGTTAACTCTTTAATAAACTAATACCTAATGATTTTTTAGTCTCCCGATTGTCTTTTAAATTTATTTTTTAAATTTATATTTTTAATTTATATATATATATATATATATATATATATATATATATATATATAAAATATAAAAAAACAATGACCTCTAGAAAAGATTCAAATACTCCAACTTAAATTCCTGACACGTGTGCAAATATTTGGGTTTTTGGTCATTTTATACACTCTCGGTTACAATATTACCCCTGTCTATTATACTGACACGTGTGTAAAAGTTAGTCTTTTTGGTCATTTATATCATTGGGTACATGCCTTTTAGAAGATTTTGAAATTCAAAACCCCTTCCATTCCCGCAAAGCTTTGTTCCTCTGTTTTCTCTCTCCCCAAACCTTCAGTGGAGGACGATGATGAGAATGAAGGTGGTGTTGGGTTCAACTGGGTATGTTGTTCTACATTTCAACTGGATATGTTGTTTTATTTATTTATTTTTACTAAAAAACGAGTTTACGTTTGGGTTGTATGGTTTTTGCTCAAAGATTCATAGGTTGCTCCTTTTTCGATCAGTGTGTTTATGGCTTTATGTCTTCTTCCATTGATGGTTATAAGATGGTTAACGTGTCCCTTGATGTAGTGGCATGGATGTGATCCCAACCTCACAATCTCACACCTTTCTCCCACAGAGAACAACCTCACAATCCCCTACCCCTCATTGGTGACAGTGGGTGATATTCTATTTTCCATTTCTTTTTTTAGTTTCTTTTGATTTTTCAAAAAAAAAAATTGGGCAGTGGGGTAAGCATAGCTCATGAAAACAACATTGTTTTGCACTTTCTATACCAAAATGGGAGTGATAATCGAAATTAGGGTTTTTTGTATAGAAGGGAAAAAATTGTGGTTGAGGATACAAGGTGCAGTTCTTAAATGTAGATTGATGTGTGTGCAAATATGTAATTTTTTATTTCAATTTTCATTGCCTGCCAAATTAGACCACATTTGATATTAGGAGAATTTTTTCTTCTTCAATTTATTCTTTTAGTTTGTTACTTTGACTTTGACTTTTGTGATGTATTTATGTTAACCGGTATTTGTAAGTTTAGGACTACAGTTAATGTAAGACTTTATGGTATTTGTCAAATATTAGGATATAATAGAATGATTTAGTAATATAATTTAAAATATATTAATAATAAATGCAATTAGATTCCTAATATTAAAAAATATAATCATATCACTATTTCTATTATACAATTTAATTATAATATATTATACATGAAATAATAAAATATAAGTGAAATTGAGTATTTTTGTTTCTTGACATATAGTAAGGTGCATGTTTTTGGGGATTATGACTTTGGGAATAATGGGTGCATATGTGTAGCCCAAGCTCATGCAGCAATAACCAGTGACATTCTTGGCCACAAGGAACTGAGGTTGCACATGCCAACATCAATAACACTTGCAAGACCAGGGCGTTTGTAGTGTCTCAGGCTTCAACTTGCATTTCTTGACCAAGAATTTGATGATCTTGGTTTGTAGTTATCTTTAGTCTTTTATGATGTAAATTGCTACTTTGGTACTTATAATTTTCTTAAAACTTTGCTAATTGAAATGACAATTTACACATTTATTTAGAAATAGTGTATATATGTAAAGTAAATTAATTTAGTATTTGATTATTTAACAAAAAGTTGTTTTGCTTACAGTGGTCATTCATCAATGCAACAAATGTCTCTACCTCATGTCATTGCCAATTGAAGTTCATTCACTGTTTTCTACAATCCATGGTATATATTTAATGTGCTCATACCCTCACCTGACATAATTTGTGTGTTTTTTGTTGTTTATAATTTACTTCAACTTTGCAGGGTTTTTCCATCAGAGTTTGTTATTCTGCTGGCTAAATACAAAAATTTGTATTTGGGACTCAGGTTTTAGTTGGTGTGACATTTGGTATGATGTTTGATAAACACATGTAATTTTTCGAAAGCTTTGATTGTGATATAGCCAAATATCCCTGCTCAACTATACTTGAACTCCTTCAAGTTGTATTTTCGAATTCATCTTTTGTTTTGATTATTTCGAGTGCTTGAAGTTGTATTATTTAGTTTGCTAGATTAGTTGCGAAATGTATTTGCAATCTTTGTCGTTGATTTCTTTGTGTGACTGCATGAAACACAATGTTGTAAAATAGGTGTATTGAAGATGCTATAACATTTGAGGTTTAGACAATCCTTCAAGTCCATTGGGCTTTGAAGTTGGTATATATCCTTCATAAGCTTGATATTTCATTGCATGGTTTGTCACATGTCATAGGTAGCACTTCTTTCTACATGTGTACACAGGGATTTGAAGGTTATATAGGCGATTAGGGCTGGTGCCAGAACTGATCCAACAAGAATTCGCATTGCAGATCTTAAAATATATTGATGATCCATTGTCACGAGTTGTGGTGTTCCTTTATGTCTCTTTGTTATACTTGGAGGATAAGGAACTCAGTATGAAGTAAGTAATTATTTAACAAACCAACTTGGTGATGACATATGCTTTAAAGTTTTGTGAGTATAATACTTTTCAATGATTAAATTTGTAGTTGTTAGATTTAGTTTAATGGAATTCAAAAAATGATTGACAATGAGTTCCAAAAACTTGCAGGGAGAAACTATAGTCTCGAATGTGCTCTTAAACAAACAATTGGAAACCGTAAGTGTATATGTTAATTGGACTGAAAATATTTTAGCTTTATGTAATTGCCTAAAATCTTAGGAACCCTTTATTATGAACAACCTCTGTTATATCACACTTAACTATGAAAATACGTTAACCCATATTCAAAACCATGTACAGGGCGATGGAAGAAGATTGCTTCTTGATTCTTACAAGTTTATTAAATGTTAACTTATCTTTCTATTTTCATATTTTCAGGTCTAAAGTGGTGCATGCAGGTTCAATCTTGGGGTTAGGATGTGATAGTTAGTTAGTTAATTACAAAAAATTTGTGATTATAGAATTAGTTAGAAATTATATTAGAAGGAAAGATATCACTTTTATAGATTCTAAACGTGTGTTGTTTGCCATGGCTTCTACCCTTAGTTGTTATGCCATCTGCCATATATGTATACGAAGGATTTTTTGTTCACTGCCTTAGTTATTTTTGGTCGCTGTGACGAATTTTCGAGAAGCTACTTGCAGGCAGTACGAGGAGAATACTTGCAATCGCGGTTGCTATTGCAACTTCATGCATTTGAAGAGAATTAGCAGGTAGAACTTTGATTTTTGTGTTTCTTTAGGTTCTTTTCTTTTCCTTGAAGATGGTGGTTGTTTGTTGGTTACATGTGTTTAGAGGAGCCTTCACAAATTTGGATGACAC
>Ga0214544_1002463_pt1 | contig 38902 bp, 27 predicted proteins | sample CNSS3metaG_FD_160074 | JGI IMG/M metagenome (GOLD analysis project Ga0214544, IMG submission 160074) | Root nodule microbial communities from cowpea collected in UCLA plant growth center, Los Angeles, California, USA - CNSS3 | ecosystem: Host-associated > Plants > Roots > Nodule | place: USA...
TATATATATATATATATATATAAAATTTGTTAATTTGTCAATAAAATAGAGAGAATAAAATATACTTAACATGTCAAGTCAATCTTTCTAATGACATTAAATGGCAGCATTTAATGAAAGAATTATATTCATTTATGACTTAAAAGTTTCTGGTCCATTTAACTATTATGTTAATTTATCAGAGTGAATGTTCTACATGTAAAATTTCAAATATTCATTCGGTTTAGATGTCAACCAAATTTGTTGTAAAAATTATAATAATCCTATTGGGCAAAAATGGACCGATGGATTGAAATTCTAGCACGGTCTGATTTGTTTGGATGGGTTGGTTTGTCGGAATTAACCCACTTTTTACCTATAGTAAGGATGAAAAAAATCTATATGTTTAAAAAGTCGAGTTGGGTAGACCAGAAGGTCGAGACGAGTTAGTTTAAGTTGAAGGTCAATCTGAAACAGACCAAACAGAAAGTCGAGTTGGGCCGGGTCAAGTCGAATGTTGAGCTAGGACAAATTGGGCTGAAGTTTAAAGAAGGTCGGCCTGGTCGGCCAAAGGTCAAGCCGGGACGGGCTAGACCAAAGGTTAAGCTAGGTCGACCGTGGTCAGGTGAAGATCGAGTGAGGTTGAAGGTCAAGCCAGACTAGACTGGGCCAAACATGGAGCCAGACTAGATCAAAGGTCAAGCCAAGTCAGGCTGGACCGAAGGACGAGCTAAGTTGTCTTGACCCGAAGGTCGAGTCGAACCGACCTGGACGAAGATTGAGTTTAGCCAACCAGGCTGAAGGTGAAGTCGGCTTGGCCTTGGGCCGATCTGAGCCAAATGTTGAGCAGGACAAACCTGGGTTGGGTCGGGGTCAAAGGTTGAGTTGGTTTTAGGGTTTAGGGTTTAGGGTCAAGGTAGGTCGGCCTAAGTCGAAAGTCAAGCTGGGTTAGGCTGGACCAAAGGTCAAGCCAGGCCAGATTGAAGGTTTTGGGCAAGTCCGGGCCAAGCTGAAGGTTGAGTTAGATCAGGTCAGGCTGAAGAGTGACTTGAATCAAAAGTCAAAACGAGTTGTACCATATTGATAGTCGAGCTAAGTTAGATTCAAATGTAATGTTGAATTTGCCGTAAAATAAAAATTAAATTGTTTTATCCTAACAAGAAAATTGAAATTTAAAATATTTCAATTATTTCATCCAAACTAATTATTTAAAAAAAATAAAAAGAAATTAATTAAAAGTAAATTCAATTACTAAATATTTTAATTTCTTAAAGTTATTGAAAATTTTCGGCTAAACACAAGGTTAACATTATTAAGCGGTACAAAGAAAAAAAAAATAATAATAGAGTTTCATATAAATATTCTTAACTAAGATTAAAGTTAATTTTCTTTTGAGCGGAGATGAGTTGATGATTCTCTTTATTCTTATCAATCTCTATTATTTTTTCATTTATGACAAACTCAAAAATTTGCCTACACATTCACCAAAAACACATTTAAGAGGATTCATTTCAAACCATGCTTTCTCGTTCTTTAAAATATAACATTTAAAATAAATAAGATAAACATGAATATTTTTTTATCTATATTTTATGACGATATAATCTATGCAAACTAGCATATAAACTCCCCAAATAAATCACGAAAAATTAAATTTATGGCTCTTCCAACATTTTTCAATACAAAGAGTACCACCAACCATTAACCAGTTCTTAAGTTCTCGGCATTGAGTTGTTCTTCCAACATCACAAAATTCATATTTTTTAAAAAATATAACTTTTTCACAAACCAAATCCCTCCACAAAATTTATAGATTGCATACATACAATTTTTCAACCCAGGAACTGTACGAACACCAATCACAAAGTGTTGGATTTTGATGGTCTGCACGTGAGGCAAAATTCTGGAACAATGGTGGTGAATGAAAAGGTTTAGTGAGAGAGGTGAAAACTGAGAAATGTTTTTGGATAAAGTTGGTTTCATTAAAGCAGGTTGAGATGAGACATTGAGGAATGAAGGATGGTACAAAGAGTTGAGAAATTGTGATAAAAGCAGAAACTGTATTCCCACAGTGATTCCATTGAGATATGATAAAGATGATTGTATACAAAGAGCAGATCTCAATCATTTGTTGTTTTACACGATCTAAGTTGTTCCATCTATGCAGAAAAGAGAAAAAGAATCAATATAAGTTTGAGAGAAGCCTCAAGCCATGAATGCATATCAGAGCATCGAAGGTGAGGCAAAACCTCCCTCCTTCATCATTTGCTTAAACTCTTTGTAGTTAACCATTCCATCGCCATCGACGTCCACTTTCTTGATCATGCTCATGCAATAATCAATGGTTTTGCCATGCTTTAGCCCCAAAGAACACAACACCGCGCCCAATTCCTCTCCAGTGATGAACCCATCTCCATTTTGATCGAACACGTTGAATGCTTCCCTCATGTCCTCCTCCTCGTTTTTCTCGTCCATAATCGCATTGTACAACTCTCCGAACTCGTCCATGTCCACGAACCCGTCTCCGTTAACGTCGATTTTCTCGATCATTTGGGTCAAGTCTGGCTCCGAGATCGAGATTCCCAGGTTTTTCAACGAGTCTGTCAGCTCCTTCTGCGTGATTCGCCCATCCCCGTTTCGATCAAACAATTGAAAAACTCGCACAAGCTCTGCTTGATCCATGCCTTGCGATTCACCAGGAGGACAATATGTCAAAGCAAATGTCGTGAGAAGAGGGAAATGGAAACTTGGATCAGAGTTAGAATTGAAGACGCTGCGTGTGTACGAAAAAAAATAAGGACCTTTTACTACAAGGTCGCAAAAGGCTTATCAATATCAACCAACTCCAGCAAAAAATGCTGTTCAACGTTCATCACACGTCCTTAATTAAGTCAAATCTTAACCTATTTTTGGTTTGCTGTTCCCTAACGGTTTAGGTTCGGGGACTGTCAATATCAACCAACTCCACCCCAAAATGCTCTTGAACGTTTATCACACATCCTTAATTACGTCAAATCTTAATCTATTTTTGGTTTTCTGTTGCAAAGGCTGTTCCCTAACGGTTGGTTCTACCCATCTAAAAATAAAATTATTACAAAAGACTTATATAGCATTTCTTGCCGTTTATTTATATATATTATTAGTTTTTGAAAATATAATTGATTTAGTGTAAGTACTAGTGTACATTAATATAGGATTATTATACTTTGACATTTTTTATTTTGACAAAGTTTCCCTTTTAAGTTACATCAAATTTTTTTCTTTTTTTTTCAAGTCACACTAATCATTCTTTTCATTTGATGAGGTAATGTTACATCAACATTGTCAAATTTGTCGATAAAACTTTGTCAAAAAATGATTTTCCATTAATATATGTTGGTTTTAAGTGAGGGCCGATGATGGAGAAAGATTGTTATCACTAGTGAGTTCGTACAAATCACCGGTGACAATCAAGCACATATGTTGGATCACTGGTGGCAAGAATGGTTCAAGCAGATATGTTGATAGTGTGTCAAATGTTTGTTGCATAACATGTGAGACTTTCAGGAGGGAGGATATATTGGTTCTCAAGTAAATATTCACTAAAGTTCCACATCGAATAATACGAAGAAGAAAACAACAGAAAAATATTATAAAATCGAAGAGTTGTTTTTAGAATTATCACCACAATTTCAATATGTCTCTTGGCTTTAAGATATGTTTTTCACGGGAAGGATTGCAATTTTTTCGAAAAAAATGTGTTGGGTTTGTAATAATACTTTTTCTTGAATATTTGTAGATGTAAGTATTTAGATATCATTTGAGTGTACTTTCTCTTAAAGATATTATTTTTCCTTAGTGTGTGATTATTAGAGCTCTTAACATTGTATGAGAAAAAGTTTGAATCTGTTATTGAAACAGACAAGTCAGTAGGTTTTTTGGCACTATGATAAGAATCTTACAAACTAGCTGAGTGTTTCGCAACGTATAACTTTTTCCAGTTGAAGACATGTAAGAAATTATACACAACCTTTTACTTTAAAAATAAAATTACATACTCATGTTGTGGTTAAAATTGTTCCAGTGCCATCTTTCTCTTTCAATGTATAATTAAATTGGAATAATATTAAATGAGAATATTTTTAGTGTTGTTCTTTATTTTTAGCATTTTTTTTCCAATGAAATTAATTAATTTTTAAGATTTTATAACATCACATCTCTTTGGTTTATCCTTTTCATGTTTTTTTAAATAAAAATTTTATATTTTACAATAAATTATCAGTAATTGAAAATATTAGATCTAAAATATAATTTATATGTTGAGTTTCTTTATAATCAATTTTCTCATAATATAGTTATATATTTAAAAATATGTAGCTGTTGTCATTTTATTTATATAAAATAAATATTCATCTTTCATATTGCACAAACAAATACTATAGTTACCACAAACTTTTTCTAAGTATCAAAATCTTATCCTGAAAACAAAGTAGAAAAACAAAGAAAAATGCCAACCAAACGCGTTCACTCTGTGGATCTCCATCACTGTTTATTTTACTTACAAGCTACAATCGAATAAGAACAAGGACAAGCAACTCGGTCTATATAAATTAAAATCTCTATCAGAACTGACTATGATTATCTTTGAATAATGATATTTTGACTACTAAATTTTGATAATTTTTTTTTTATAACATAAGATATAATCTCTTAAATGATTTTGAAATATTGAGAAAAAAAAATAAAAAAATAAAAATCAATTAAAAAATAACCTATAAAGTTCTAAAAGAAAATTGTGAAAATTTAGTAATAAAAAAATTATTTTTCTTATCCTTTTCCTGATATTAGCGCTTAGCTTTGAATACGACATGCCACACGTAGGAATAGCCGGCACGGCATGTTTATTGTTCGACGAGAAACATCTGACATATATTGATCATTTCGAAAGCAACAAGGAAAATGTCTCTTCAGTGACAGCAAATAGAGGAAAACGAAAGCAAAGTTTGCAAATTCCTCGTCAATATTTGATCTCGTATCATCTCTATTCATTCATATATACAGTTCTTAAGGAAGTACCCGAACTCCTTCTGTATCTAACACCCTTTCAACGTACTGTAAAAACTAACGTGGCATGGACAAGATTGAACCCAGTGGCAATTTTTCTCTCTTGAATTTGCCAGAACCCATACTGGATTGCATTCTAAAGCTCCTTTCACCAGTGGAACTCGTTGTTATGTCTGAGGTGTGTACATGTTTAAGGGATAGATGTCGAAGTGATTCTCTGTGGGAAGTCCACTTAAAGCAGAAATGGGGTGGAGTGATCGGTGATGTTGCTTATAAGGAGTGGCAATGGCACATCACTATTGCTATGGAGAAAAGAAACAACCAACCGAATCAACAGAACAATCATAATGGATCATTGGGATCTTTCAGTGGTACTTGGCCTATGTTACACCTCAGATCATATCTAGAAGATTGTAGCTCATTCGGAAATAGTTTTACCATGGCCTTGTATTTCTCTCTAGAGAATGGCAAGTTCTGGTTTCCAGCTCAAATCTACAGGGTAAACCCTTTCTGATATTAGCCTATATGTTTTATATTTTCAGTTTTCACCATCATGAAATGATATTTGATGTTTCTTGTTTCACAGGGAGTATTGGTTCGTGATGCCTTGGTTAGATATGATTCCAAAACTGATAGCTTTCAAGCAAGGTAAAGTGGAATGTTTATTCATGTTTAGTTTAAGTAAGTATGATATAGATTAATTATGATATAAGGTAAAGTTTTTGCAGACAACAAAGTGGTGGTTGGAATGCAATGGGGAACAACATCCAATGGGAAATCCTTAGGGCTCCTCCAACTGATACCCCTCCATGTGTTCGTTACGTCTCTGATTGTTTGGACGACTTAAAACCAGGGGATCATATTGAGATCCAGAGGAAATCAAGAACAGAAATTCCTTATGGTACGGTATATTATGGAACTCCTACATTGATCACACATAAGACAATTTCATAATATATAAGTGATAAAAATCTTATCTCATCTTTTAAATCGATTTTGTGGAGTTAAATTAGACTTAAAATTTACTTTTTATTTATCATCGTAATATATATAATAAAGCAGACCACGGCTAAATGGTTGGGTTGCATGCACAGATTGGTGGTACGCTGTTGTTGGTCACATGGAATCATGTAATGAAAACCACAACTTCTGCAGCTGTCGTTACTCAGGTGAGAAATCATTTTGCATTGATAATGGCTTGCATGTTATCATGTTCAAGAGAACATGCTTGATTATTCCAAATCGGATAATTATTTATTCAAATTATTGTTTGTTTTGATCCTGGCATGCAGAGACTTTAGTATTGGAGTTCAAGCAATACAGTGAGGGATCAAGCATGAGACGAGTAAAGGTTCTAAGAAATGGGGAAGAACATGAAGAAGCAAAAGGATGGTATGGAGGAATTAGAAAGCTTCAGAGTGAGGAGGAGATCCAAAGATGGGAGAAACATTTTCCACTCTATCGTCAAACTCCTGTATACATAGCTTCACCCACTCTACCTCTTTGCACACTTTAATAACATTTTTTCACAGCGAACAATAAATGCTATAATACAAAATTTACTTCTTTTAGTATAATTAATTTGTCAAAGAAAGTACCAAATGAACAAATTGTAGAAAAATTATATATATTATAACTTTTTACTTTTAATAATAAAGAAGTTATATTTGACATACATAAATTCATATTATATATTATAAAATCATGTTTAGTAAGAATAATTTTTATTGGTTTTATTACTTAAGTCGTACTTATTAAACACAATTTTTACTTTTTTTTTTCTATTGAAGTTCTGTTTAGTAAATATAATTTAATAAAAAAAAGTATATGAAACAAGATCATATATATCAAATACGACTTTTCATTGTGAAAAATAAAAAATTGTCCTTATAAGACATGATTAAGTTTTCATACTTTTTTTTACAATGTGTTTATTTTGATTAAGTACTTCACAATTATTTATAACTGTGAGTGATTTCAGTTTTGTTTAAGTTTTAATTGGTGAATTGGGTCACTGATATTCTATTTAGGTGAAACATATTTCTAAATGAAAAGGAACTCCACCTTGTTTAAGTAAGAATACTTAAATTTATACATGTGAAGTAAATGAGCATCATAGGGGAACAAAATGATATAACTAAGATTTTTAATTTTTAATGTCAACGAACAAAAAAAGAGACAAAAACATATTTGAGATTCTTAGTTGAACAAATAAGAAATATTTACATTACTGATATTATGCAGAGGCCTGCACGTTTTGTATGTCGGAGAAGAATACCACCAGGAGTTCTCCGATTCCCGTAATTATTTTTCGAGTTCATGTTCAGGTAAACCAAAATTTATTATTTTTTTACAATGGGTATATAAGTATATTTGGACTAATTTTGTATGATGGCTTTTAGAAGAATATTAAAAAATCAATAATACATTTATTTTACCAGGATTATATTTTGATTGTTCCTTTTTTTTTTTTTTTTTTTTTTTTTTTTGTTTACAATATTGACTATCACAGAATTGTTCTTAATTAATTAGGTTTTATTTGAGAGATAGTGAATTTGTCATGATGATGATCTCTCAACTATAATCAAGTGTGAATATATACGGAATCCAAAATACTCAATAATTGGATCAAAACTGCATTATCTTCCTTATATGATATATTTACCTGGTTTATTAAAAGAAAAACAATAAAAATTTAAAATTTGACTAATAAATATTTTCATGAAAAGTTCGTTATAAAAATTTCTTATTGATTCATATCAGTTGTTTTAGCTAGTAGAATTTCAATTATGGTATAAACTTTGATCTAAAATATTATGTCTACATCTATACTGATTTTTTTTTTTCTTACTTTCAGGTGTCTTTCAACTTTCTTGATGTCTTCGTAGCTGGTTAAATAAAAAAATTACTGTATTAAACTTTTCACAAGAATACATTTTCAATTCTCTATAATTAGGATTAGCTGCAAAATGGTGCCACTGAGATTTGTCGTGAGAGGTGGTTCATGGTAGTATCTTAAAGCATTGAACGATAAGTTTTCTTTCATTTATTTCTTAACAAAATAATATGTAGCAGGTTTAATATGACTTCAATTTGGTCAAAAAATTATCATCGTTTGTGAGTCTTTTTCTAAAAACATGAAATATATTAATAATCCATACGTGGAAATAACTTTTAAAATTGGTGATAAAAAATGAGATTTTATATCACCGAAAGACAGATCTAGATGTAGACATTATAAAAAGACGATCGTATTTTAATATCAGAATTTTTTTTATATCCACTTGACACTATTTTCCCACCTTTCATTCTTTTTTAGAAATACAGAGGTTAACTTTTGTTAAAGATATTTTACTTCTATAAAATAGCGAAATAATAATATCGAAGATTTTTTTTTCAGAATTGTTAAGTCGGATAATGGATAATAATAGAAGGCTACAATGACATTAAAAAACAGAGTATGCAACACGATACTAATATGTTCTTGTATTTACATAAATCAAAGGAGATAATATGATAATGATGTCGTTATTTTACTTAAACTATTCCAAACAGGAAGTGACTGATACTTGATGATAGAAGTTGTTTTTTATGACGAATAATCTATACCTATGTCATATTTATCAAAATAAATTAAATTTTCCTAATTGCATTATTGTCAAAAGTTGCCAATTGTCTAATTACAGTATAAATTTAACTTCATTTCTTTAAAATAATTGCACGAAAATATTTTTCAATAATTAAATTTTGGTAACCTTTTTATAAGTGACTTTTTATTTTTTATTTATTTATTTTTATATTTCAAAATTACTTAAAAAATATCACTTTAAATTGTAAGAAAAGGTTATCAAAGTATCATTATCCAATTATTATATTATGTACCGTAAGTTATGAAACCCATACACGCCATATCAATGGCGTGTCCCATATACGACACATATTTACACATATACTCGTATGACATACTTGTCAGTAAAATATCTAATTTGAAAAATATTTTTTTGTCTTCAACATGATTTTAACATGATTTCGACACAAATTTAATAATCACAAATTCAATAATTTTTTAAAAAATCCATAAACTTATAAATTTATCGTATAAATTTCTATTATGATTATAAAAATTAAAAAAAAAATCTGATATGATCATTATTTTTTACTTTTTTAAATATTAAATAAATAAATTAGATTCATTTTTATATTAATTAACAATATGTTAATTAAAATTTTGAAACTAATATATATATATATATATATATATATATATATATATATATATATATATATTATATTCTATATTTTTTTAATTTAACCGTAACTTCGGATTCATGTCCGAATCCTCGTCCTTCATGCTAATTCCTTAGGTTGTGAAGACTGTATTAAAAGTTGAGGGTATGGTCACACGAATATGTAGCAGCTTGGCATTTGTGCAAGCTGTAACCAAGACACAATGAGTTCATCCATCAATCTTGCAGTCCACATTCTGTCCCTATATATATATATATATATATATATATATATATATATATATATATATATATATATATATAATATTTTGTTTCTCTCAAATCTAAAATTTCATCTCAATAATATGCCACACAAAGGTGTAGCCGGCCAGATCATCACGTAACCAACGAGGAAAATGTCTCTAGTGATAACTGACAGGTAAGACCATAACATTAAATGCTTCGAAAACAAGCAAAGATTAAAAAAATTTCAAATTCTTTTCGATAACTTTGATCATATCTTCTTTGTTCATTCATATACATATATGTACACACACAAGAGAACCCTACCTTGCTACTTGTGTATCTAATACCCTTTTGACCATACCATGGATGTCGTTGGACGCAGAGGCAGTATTTCTCTCTTGCATTTTCCAGAACCCATTTTGGAATGCATTCTAAAGCTTCTTTCACCACAAGAACTGGTTGGAATGTCTGAAGTGTGTACTTGTTTAAGGGATAGATGTCGAAGTGATTCTTTGTGGGAAATCCACATAAAGCAGAAATGGGGTGGAGTCATCGGTGATGTTGCTTTCAAGGAGTGGCAATGGCATATGACAGCAGCTAAGGAGAAACAACTTAACCATTTGGATAAAGAAATGAATCAGAAGGGATCATTGGGATCTTTCAATGGAACTTGGCCTATGTTATACCTCAGATCATATCTAGAAGATTCTACCCATCTTAATACCTCATTGTCAAATAGCTTTATGATGGCCTTGTATTTCTCTCTAGAGAATGCCAAGTTCTGGTTCCCAGCTCAAGTCTTTAGGGTGAACCCTAAACCCTAATCTGGTTATACTTTTCATTAAGATTTTTCTACTAAGAGATCATCACTATGTTTCTTTTTTCTTTTCAGGGAGTCTTTGTTCGTGATGCCCTAGTTAGATATGATTCCAAAACTGATAACTTTCAAGCAAGGTAAAGTGAGATGATGATGAGTAGCTAAGAAATGAAAATTAGCAACATTAAATATCATAATTAATGAAAAGTAATGCATGATTAATTGCAGACTACAAAGTGGTGGTTGGCACATAATGGCCAACAACATCCAATGGGATAACCTGAGAGCTCCTCCAGTTGATACGCTTCCATGTGTTAGATACGTCTCTGATTGTTTGCCAGAGTTGAAACCAGGTGATCATATTGAGATCCAACGGAGATACAGAAGAGAAACTCCTTATGGTAGCTTTCTTGTCATTTTTCTTTCTTAGTTGTAACATAAATTTTTATGTAGGACATTTAGGTTAACATCAAGTTCATGTATTAATTTCGATTCATGTTTACTTTCTGCTCTATTAATTGAATTCCATATTGACTTTGACCTCATCTATGTCTGTACAATAGCTTAGGAATTTCAAAATAAAATGGACCAAACATTAAGCTATTTGATTCGATCCATTTACCCTCCTCTTTCATATATTCTTCAGCTCTTATTTATTTAATTTCTATTCTTTCCACCAAGTTTTCTTATACAAGCTTTGTGAATTACCCGAAAGTAATGCCTAATCAATGGATTGCAGATTGGTGCTATGCTGTTATTGGTCACTTGGAATCCTGTAATGGACATGAGAACTTCTGCAGCTGTCGCCACTCTGGTGCGAAATCTATTTGAAACATTATTGTTGGTTTTAGAAACAAACTTAAATAAATTAACCGTCGAAGTTTTATAGATACCTCGAGAATGAGTTCCTTTTTTTTGAATATTTTCCCTTATGTGTATGGTAACCTTTTTTATTATTAGGTCAGTCACTCCGAAACATATATATGGTATTAGTTTTATACATATAAAACATTTGACACCACTTTTAACCTCAAAACTTTAAAACAATGGTGTTATGATGTCTTTATTCTTATATGGTGTTTAACTTTGTCTATTTTATCCAATGTGGAACTTTTGACTCACACTTGAACTATTCCCAACAATATGAATGCTTAATTTGATCATAGTTATATATATATTTTGCATAGAAAGCTATCTGACTCGTTTGCGTGTATAAAATTTGGTTTACTGATAGATACATTGATGTTGGAGTTCAAGCAATACTCTGAGGGATCAAATATGAGACGAGTAAAGCTACAGAGAAATGGGGAAGAACCAAGTGGATGCTATGGAGGAATTAGAAAGCTTCACAGTGAGGAGGAGATCCAAAGATGGGAGAAACATTTTCCACTTCGTCAAACTCCTGTATCTATACCTTTGCACACTGCCTTTTATAACGTCTTAAATTAATATTTTCTTCCAAATCATTGTTTTCTTAAGAACTTTGTTTTCAATTTCTTCCTTTTCACACATTTTCTCTCCTGTTTTTCTTTGAATGCTATGGAATTTGACTCTTCTGTCACATCTATAATGTATTCACACTTTTGGATAGTTTTGAATTGTGAGTGATCAAAATAACATTTATCATCATATTATAAATTCAATATAGATAAATGTTTATTGATTTAAATTCTAATAATAATATAATTTATGCATATCAAACTAATATTGGTTATGAATTTTAGTTATATCAAAGTAAATACTCATTCATGTAGAGGCCAAAACTACCAGTTAAAAACATATAAAATATAAAAAGGTTTTAACATGAAGAGGAAATAACTAATAAAATTGAAATTTAGATAAAAAATAAATAAACCCCCTTTATACAGATACTTTGGAGAGACATGCGACGATCGCGAAGAGTGGTCCGATTGCGCTAACCCTGTTTCAAGTTTTGATTCAGGTGAATCTAAATTGTCCTTTTTTTTATTTTTCTAGTTTCTAAAACCTAGTTAATAAATCACACGACATCATTAATATGTTAGAAGTAAAATCCGATGGAGTTGCGTGGTTAGATCTGTCCAATATTAACCAAATTAGTTTCTAATAAATGATGTCTATGTCTACGCCAGTTTTTTTTTTTTTCTTCCATTTCATATATTATTGATTGTGTTTTGTATATTTCAGATGCTCCTTCAACAACAATCTGCACTGACTTTTGATTCACAAGAAGAAATCTTCATTACTCTCACTTAGAACTAGCCATGAAACGGTGTGTAATGTCATCATGGAGTTCTGTAATGAAGAGATAATGCATAAAGAGACTCGTGGAAGTAATTGAAGGGAGTATGGATTGAATTTTTAAAAGTTCAGTCTAAAACCACTTAATGGGATCGGTTAGAAATTAAATCTAAATCCATATTTTGTAAATCTAAATCTATATAATTAAATCAAATTTTACATTCAAATGCATATTTTTCATGATGAGAAAGATAGTTTGAGTGTTTATAAATTAGTATGATATCCATTTTCAAATTGATTTTTTCACGATCAAATTTAAATCCAAAATAATTTAAAATTATTATATATTTTGTACGAATAATCTTTAGATTGAAAATGTGTTCATCATAGAATTTATACGTAAATATCCCATTGATTAATGTTCTATCTTATAGAGAAAAACAAAAGACATATATACTAGGATGATGAAGGAATCATCCGTGCCTTTTTTTTTCTGAATAACATGTATAAGTTTAGATACCCTTATACCTATATTTTTTTTTTCAGCACCTATATTATTTATATATCTTACCACTTTACTAATAAAAACACCTGTGAATATTCACCTCTTTAGAAATTATTTTGGTGATCACTTATGTGAGGGATTGATATATAGATTTTCTTGATGCCTAGAAGTTGTTTTTAAAGTGTGGAGATGGCAGAAAAAATGTCATTATATATATTTACTTAGAAAACATTTTAAAAAAGCCATTATTATCATATCTTTTACACGCTGTGAACAAGTGAAAACATACTTCGAATATGGTTTGTTTATATAAAACAATCCTTTAGATAATATATACTAATCAATCTAGCCATCAATTGCTCTCCGTAAGATGGATGCAAGCAAACTCACAAGGAAAAGACGCTTTTTTATTTAATTATTTACGATCATCAAACTATTTCTACCCACCTCATAAAAAAAATAATTGATATAAGCGGTTTGAAAGTAATTGAAAGAGACTTAAGTCCACTTGTTAGATTTACATAGAAGATTTCAATGAAAAGATATAATATTAATAAGACTTCAACTTAACCACATAAATCATTTATATTACTCTCAACCTAAAATCTTAAGACAGTGAATTTATAGATCTTTATCATTATATAATGTTCTACTTTCTTATTTCTAATAAATGTAGACTTATACTCACACTTGGTAGATTTTATTATGTTTCATAAATATGGTTTTAGTTAATATGTCAATATTATATATGTTTTTAGATGTTACTTCTTATACAAACATAATATATATCACAAACACTCATGAAAATAAAATTAATCCTCTGTTAATACTTAATCAAACTCTAAGTTTACAAAATTCATTACTCTCTCAATACTTCATTAAACTCAAATCATCTAATATAAATCATTTGAATTAAAACAAAAACTAAAAGATAATATATCTCCTTGATGAAGCACATTAATAAAAACATTCTCCTCAACTAGAACTCGAATAGCAAAAACATCACCTTCTTCACCATCACCTTGGTTTGAGACGATTATTGATGTTTTAAAAGGAGTAAAAATTAATCCAACTTTAACCTTCAAAATTTAAATAATAAGGTATAGTGATACAAAGAGAATTGAAATGAAATTATAAAGACAAAATAAATGTTTTATGTGTATCCAAACTTTGTGGCAGAAAAATAAAAAGAAAATCTTAATTTATATTAATTTTTAATTAGATGGTGTTGCAGTGTTGCAATTTTGTATTAATTTTTAACTAGAAAATAATTTTAACAATAATTATATTAATTTTTCATAGAACGAAATGTCGTGACAATATAAATAAAAATAAAATTTTTTAATTACATTAACTTTTAGTGAGGTTTAGACTTAATTTAAGTTGAACATATATACTTAAAGAATGTGAAAAAGTTGTCAACATAACATTTTAAAAAACGTAAATGTATACGATTTTATGATTTTGTATGATAATTTGATTGATTCTACTGTCTACGATTATGCATAGAATTTAAGTCATAAATATTATATAAAATCATAAAATCTTATAATTTTACGATTTAAATCTCAATTTTTATTATACCTAAAGGTTATATAACCCTTTCTCAATATAAAGATCCTGAATAATGTAACATTAAGCTTAAACATTCATGTATCATGTATTTTTGAAATGAATAATAGATGATTTGATAAAAATTAGTTTGTAAATAAAATTTATATTCACTTATATAATATGTACATTCACCTTATCATTGGTCGAAGACTTCCAATATTAGCATTAAAATAAATATACTTTCACAAATAAATCGATATTTGATTAATGAAAAATATATGAAAAAAAAATCATGATAAACAAAGTAAACAATGAAAGCATTAAAGTTGGCAAGTAATGCACATCACACCCTATCTTATTAATTATTACGTTATATAATCTTGCTTACTCTAACAAAAAAGGTTAATTATTTAACTCTCCTTGTTGGTACGTAAACGTTCTTATGCTATAGATCAACATCAAGTGACAGTAACCGGAACGGTGATGAACAAAACAACGAAAAAAAGTCGAAATCATCGACAACGTGTAACGGTGCATTCGAGGTGTCTATATTGAAGACCAAGTCCCTTCAAAGTATAACTTTCTATTTCTTAAACTTAAATATAACCGATAACAAATTGAAAAAGGAGATGGTTTTAGTATAAATTATAAATTGGTTTCATAAACTATCTTAAAGATTTAGTGCCCGACCTATGTTATTTTAGATATCTTTCTCATCACGGGAGTGGCAACGAAGTTGCTGTGTTACCGGATAAAATGTATAATGTTGGGTAGTAGGTTTTTAATATCTGAATTTTGATATAAAATTGAAAATTTTCTCTATTTGATTGATTAAAAATGATTATATTTATTTATTTTTAAATTTTAAAGATCAAATATATTAAAGTTTCAGACGATAAAAACTTTTATTTTTGTACAAAAATTAAGGACTAAAAAGACACTTAACTCACTTAAATACATATTCTTTTCCACCAAGTAGCTTGCATAATTTTTCAAAACGTTGTTGTCTGTGATTATTTATTTCCAATGTAATTAAATATACTTATATATTATTTTATTAATATTATATTAATATAATTTTTACTGCTGAAAGTTGGTTGTACTTGTATACTTATTTTATAAGATTAAATTTTATTTTATTTATAATGAATTTTTTAGGAGAGGCTTGGGAATAAAAAGTTATCATCATATTGCCGCGTAATTAAAATATGCATAGGTGAAGAATGATGTGATATATTAGAAGTGAATTTTAAGTCTAATTTAATCCCACAAAACCAACTTGTTTGTAAGGTGAGAATTGCACCCACTTATATATTGTGAATTGGCCTTATCTTTAGTCGATTTAGGACATCCAACACACCCCATCACGCTGAGGTATATTCATCTCGTCCGTAGGACAAGAAATTAATTGATGATCCGTTAGCGGCCCGATATCGGGTGGAACAAAATGTCCATGAAAGTTCGCTAAGATAGACATCAATTTGCTTCTGATACTATGTTAGAAGTGAGTTTTAAGCCTAACTAAACCGATTTTGTGGGATTGAGTTAGACTTAAAAAATCCACTTCTAACATGATCTAAATGATAAATAACTTTGTTTACTCAGAAATTAATTCTCATATATGAATCTAACTTCTTAAATGGATATCATAAATCAAGAAATTAATCCTTGACTCTTTGCTAAAGGATATCTACCTAGGATTTTGTTAAAAAAGATTAATTATATGCATATACTATTTTATAATTTCTTTTAATTTTAGAAATTTTCTTCGTCATCATTTTACAATGTTTTAAAATATTTTGAATTGATTTATATAGTAATTTCATCTACACAAAACTGTCTTAATGTTTTTTTTTTAATAAAGCTTCCTTATAAACAGGGAAAAAAACATGTAATAATCTGACTTTCCCATTCAACAAACTTTGCAGTTTCATATATACCTATGCATCTATGCCAAGAAAATTCTTCCATAATCAGCCAACTTTTAATTATTTCCTTTCTCCCACCTCTGTGTATGTATTAATATTGTTGAAAGCTGCAAAATCACTTCAATTCTTCTTGGTATCTCTAGGTTTGAACAAGTCAAAATGTCATCTGAGAAGAACTGTGTATCAAAGAAACAAAAAGATTGCAAAGTTTATTCGCTCTTAGATTTGCCTGAGTGGATCTTGGATTGCATTCTGGAGTGCCTTTCACCATTGGATTTGTTTAGAGTGGCAGAAGTGTGCAGCAGTTTGAGGGACAAAACCAGAAGTGATGCTTTGTGGGAGAAGCTTATCAAACAGAAATGGGGTAGGCTTGTTGGTGATGTAGCTCACCAAGAGTGGCTGTGGCACACAACAAAAATAAACACACAAAGCCTCTTGTTGTTACAGCAGAATCAGGGTGGATTATGTGGCTCTTCCACTGGTGTTTGGCCTTCTCTAAGCTTCAATTCTTACTTGGAAAATTTCATTGACTTCATTACTTTGATTAAAAGTTGTTCCAAAATGGCTTTCTATATCTGTCTTGAGAGTGGCCGCTTCTGGTTTCCTGTTCAACTTTACAAGGTTACACTAATTCATCATCAATTGCTTCTATCTATCTTCATTTCTAATTTGTATACATATCTGTTGCTTTAACTTTCATTATATCATGTATGTATATCTTTGTAGAGTGGAAATCAAAACCTATCTGTCTGTGATGCCATTGTCAGCTATGACTCTAGAACCAACACCTTCCAAGCACGGTATAGTTCGACTCAATCCTTCACATGAAAAATAAACTACCTCGATTGAGGTAGGCTGTTACGAGACATAAATCAGAGTTTATTTTAGTAAAATTTGTTATTTGTTGAATATATTTTTCTATTCATTATCAAATCGTTATCGAATCAATTATTAATGTCTAGTTTGATGTTTGATATGTATGATGTATGTTAAGATAAAAGTCAATTAACAATATGTAAATATGTGTAAATCTCATCTTACAAACTGATTTTTAAAACATATGATTTAAAGTTCACTTTTTAAACACGATTATAAATCAAAATTTTCATATTTTGGTGTATCTGTGGACTATGTATGTATTATGGTTTATATTTGATAGGTCTCGAAGAGGTGGGTGGCACATGATTGAAGGAAATGTTCCATGGGATAAGTTGAGAATGTCACCGGTTGAAACTTCTCCGATGACTTTTTATGTGTCTAACTCTATGAACGATTTGAAACCAGGAGATCAAATTGAGATTCAAATTAGAAGACGCACAGATTCCCATTATAGTAAGTAATTAATTAATTGACTCCTTATATTTTCATTTAAATTTAAGACTATAGGTTCCTTTTTAATTGACTCGTAGATAGAAGTTTTTATAAAGAATTGTCATGAGTAAATTTGTATAATTTTTTTCCAACGATTATTTTTTTTAATTTTTATGTATACTAATTTTAACTTATGAAAAATTGAATTTATTTATTCTTATATTTTTTCTATTTTAAAAATCTTCATAGAAATTTCTTTCACAAGAAGCGCTTCTTATATATAATTAATTATTTTTGTAATCCATTTCCTTCTATTTGAAATGAGTTGTAGCTTGGTCGTATGCTGTAATTGGTCATCCGGAAACATGTGAAGAAGATGTGAATCATTGTCACTGTAAATATAATGGTAAGATTTGTCCAAAATGTTTTCTGTAGAAAAAAAAAACATTATGGTAAAAGTATGTGTTGTTGTATAAGTTATTTTTGTCATAGTATATTTTCTTTAAATTTTTTGATAGATGTTGGGTGTTGCAGACATGTTAGTAGTAGAGTTCAAGCAATATAAAGGGCAGAGCAGATGGAGAAGATCAGTGTTGAACAGAAAGCTGCATGAGGAACAAGGTTCAAGGCCTCGCTGGTTCGGTGGAATCAGAAAACTTGTTAACGAGGATGAGATTAAAAGGTGGAACAACTTTCTTACATCTAAATAATTATTAATTGGATTAAATATGTTTATGGTCCTTTAAGTTTTAGTGAATTTTGGAATTAGTTCTTCTTCGAAACTTTATACCAATTTAGTTATTCATTTTTAGAAATACATGGATTTAGTTATTCTTATCAAATTTTGTTAAGTTTATTTGACTTTTGAAACGCATTTTATGATCATATTTGAGTTAACATTGAAGCAAAAATGTGTCAAACGATGTAAACAATTCAAATAAATTTAGTTAAAAAGACTAAATTCACGCATTTTTAAAGACGAATGACTAAATTGGTCAAAAGTTTTGAAGAGAGACTAATTCCAAACTTTACTGAAACTTGAGGGACCAAAAATACATTTAACCCTATTAATTTGAAAGGAGGAGGGGGAAAGAACCAATTTGAAGGAAATTTGCATGTGATATACCTATGACAATAGTAGCTTCTAAATTCTTGCAATTTGCTTTGATGCTTGTAAATATCAAAGTTGGTTTTGAGAATAAGAATTTATATATGTATACAAAGAGAGAAATTGATCAATGCTTTTAATCATCTCTATTTCCTTTTTCAAAATATTGAAGAGAATCAATAAAAATTATATAGTATTTAATTTTATATGAGCGTTAAAGTAAAAAAAAAAAAATCATAATTATTTTAATTCAATATGCATAACGAAGAAAGTATATATAATTTTCAAAAACTAATTAAGTGGACTGAAGTTGTTTTCTTGGTATGGTTTCACATTGGTCTCTATGTTTCACATTACTCATATTTAGTTTTTATGCAACTTGTATATTCGACCCAACAACTCATAATACCTTACTCGAGAGATAGAACATTAACAGTTAAATGGATACTCATTGTATTAGATCAATTGAAGTAATTTGATTAGTATAATTTATAAGGTTAAGTATGGACATATTTTATTTTTAAAAAAAGTATGATTTTAGTATTATAACTTTAATCACGTTAGTTTTGTTTTGATTTTTCTAATAATTATAATAATTGACATAAATTTGATCTATATGTATTTATTAAAGGAAGAGAAAATTAACGTTAATATATAATTATTATAGATGGAATATTTTTTACCTTTCAGTTTTTATTTGTAATTGAAATTCTTAGTTGTTCTTTCAAAATTAATGGATATTAACATTATTAAAGATTAAAGATTAAACACGTATTCAATGATATTTATTATTAATGAAGTTTAAATAAACTAATAATTCTTTTGTATAATTTAAATAAATAAAAAATACATCAACATTTATTGTAATGAAATAATTGTTTATTCTAATTTGTATATTTGACTTAATTTATTCCTACAGGAGATCTTACATTCATAAATTTATCAATAATTCTGATAAACATAGGAAACAGTGAGATGATAAAAGGTAATCAATTTCATGAATTAAATTGTATATACAATAATAAAAATAGTTAAAGTTTTGTATTGAATATAATATTGAAGAAAGATGTGTGTATACAAGGTATTAAACATAAAATCGGCTTATTTGTTAAACATATTTTGGCCCATCCTACAGTAGATCTACAAAATGTAGAGTGTGCTGGTCCGTCACGCATTTTTCCGCATAAATTTGGGTTTTGAATTACTCCTATTCCTATAGCAGGAGTTTTCTTCCTGCACTCCAATATTTTTTCTGCACTTTCAAAGATTCATGTTTTTTCATTTATGTTATTAAAAAATTAAAAAATAAAAAAATTTAATTAGATAAATATAATAATTAAATAATTATGAAGTGGCAAAAATAGTTGGCTGCATGAATTAACTGATAGGGTTTGTACATGTACCGCTACACCCCAATAATTAAAATAAATTTATTTAAAATTATAATTATTTAAAATTATAATTAATTAAAATTATATTTACTCAACAATATAATTAACTAAAATTAAAATTATTTAAAATCGTAAATAATTAAAATTATAATTATTCTAAATTATAATTAATTTAAATTATAATTAATTAATATTAAAACTTATTTACATTAAAATTAACTACAAAAAAAATACAACTTAACCTAAAAAAATTATATAACAACAATGATAAAATAATAAATATTAAAAATTTAAATTAAATTGAAAAAAAAGCAATTGGAAGTCGACATCCGGAATCGAATATTTTCGGAAGTCGACATTCAGTGAGTTAAGCCAACATTGTCCAATTCTGTTTATCGAAAATCGACTTTCGGTAATATTTTTCACACACCTACGGAAGTCCACTTCCGAGCACAACACTTACGGAAGTCACCCCTCTTTTACGGAAGTCACTGTTCTCTTACGGAAATCATTCAACTTGTATGGAAGTCCCTTTTAACTACGAAAGTCACCTTCAACTACGGAAGTCAATTTAAATTATGGAAGTCGAATTCCAGTATTGATGGCTTACGGAAGTCGACTTCTGGTGGTGCCATTTTCGTGTTGTTCATAGTGGTTTACGGAAGTCCACTTCCAAAATTTATCTTGGTCTACGGAAGTCCACTTCTGTCATCTTGTGGCTTACGGAAATTGATTTCCGAAATTAAATCACTTGCGAAAGTCGACTTCTGGTTTGTGATTTTCGTTTCAGACATGGATACCCACAGATCTATACTCCAATCAACTAAATGATGCTTATGCATATAGATGGATGACAAACATAGCAACAACAACACAAAAAATGAAAAACTACAAAGGGGTATCAGTACATGTGTTAATATAGAGGAATGGCAGAGGGGAAGAGGAGAGACCAGAGAACAAAACCAGTGAAGACTGGCTTGAGAGGCAAGCTTAGAGAGTAAGGAGAGTGAGGCAGAGGGTTTGGGGGTGAGGACGACTGTTAAGTTAAAAGAAAGTGAGGGAGTAGTTTTCATTAAATAAGAGAGAGAAGTGATTGATTTAAAATTTCAAACTGGTCAAAGGACAATTTTGAATTTTAAGAAAAACTTTGACGTGTAGAAAAAATATTGGGGGTGCTAGAAGAAAACCCCTCCTATAGTTGATTCATGCATGTTCTCTATAAGGGGGTTTATCCTTGTATTCAAAATATTTTCTCCTGTAGTCTTAAAATGTTTTTTAATTCTTACTTTGTCCTTCACAGTAAAAATAAATAGTAAACTTTCTCTCTCATCTATTTAATACATCAATCATTCCTGTATTTTATCTTTTATCCACATGAGAGGTTGGGGAATACATAGTTTGAGATTGAAGTATACATTCTCGGATTATCTCTCACATATGATCTTTCACATATCAAGGTTAGTATCTTATTATAATTTATATATGTTAAATTTATTATTCTTTTTAGGATGTTTCTTCCAAATTAAGTTTATCCCAAATTAATATAAACCCTAATTATGATTTTAGGATTTTTTTTATGAAATTTGTATGAACCTTAATTATAATTTTTCCCAAAATTATTATAACCCTTAATTATGAAATTTAGGAATTTTATGTTTTCTGCTGCCTATGGTAAATTTTTTAAAAATTTTGAATTTATACAGTGTTGCTTATTTAATTAAATTTGTATGAGTTTTGTTATGTTTTGCATTGTGATAATTGTGATTTGTGAATATAATTTTTCTTTTTCTCTAAATAGGTGGGAAGTGATAAATTTATATTAGAAAGATTATGATAAAGAGTAAAAGAATTGATTCTTTTTTTGAGAGAGAAAAGTTTGTGATAAAGATGAAAAAAAAATTGCATCGACATTAACTAAACTCATGATTTGGTATGATATAATAACCAAGGATAGTGATATTTTTTTGAATTCTACTATAATGTGTGCTTGTTTTAAGCAGAGAAAATGAAAAGAAAAAATAAAAGTTTTTTTTCTAATTAAAAAAAAATAGATCTAACAAATTTAATTTGGCGCCCCTAAAATTTTTGTCCAAGTTCCCGGACATCCGTTTTACGTTTGTTTGTTAAACCACAATTTTTTATTTTTTATTTTATGATACAATAATTTTAAAAATTTAGTTAATTTTATTTTAGTTATTAAGATAAAGATTTAATAAATATGATATTTATTTGTTTATTTATACATGGAGGGCAAAGTAAGAATTGACAAACTTTTTGATGTACAGGAAAAATCATTGGGGTGTAGGAGAAGCCCCTCTGTAATCATTCTACCAATATGCATAAGAACACGCTCCACTATTAACACAATTCTAACACACAAATCCTGCATGGTACAAGACTCGTGCATCATGTTTTTATGGTTTGTGTATTTTTTTTTTTAATAAATATTATTGTTATTATATTTAAATGAAAAATTGATTTCAATGATTATTTTTATTGGTTTTGTGTTGTAGAGTTATAAATATATTATTAAAATATAGAATTGGATTATTTAATAATAATTAGTTCATATAAACAAAGATATATTTTGTATAATTAACAATAAATGATATATTTTTGTTAGTTATTTTGTATTGTATAATTGTTGATTAACTTTTAATTTTTGGCCATGCTTAACTAATAATTTTGGTGATTAACTATTAATATAATTTATATCTGACATTGCTTAGATCTGTTTTATGAAATAAACTTAATTCAATTTAAAATGACTACATTTTCAGAATGAATATGAAGAGTTTGGTTTTGGTGGCATGGAACAGTTATTATGTCTCTTTTCAGTATCTCTGCACTTTGATTTTCTGGAGTGCCCTTAGATTTGGTAAGTGTTTGTTATACGTTCATCAAAAAGGAAAAAAGGAAATTTTAATGTCATCTGATGTCGTTTCACGAAGGAGAAAAAGTCAACTTGGAAGCGCTTCAGTTTTAATTTTTTTTTTCCAAAACTTGATCATGCTCATGGATCCATCCGAGGTTAGTGTAAATGGATTTCAATTACTTCTATTTTCTGTATTTTTTGTTTAAAATGGGATTTTGTTCGAGACAATTTTCTTTTTACAGTAATAGTTTCTGTTACCAAAATAATTTTCTTTCTAAACAACAAATTTTGTTTTTATTAAATGTTAATCATTCAAAGTGTTGTTTATCACAAGAGTTTCAAGTGTTTGATGAAGGTTTCTTTATGGAATAGGGTAAATCATTGTTAATCGGAATGAACTTTATCTCAAATACTAGGAAAGACGTCCTTAACATCGAGTTTGAGGAAACACTTTTGGCTGAGAGGAAGCTTCATGTTGCCTATGAAATATTAAGGTTTTATGATTTAGATGATGTTGGATATGTCTGTACTTTGTATTGTGGGCATATATACTTTTTATTAAGAGCATTTGACTTAGATTGAAATGAGATCCAATATCCTTTGATAGGACAATCAAGCTTTACTTTAACCTCTGATCCTATATCTTCAACAAGATTTTTTCAATCCTTCAAAGTCAATTTATCGACACCAAGGGTATAATGTTTTATTTCTTATTTATTATATTGGTCATCTATATGTATATGTATAGTTACTAATGTTGGTTTCCTTTTCATGTTTTTGAACAACTGACATATAGTTTTGCCTAATAAATTTTAAATATTTGTTGAGCATGAAATTAAACTTGACAAAATGGTTGAATTGTATGATCCTCGATAAAAAACAAATCCAAACCACAGGAGCTACTACAAAAATTCTCAAAATTACCGATAAAATTTTACCGACGAATTTATATTCATCGATAAATTTAATTTATCGACGAATTTTCTGGACGAGTCTTAAAGAAATTAATTAATTGCTTCTCCTTTTTTCACAAACCCTAATTCACTATTTCTCCTTCTCAAGTGTCGTCAAAGGAAGTATGTAGGAACCATAACCTCAACCTCATCTCCTACAACCACTCCTTTCCTGCTTAAATGAAGTTGTCGCTGACAACATCTGCTACTACAGGAGTTCCTCCGATGGCGGTGCCATCGTTAATGCCTCTTTGCAAACGAATGCCTCACCCCTCTTCGTCTTCATTGATCTCATCTTCTCACACGATGCCTCACGCCTTCACCACTGGCGCTTTTGAAATGCGACTAGAAGCACCGTCAACTAGCCCATTGGTGTCGTTTCCACCTCACCCTTGAGCGGAGGTTTGTTCCTCAGTTGGTTTCTCTCTACGGTAAAGATCCACCACGTCACTGCTTTGTTCTTTACTGCTTCGTTCTTTGTTTGGAACTTGACGTTGGGAGGATGAACGTTCTCTGTTCGAAACTTGGCGTTGGGAAGATGAACATTCTTTGTTCTTTGTATTTTTTTTTTCTAGATCTGTGATATGCGTGCAAATGGTGTTGGAAAGGATTCTATATTTTTTTCTGCATTGTTTGTGCAGGTGATATTTTTCTAAAAAATGGTGGTTCGTGCAAGTGATTTTATTTTTTGTTTTTATGCGATATTACTTGGAATTGTTATAGGTGCATCGAAGGTGATCATCATTGGTTTAATCACATGGAAGTGGGAAGATATGCCTTTTCATGGCTTTTTCCATGTTTCATTAAGGTCCAGATATCTCAAACATGTCCTCAACCATCATCATCAATGTTATCTTATATTATATTTTGTCCCTTCAATTGTTTTCTTTTTTGTGTAATAATCATTGTAAGGTTCTTCTTTTATTTTAATTATTTAAATAAATTACACATGTTTTTGTCTAATTAAAGCATTCACAATAATAAAAATCCAATAAAAACCAATAAAAGTCAATCTATGAATGGCTCAATAAAATTCGAATTCAAATCAAAAAAATAATCAATTTTGAAACAAACAAAAAATTAGTAACTCGTACCTATCGACGGATATTTTTGTCGACAATTACCGATAGAATTATTAAGTCGTCGATAAAATTTATTGATGAAGATATTATCAACAGATTTTTGACAATCGGTAATTTTGATTTAATAACAAAACTTAAGCATTACTGACAAATTATGATCATCGATAATATCAATTTTTCTTGTAATAAACACAATCGAAAGCAAAGTCACAAAACTCATAAATGTCAAAATAAAACATTCTCAATAGTTAATAAAGGAAATCCAAAAACAATAATATCAATAAACAAAACACTAAAATGTATACCTCATCAAACTCAACAAATACAGAGAAAACCATCGAACACCAACGTAAAACTCAAACACAAAATAACAACCAAAAACTAAAAACATATAAATGTCTCAGCAAAACTATAAAACAAAACAAAACCTTAGGAACACAAACAAAAACCAAGACACGAAAAACATAAATGTTATACCTTATGAAACTCGGGAAACCTAGAGGAAGTAACAACTGAAAACTAAAACTTTTGCAGTAGTCAATAAAATTAAACCACAAACGAAAGACTAAAGAACGAAAATATCATACCTCAAGAAACTTAGGAAATGCAAAGAAAGGAACCACCAAACATCACCTTTACAAACTAAAAAATTATTATAATGCAACTAATGTAACATTTATTAATGCATGCAACATCTATCAACTCGATGTACAATACTCCCTCCATCCACCAATCCTAAAGGCGGGAAAGTCCAAATGACTTTTAATTACCCAAACACTAAAACAAAAAAAAAGATTGGATAAGAGGGTTAAAGTAGTAAAATATCAATCATTGATCAAAGATCCAGAAAGCATTTTTAAAACAGGGTAATTTACAGAAAAACTTGTAAAATGAATCGGGATCAATGATTCAAGTTGGATTATATGGGTAAAATAAAGGAGTGATTCTTTTCATATATTTTAAATGTCAAATCACCGACATTTAAAAATCACCGACTCAACCAATTTAATCTAGAGGTTATACTCAGGTTAGTAAAATGAGTATAAAAGGATATATGGCTCGGAATAGAAACTTATAAAGTTTTAATGAGAATACCAAATGAAAAGCGAAAGCATCACTCCAAATGGTCAGAAACTCTCTCATGAGTGAGCAATATAAATTAGGTCATCATTCAATTAGGTTATGTTGTGGGCCAGCGAAACAGTTAAATTTAAAGAAATGAAGACTTAATAAGTAAAATTGATAAAATCATTATTTTTATTTAAAAAATAATATTTATTTAAAGAGCAAAAGTGATAATTAAATATAGACACCAAAATGATAAATCAAATAGCTATAAATATAGAAAAGTATATTTTTATTTAAAAATTAGGAAATATTTTGTTCTATTAAAAACATTTAATTATCAATTTTAAAATTAAATGATATGAAGTTCATTTAAGGGAAGAAATTACTAATCATAATTCGACCCATTACCAATCTAATAATTAGGAAGACAAACTTTCTTATTGTTTTAACGAAAAGTCCAAAAGACCAACCAACCACGACACATTACCAAGAACCATGGATGAATAGAAAATGAAAAAAAGACATAGAAATCATCGAAATCATTTAACGGTGCATTCAAGGTGCCTCTGAATTCAGACCAAATCATCGAAATCATTTAATTATATTTTATCTTTCTTAATTTCAGTAAAATTCACCGGTGGTCACACATGCATACGTCTTAAACTATATGCTATTTTAATATCTTATTTAATTTTAGATATTTTCATTTGTCATTTTAAAAAGCATGTATAAATTACTTTCTTAATCGATTCGATATTATTTAACAAAGGACTAAATTAAGGTGTCAATTATAAAGACAAAGGCAAAATTTGACTTTCCAATTCAATAAGCCATGTTTGTGATGGGAGATCCAGTTTCACATATGCTTCGTCTTTAATCATTGCTTTCTTTCTTCCAATTTTGGATTTGTATGGTGGAAGCTGTTAAATCATTTCAAACTATATCTGGGTATTTTTTAAGTTTTCAGCAAACCAAAATGTCACCTGAGAAGAAGTGTGTATCAAAACTGGAGAAGCAAAAAGATTGCAAAGTTTATTCTCTCTTAGATTTGCCTGAGTGGACCTTGCTTTGCATTCTTGAGTGTCTTTCAGCACAGGATTTGTTTATAGTGTCACAAGTGTGTACCAGTTTGAGGGACAAAACCAGAAGTGATGCTTTGTGGGAGAAACTGATCAAGCAGAAATGGGGTAGGTTACTTGGTGAAGCTGCTTACCAAGAGTGGCAGTGGCACACAACAAAAATTGCAAACACACATAGCATCTTCTCACTTCAGCAGAATCAGAGTGGATCATGTGGCTCTTTCAGTGGTGTTTGGCCTTTCCTAAGCTTTCACTCTTATTTGGAAAATTTCATTGACTTCATTACTTTGTTTAAACATTGTTCAAATATGGCTTTGTATATCTGTCTTGAAACTGGTCGCTTCTGGTTTCCTGTTCAAATGTATAAGGTAACCCTAACTAATCATAATTGTGTGTTTTGTTTTTCAAGTGTATAGGGTAACATAACACTAATTAATGGTTATATATGATGCATAACTTTGGTTGTAGACTTCAAAGCTATTCTGTTATGATGTCATAGTCAGCTATGACTCTAAAAGAGACACCTTCAAAGCAAGGTAACCCTCTTTCTGACAATTATTTTCCAATCTCTTTTTCCAATAATTCAGTAAAATTTATTGGAAATCAACTATTTTAATGATTCTCTTAAAGACTCTCTCATGATCTGGATTGAGACTTATCGCATATATGCAATATTACAGGTCTCAAACTGGTGGGTGGCGAATGAGTGAGCAAAATATTGAGTGGGATAGGTTGAGATCACCACCAGTTGATACTTCTCCAAGGGAGGTTCATATGTCTAACTGTATGAATGATTTGAAACCAGGAGATCAAATTGAGATTCAAATGAAAAAACGCAAAGAATCCCCTTTTTGTAAGTAATTAATTGTTGGGTTATATATTTTAGGTCATTTGGGTTATGGTTATAGACATCGAGAAATTATGTTCCATATGGTTACATGATATTAGTCTTACACATATAAGACATTTGACACCACTTTTACACAAAAACCTTAAGACAATGGTGTTATGTATTTTTTTTATAGTATTTAACTTTGTCTATTCTATCCAATGTAAGACTTTGACTCACTTGGACTATTCCCAACAATCTCCTCTCAAGGATGAGTCACTTTTTTGTTCATATGGTATGGTATATTTTCCTCCAGGTGTATAGTGACCCCTTTTTGAGTGTGGTTATTCGGTCAGTTACTTCAGTGACTTCTTTTTTGTGTAATGGTATTCGGTCAGTCACTTTGAACCATTGGTTCTGATACCACTGTTGGAGTATATGCTCCTTGTTATTTTTTATTCACCATAACTTCATATCAAGAATTTGACTATGATTAACAAATTATCATTCTTTGTAATTAATTTCTTTACTATTTTGAATGAGTAATATAGATTGGTGCTATGCTGTAATTGGTCATTTGGAAACATGCAACCAGAATGTGAATCATTGCCGCTGCCAATACAGTGGTAAGTAAGATTCACCTCAAAAGTTTCATTGATTTTGATGTACATATATTTACCCTTGCTTTCAAAAGTTGTTTATTCTTCTAGAGGGTCAAAAATATGAAATTCATTGGTGCTATGTTTAACTCTGTTGCAGACAATCTAGTAGTAGAATTCAAGCAATATCTAGCAGGTAGTATAAATAAAAGATCAGTGTTGAACAGAAACAGGTATGAGGAACAAGTTTCAATGCTTAGTTGGTTTGGTGGAATCAGAAAACTTGATAAGGAGGAGGAGATCGAAAAGTGGAACAACCTCTTTGCATCTAGATGATGTCTTCACCGTTCGTATGAATGGACCTATAATTCATTTTCATAATACCTTTCTCTTCAAACGTGTGTCATAATTAGAATGTGTTTCTAACATCTTACACTCTCATTGCTCTTCAACTTCTCATTATAGTTTGAAACAATGAGGAGAAAAAAAGTCATGTGTGATGAATATGAGTGGTAATGAAATATAGAAAATGATATGATAAGAAAGAGATCGAAGTCATAATTAAGGAGAGTTTAACAATATCAAGTCCATTTCAAAAATAATAACATATAAATAAAATTAATAAGATAAATAGTCAATTTAGTATAATAAATATTGCTATATTTCACTTTTACTATATATCGTAAAAAAATACAGTCTTGATATCAAAATTTTAACTTTAGCAATTTAATTATTTGAACCCGGTTAATAATTAATGTAATTAAACTTGTTTAATTTTTAATAAGTCTCTTGTGTTTTTATTATAAAAGAAAAATAGTAATATTTAATATACAGGTAATATAAGGTAATATAATGTATCAAACGATGTAAACAAATTCAAATATTATCTTGAAACATATTGGTTAAAATGACTAAATTCACACAACTCTAAAATATTATTAGGTCTTTCGAGAGGGATCTTTGGAGAAATACATCACTAATCAGATATGAGTCAAACTCGCACATAAGAAATTGACACTCTTAACCCAAAGCCTCAAGGTAATAAGTTTATGAATCTTCATATTTATATGATGTTCAACTTTTTCATTTTTACTCGATGTCAAACTTAGACTTATACTTGAAATCGCATCATGTATATTATTTATTGCAAATCTTTTTAACTAGTTTTTTATGTTGCTATTTTTATTCCTTTTTATATTTGTCTTTTATATATATATATATATATATATATATATATATATATATATATATATATATATATATATATATATATATATATATATTAAAAAAAGTATTATTTTATTTTGCAATTTAGATATTTTAGGGTGGCTTAATAAGCTTGGTGGCAATGCAATGAATTTAGTTGTGTTTGAAAAGAAAGTAAGAGTCCATTTTCCTCCATACATGTGTTGTTGAAAGTGTGGACACAATTAATCATGAAGTTCTTGATGTTGTGGCTTGTTTGGTTGTGCTAATGGCATCTATTTCCAACTTTTGTTTGCGTTGAACAAGTCCACGTAACAAACAAACACCATCACTGCATTGTCTTAATCTCTCTATTTATTAGTTGACGCCCATTCATTTATCGTCTTTCCTTGGTTCAATCGTTTTTGTTTCGTACACACAAAGATTTGACTAAGAGTACGAGAATGCAACTCTCAACATTGGAATGTCCGAAACTCCAACTTTAAATTACATTTTTTTTTTTAACTTGATAATAATTTTATTATAACTTCATGAAATTATAAAATGATCTACTTGATTTGTTTTTAGTTTTAAAAGAAGGTTTCGATTGTAATGTTAAAAATTCACTATCAAGCAAATTCAATCTAAGCCACCCTTCAAATAAGGCTTGCGTACATCAAAAAGTAAAAAGTAACTTGTGTATAAATTTAACCATACGTTTTTCTTATATGATTTGTCAAATTTATTTTTATGTTTTCTTCACCTAAAAAGTTCCTTTTGAAGAAGGTGATTGAAGGATAAATGTATCCCAAATCCAACAATCTCTTTACTAAAATAGAAGCTTTCTGAGAATTTGGGAATACATTGGAAGTGGTAGGTTACCTAAGCCAAAAGACATGTAGGATTCATTATTATATAAGACACTAATTAAGAATCATGAATAGTTACCAATACATTTTTGTGTGATGGTGTACATGCTCATAATGGAAGGTTTAATCATCAAATTTACATATATAGGTTATTACGTGCCTTGTGTAAGCACTTTCCTAATTACTAATCACAAAGTATTAATTAGTAGTGGAGATGCTTTTTGGGAGTGAAGTGTGACAACCCAATTTGCTTACGTTGTCAATTAAACAAATTATTTTTCACTAGAAGATGCCTTTACTTGGGTTTGGGTATAAGAAAAAATAATTGAAACAAATATATAGAATACGTGAGTGGACCAAAACAATAGTGTGTTTCTTTTCTGAGCAAGACGAGATATCGCACTCAAAATTTCTTTTTGTCTCACTACCTCAAAAACAATGTGCAACATCATCAAGAAACAATACCCTAAAAAATAACAACCTTTTCATGCTCAAATGTATTCACTAAAGCATAAACATGTATACTATAGGATTTAATTATAATATATTATAAAGAATTTGCAAAAACAGTTAATAACCAACATTGGTTTTTCATATTATTACAAATCATTCACTTCTATGATAATTAATTTTAAAAAAATTAAGATATTATAGTATAAGTTAATTAACAAAAAATATATTTTTACACTGTGATAGGATAAAATATTGATTTTTCTTATTTATAAAATTGCAAAAAATGTATGAGTTTCTCGGATAACATAAATTAAAATAGAAACATTATAATATAAAACATTTTGTTTGACATAGAATTTTGGATGAAAAGGTGGTTGGCCTAATGGAAGGTTAGAGAAGTAATTAAGAAGATAAACTTAGTTGAGAGCTCTTGTCTTTTAAGAACAAAAAAGTTGGTGACCATGCTAATCAAAGAAAAATAAAATATTAAATTCAACAACGGATAAAATGAACTTCGATTCATTGGGTCTCTTCTTATACCTACTCTTCTCACATCAAATAAATTATTGTCTCTCAGGTCTATTTTTATAAGTTGCCATCAGCTATAATTTACTTGATTTAAATTTTGTGTCAAGGCTTTAAAACTTGAAAAGAATGCTATTTTGTTAGATTTAGTGTTAAAAAAATTTATTCATATTCACGTATCGTATAAACTAGTTGGAAAGGTACTCCGTATATCTCTATATTTTTAAGAAAATAACAAAATAATAATAGTCACATAAAATTAGTAGTGTTTATAATATATCATGTTGTTGAAAGATGTAGTGATGTTGTGTTGATAAAATATGTGTTCGTCCCAATATATAATTATATAGGTAGTTTATATTCATTTTTGTAATTTTTAAATATAATTAAAATAAAATATAAAATATATACATTAAATAGAAAAATTCATTATATATTGTTATGTTACATCTTACCATTCCTAATTTAAAAAGTGAAATCTGATTTTTTGTTGTTATCTCATATAAAGGGTAAAATCTCATTTTTCCCATGGCTTTTTCAATCTCTCTCTTTATTGTATAATAAAATACCCAACTTAATCATGCAAATACGAAGTCATTCCGCATGTTTATGGACTTTGTTTTATTATCTAATATTTAATTCAAACCAAGATGGTAAACCTAGAATTAATATGTTTCGTGACATATTATCCCTAAATTAACTACATGTCATCTCTAAATCTTAAGAGATAAAAAGAAAATTGCATATACAAATACAAATTAAACGTTTAAGCAACGTCGTTGTATACTTAAATACCAAGTAAAGTGATTTCGGTGGGGGTAATTTTAATGGCAGTCCTTGTTTCAATGTTTGAGAAAATAATAGTTAAATATTTAATTATATTAAAAATTAAATAATTATTCATTACTTTTATTAATACCCAATAATAGGAAAGTTTAGCAAGTATTAATAATAGTTTTCTTTTTTTTTACAAAAGTTATTGAATAAGTAGAATTTACATCTATAACAATATATAGAGATGATTTTTTTTATGTTCATATTTTATTTTTTCAATTTTATATTTAATTATTATTTTAAAAATTAATTAATTTTTTAAAATAATTTACCTTTAACTATTATTCTAAAATCTCTTTTATCTTTAATAGTTATGTTAAAAATCTCTTTTGTATGTATGTTTTATTTTTTCAATTTTATTTATTATTTTAAAAATTAATTATTTTATAAATAATTTATTTTTTATCATTATTTTAAAAATATTTTGTATTTTTAATCATTATTTTATTTAATAACTATTTTAAAAATTAATTATATATTCTATTGATTTTAACTCAAATTTTTACAAAAAAATAAAAAGTGTGGACACCATGTATGGTTGCAATAATGCCTGCCGTGTTTTTGCCAGTAAGAATAACGTGATTATCATTTTAGTGTTACATGAATTCTTTTAATAATAAGAAAATATTAGAATTTTTTATCTATTTTTTATAACCATGCACACCGGTATACTAATTAAGAAAACAATAAACGCAAATAATTTTTTAGAAATAAAGTAGAATGTTTATCTTTTAAAATAACTAAAGATATCTAGAAATTGTATTTAACTTTTCTTGATATAGATATGTATTACAGGATTTTCTTCCTTTTTTTTAGTTTTAAAAATGTCTTGAATATCTTCCAATATTTTTTTTTTTCACAAGACTTGGATTTTTTATATTTTTAACATTTGTAGTGTTATTTTTTAGTTCTTATTATAATCCTAACTAGTTTAGTGTTATAAGATTTTTTTTAATTTAGGATAAATGGCTTTAAAATGATAACATATTAAAATTATAAGTTTTCTTTTAAAATTAATCTTTTAAAAAAATATATATATATTCTTTTTAATTTTCAAAAGTCGTTTAGGATGTGACTAGATCATGAACCTTTCTAATTTATTATTAGAGCACTTTTTTTACTTCCACCCATGAATATCTAAAGTTTTATTAGTTTAATTAGCAGAAAAAGTTGTTATTTCAATTAGTCCAACTCTTTATTAGTGTTAAAGTTGTTATAACATCGGAAATCAAACAATTTTGACATAATTAGTAATTTATTGGCTTATCAGACCATTGATCAACACATAAAAGATTTATCAATTAATTAAAATATGCATTAACACATTTAAAAAACTAATTAATTAAAATCATATTTAATCTTAATAATCCAATAAATAATAGTGCTATCTGGCAATTAAAAGTTATAGAAAATAACTTCAACTTAACTCAGAAGTATTGCTTAACTAGTTCCTTATCCTCCAGATAATAATAACTTCTAAATAAGAAAAGATTGTAAACTGTACAAAAAATTCAAATACTAAGAACAACCCCACCTAACAAATCAACATACTTGTTAAAACTCAACTAATTGATATAAAAACTTTATTAATTGATTGAACATGTGAAATCCTAGAATACTAAATTAAAAGGAGAAAAAAAAAAATAGAAAGATTCTAGAAGAACATGAAAACTTGCTTCAAACAAATTTCGATTGACTTAAAATAATCTAAATTTAATCACTTTGCAACTACTGAAACCTAATTAAAAATAAATAAAAAATTATAGAGAAGGTAAAAACGACTCAAAGAAAGAACTATTATGAAAATGTTGCAACTTTTAGAAATAAACAACTGAATGATTAAAATTTTAATTTATATCCTTAAAGTATAACTTTTAGAATATTAATATTTGCTATTAAAAAAATCTCTTCTTAAATTTGTAAAAAAAAAAGACACTTCTTACATAAATATTTTTTAATATATATAAATAATATCATAAATAAAGGTTTATTTAAATTATATATATGGTATATAATGAAAATTTAAAAAAAAAGGTTGAAATTTTAGTTAAAGAGGATGATAACACTTTATTAAGAAAAAAAAGAGTTAAGAAGACATATACAAGTAAATTAAAAGAAACAAAATTGACAAACGTAGTAGTTAATATTTTTGACATGTAATGTGGGAAATGTACATTTAAAAAAAAGAAAATTAAAAATATTGAATAAATAAAAGTAAGAATTGTTTCTCTGCATTATTTATTATAAATTTGTAACTGATATAAATATCTGGCTTAAGATTATATATTAATCCTCCTAATCAGCAGTTAATAGTTCAATAATATAGTATTGTGAGTTACTGGTGACACATTATGAATGATATTAATTGAAAAATAGTTGTTATAAGAATGATTAGTTATTATTAATGATTTAAATGGTTATGAATGAATGTGAAAGGAGGTTGGTGTTTGGCAACATTAATAATGCAGTTGGAAAGTTGAAGTTAAGGGCATAGGAAATATCAGTGGCAAAAGGCATGGGAAGAGGCCCCGTGTCCTTTCGGCGGTCACAGCAATAAATAGGGTCGATTTTATGAGGTCTTAATGAGTTGAAGGACACAAATTTTGGTTCTTGAAATGAGTAAGGACTCATTCACAATCCCACGAAATCACTTGTCTGGGTCTTTAGGGTGGACAGTACTAGAGTTTGGTGGGAGTTAGGCAAAGGAACACCTACACTTTTATGGCACCCTTGTCACTTCTCCTGTCACATACCCACCACCTCTGCGTTCTATTGTTAATGCATTTCACTAACCACGCCCCCACTTCTTATTCAACTTTAGATCACCCCACTTTCTTACCAGAATTTAAGATTAAACGCAGTTTAAATATTTATTATTATTTTGTGTCGAGTTCCACATCCCATGAAATACAATATCTCAGAAACATTTGTGTGATGTTATCAGACGGATCTGAATCGAGTCGGATTTCGATCCATTTGTGTGAATTGCATTAATTTGTACAGTTATAAAACAGCACCCTAACACATCCCACGTGGCTGAAAATGTACTATAGACTATAGTTCACCATGTTGTTCCCAGCGTAGTGTGATTAAGATATTAGGTTGGAAGTGGTGTGTTGGTTTTATATTTGGATCCACAGGGCCTCTTTTTGGTGTCATCATCATTCTAATCTAACCAATATACTGCTTTGCTTTGCTCTCTCAAGGCCTCTCCATCAATCACTAAACAGCTGCCTCCCACTCCCCGTACATGTTGTTTCTCTCCTTTGTGGGAATTCACTGTGTGTAGATGCTAACACATTTTTAAGGAGCATCCTTCATTATCGTTTTGTGTTCTTTGTGGAAACTGCTATAACTAACCCAGTTGCCAAGCCTATTCAGGCGCTGAGCTAGGCAAAACTGTTCATTTCTCTAACTCTTCCATTGGTGGATCTTTTTCCTCTTTAAGAGGAATTCATTGGTTTGATTTTCATCTCTCTGCCAAATTCCTAGACTTGGACCCTTCTCATATACAATCCCTCAATTACAATGCTTTACTTCCTCATATCTTTTGTCTCCTTTCTCATCCTTTCCAAGTCCTTCACCAATAAGCCTCTCTCGTCAGGGCAGGGTGGGACCAAAATAGGGTCAACTGGGTTTTGGGGGAGCCTCTCAAGTTGGCTACTTTCTAGTCTCAGAAAAGGAAGCACAACCAACCCTTGTAGCTTTTTTCGGTTTTCTCTTGTCATGTCATTGAAAAACAACAGTTCAGTGTCCAAGGTGGAGAATGAGGAAGAGGAGGGGAAGGTTTCTCTCTTGGATTTGCCTGATTTACCGTTGGAGTGTATCCTTGGGCACCTTTCACCTTCTGAATTATGCAGTGTGGCAGCAGTGTGCACATCTCTTAGGGATACAAGTAGAAGTGATCATCTATGGAAGAAACACATGGAGAGAAAATGGGGCAAAGTGTTTGGTGATGCTGCGTATAGACAATGGAAATGTCATGTGGCTTCCAAGGCCAGAGAGAAGATCTCCAACCACCAAAACCAGAAAGGATTATTTGCTTTCCTTCATGGTGATTTCCGCCCCTTGGTTTGGATGAAAGCAAAATCAGAAAAGGGAACACGGTCGAGTAACTCATTACCGGAAGATTCATTCATGGCTCTGTATCTCTCTCTTGAGAGTGGCAAATTTTGGTTCCCGGCTCAAGTCTACAACCGCGAGGTAATTAGTTGCACAAATCTGATTTATGACTTATGTACCAGTATTCTGTAATCTGTACAGTAATTCTTGTTTTTTTGGGATTTTGTGTAATTGTTTCACACTTTCCTTTTTCAGAACGGTCATGCTGGGTTCATGCTCTCATGTTATGATGCCCAACTTTGCTATGACTCTCGATCTGACACTTTTCTGGCAAGGTATGTGGAAAAGTTGATTCCTTCAAAGTTGAGATTATGTGGGTACCTGCCCTACAGTCCCTGTGGTTGGAATTTGATGTCATGCCAAAACCTTTATAGGATGCCATTTTTCCCTAATTTTTAAAGGTTGATAAATCCATTCTTTTGTGGCAGATATTCACCTCATGGGAGATGGACAACTGAGGAAAACATAAGATGGGACCGACTCAGAGTGCCACCAATTGCCTCTTCTCCACATGCTCTTCACATCTCTGACTGTTTGGATGATTTGAGACCTGGAGATCACATTGAAATTCAGTGGAGAAGAAACAAAGAGTTCCCTTATGGTGTGTCTCATTCTTGTGCACTTATTTGACTAATTTCCAAATTGTCTCCACTAAATGGTTGGTTTTATCTTACTTTCTGTAAGAACAGATATTAGAATCAATTTGGTCATGATTATCTTGTAGGTTGGTGGTATGGTGTAATTGGTCATTTGGAACAATGTCAAGGGCATGGGAACCATTGCCGGTGTCACAATAATGGTAAGAGAATCCACTTGCACATTTTTAATGCTACTGCCATATTCAAATTGCCTGCTGCATTCACAAAATGTTGGTTCCACTCTTCACTTTCTAAAATCAAGTTTTCATTGTATTGTAATTTGTAGTAAACAGGATTAGACAAAGCATGTTAAGTTATTACTGAATTTGTGCTTTCATCATATGAAAACATGATCAAAGTGAGTTATTATACTCACAAAGAATGAGTTACACCAGCTAAACAAAGTTTTAGCTGTTTAACTGATTAAAAAATGGTGGTGATGACAGATATGGTGATTTTGGAGTTCATGCAGTACAGTGCTGGATCTAGATGGAGACAAACCATGATAGATAGGAAGCATCATATAGAAAAAGGAAATGAAATAGATGGTTTTTATGGAGGAATCAGGAAGCTGCATAACAGGGAAGAAATTACAAGGTGGAAGAAACTCTGGCCAACCAAAACTGTGGTACATGATTGATTCATAACTTAGAATTTTGTAAATTAAGCGATCACCCTTTCTAAAATGTGAAGGATTAGTTTGTCACAGAACGATGTCATTCCTAACAATAGGTATAAACTTGGAAAGAAACAGTGCAATTACCCTTTCAGAGGTTGTAACAAGTGTACCACGATATAAATCTTAGTGTATAAACTGTTTTACAGTTTCCTGCAATTATTGAAGAATACGTTTTACAACCATTCAATGATGTTGTTGAAGTTCATACATGTATCGACAAACTTTATTCATAAAGTAAGACTCTGATATCATGTAAAGGGTAACAAGAGATAAGAAAGAAGGACAAAACATGAAAGAAAATGAATTAGTATAATAAAAGTTTAATATTATTTACCACAAGAACATGTCTTATATATAGGCTGAAAACAGACCACAAAAAGTAACATTAACCCTTAATTAGTTTTCAAGCTAACAAAATTGTGTAGGAATTTGGGTCTTGCTTGAATAACAAAACGACGCCAAAAAGGAAAGTAGGTATTTATAAGCTTCAAGATTAAGAAAAAATTTGTACCATAGTTTCATTCAACTTTGTCCTGTCAATATTTAACATGAAATCATCTTTTTCCATAGGTAGAGAAGTAAAATGGTTTGGGTGGGGAATGTAGACTCCACGTCATGTTACTAACAAAACTATAAATGTGTAAGAATAAATTGTATTTTAACCTAAAAGTATATGATACTAGGATAATTTTCATTAAAAATACTCATATATATATATATATATATATATATATATATATATATATATATATATATATATATATATATATATATTAAAAAAAGT
>Ga0214544_1002464_pt1 | contig 38901 bp, 24 predicted proteins | sample CNSS3metaG_FD_160074 | JGI IMG/M metagenome (GOLD analysis project Ga0214544, IMG submission 160074) | Root nodule microbial communities from cowpea collected in UCLA plant growth center, Los Angeles, California, USA - CNSS3 | ecosystem: Host-associated > Plants > Roots > Nodule | place: USA...
AATTTATAAAAAAAAAGTTAAAAAAAAAAAAAAAAAAGGGAGAAATACATCAAGGAAAGAAAAAAAATTATCGAGATAAGGGTATTACGAACAAAGGATTTCATCTCCACTACATGGGACATCACACAGAACCTGATCAAAGAACAATTGGGCTTCATATAACAACATACAACATCTAAGAGTGACAAATTTTATAACTATATTATTTATAGCCAAACATACAAGATATGAGTAGTTATAAGTTGATTATAATGTTCTTAATCTCTTGATGTCGGTGACGATTATTGACTAATATTATATGGAGAGTTAAAATAATATAATTAAAATTTATATATTTAATTTTTGTCACTAAAGTAAAGATAATGAATACGTAATTTAGTATAATCATAACTATATAAATAAATAATAATTATTGTCATTTTTTCTTTCATATTCTTTTGAACTCATTAATAATTGGACCAGAACTAAAATTTTCATCTATTTCTTTTTCAATGTAAATAAACAAATTGTCAGCAAAAAATGCACCTTCCATCTTTATTTAGCAATCTTGTTTTGATAATCTTCATTACAAAAAACAATTTTTTTATTATAGTAATGACTCACTTGTAATTTTTTGAACTTTAACAAAAATAAATTATAATTTGACAATTGAGTCAGTAGTATCATGGTTCAGAATATCTGTGAAAAAGTTGAATTTATTTTATTTTCATCTTCACACAATTTCTCTTTTTATCATTTTTAAAATATGAAGAGGATCTGTCCTCAGATCAAGAGGGTTGTTAAAGGCTCATAACAACCAAATTGTAGGTTCCACCAGGATCAAACACATATCTGCAATAGTCATCAAATAAAATGGCAAAAAATTCACCTTCCATCTTTATTTAGCAATCTTGTTTTGATAATCTTCATTACAAAAAACAATTTTTCTATTATAGTAATGACTCACTTGTAATTTTTTGAACTTCAACAAAAAAAAATTATAATTTGACAATTGAGTCTGTAGTATCATGGTTCAGAATACCTGTGAAAAAGTTGAATTTATCTTGTTTTCATCTTCACACAATTTCTCTTTTTATCATTTTTAAAATATGAAGAGGATTTGTCCTCAGATCAAGAGGGTTGTTAAAGGCTCATAACAACCAAATTGTAGGTTCCACCAGGATCAAACACATATCTGCAATAGTCATCAAATAAAATGGCATTAAAATCATAATGACCATGCAGTATAATTGATTGTGCACTATGTGAAAATAGACTATAAAATCGAAAAAAGTTGATAATAGGCCCACTTCACAAAAAGAGTGTCTTACACTTTGACTTGGATTATTTTTGAAAAGAATTTTAAAGTCAAAGTGTGTTTTGGCACAATATGTTGAGGAGGATGAAATAAGTGAATGAGATGGAGAACAAAAAGTTTGAGAAGGAAACAAAACAAAAGATTTAATGAAAAAGTGAGAAGAGTTTAAAGATGGGAGAACTCCCTTTGAAAATTGGGTCTTCATGGAAGGACTTGGTGAAGAATTTAACACCAAATCCCTAACAATGAGTTCCCTTGGGTTTGAATTACTCTTTAACTCTACCACTTGTGATTTACTTTCAAACTCATTCTCTTGTCTTATTTTCTCTCTTGCTTCAAATTATTTTCTCTCATTCTCTTCTTTGGCTTTTCTAAGACTCACCTTTTTTGCCTTTTCTTCATCATCTCTTTTCTTTTTCTATTTTATCTCTTTTTTCTCTTGTTCTCTTTTAGCACGAAGCTTCTCAAGCTTTTCTTTTTCTCTCTTCTTTTCAAACTCTCGAAGCTTTTCAAGTTTTGCTTTCTCTCTCTTTGTTCACTCAAGAGCAAGTCCAAATTGTGCTTAAAATCTTTTTCTAGTCTAGAAAACTTAACAAGATTTTGGATGAATGCATCACCTATGTCAATGAAGTTTTCTATCCTAGCTTGTTGCTCTCTAGTGATCCTAAATGAAGGGGAAATGATATGTTTCCGCATGCATGCTTTGAATTCATAAAATGTATTAATGCATGATTATCTCCCCTTTTACACTCTAGACTATCTCTTTTGCCACCACTTATATGCACGCCCTATAAACCTAGAAGTAACATGCCTAAGAATATCAAATTGACTATATTTACTAAACAATGGTTGCACCAATTTCTCTGTATCCCACATCTAATTTCTAAATGATATTGGTCATATATCTTCTCCAAAGAATGAAATGTCACTATGAATGGTATGATGCAACTCATTACTACTATGCCTACCTACATGCACATTACTATGCTTACTTAAATGCACACTGCTGTAAGGAAAACTCATTTTCAAACAATTTTTTGAAACACTTTTATCCAAACAATTTTTCACAGAGAGACTTGAAGAATTTCTAAAGAGAAAATGGAGTGAAAATGGTCTAGAAATACTCCCAGGAAAGGGAGGTGAGACTCTTGGACAAGCTTAGAAACCAAGCCTTTCCTAGCCAAAGATTTCTAAACAACTTTCACAAAAAATCTCAATAAAATTCTAAGGAAAACAGATTGTGTGAAAAATAATTTTTCAAAGTGTGTGGACTCCTATGACGAAAGGAAGGTCAAATTAAGTGTTGAAAAATTTTATACCTATATACCACGGAGACGTAAAACATAAATTCAACATGCATATCAAAAGCACAAGCAAAACCTGGACATGAAAAACATAAAGACGGAAAACTGAACAAACATGAAAACATAAACTAGACAAGAAATCCTAAGTGGAAAGATTGAGTGGCCTTTGGAACCCCTTAATTCTCCACACTAGACGTTAAAACTATTACAAACTAAGCTAAGGATGGGATTGCTCTAAAGCATTTTCCCACCTAAGCCAAATGAAACAACAAAACAGAAATCTGAAAAGAAAAATTACACAAAATCTGTGATATGAAAACAAAACAACACAACAAGAAAATAAAAGAAAGTGGCTAGATTCTTCTTCTTGCATGGGCTCTCTCGGTCCAGCCCCAAAATGTATCCCTCAAGTGTTTGCACTCCTTTGAAGTCCCAGCTCACTCCACAATTCCTCTTGGCAGTTTGCTCTCAAAATAGAATCACTCACAACTCCACCTTTAAGAAGAGGCGTCAGTTACAAGGTTGCCAAAAATAGTGAAGTTGCAGAATCCCAAAACAGAACAAGAGCAAACAAAGTTGCGTGAGAGTAAAAAAAAACAGAAAAAACAATAAAAGCTCAAATATGAGGCAAGGACAACATCAAATGATGAATTTAATAGACAAACTCAAAGGATAACCAACAAAGACAATCAAGAAAACAACCTAGCAAAGAAAGAAGCCACACAAAAGGAACCTAAGGAAGGTGTCTAGAATAAGATTAACAAAACCAAAATCAAACAAGACTAAAAAGCAAGTTAAATCAAGAGCATATGCAAATGACATTGAAAAGAACAACAATAACTCTGTGAACTGTGTGACACGTTTAGCATACTAATGAAACAAGCAATGTCATATTCCAACATTGTTTTTCAAATTATTGTCAAATTCTTTTTCTATCTTAGTAAAATCTGTACCACTGACTTTCTTTCTTTTCTTTTCAAACGCTCAAATATCTTTTGACTGCAGCTCCCAAAATTTTAGTGTTCCAATTCCAGTTCAGGTATCAACTGCACATGACAAAATTCAAATTTGATTCAACTTAAAAACAACAATGATGAAAACACATACATGATGCAACAGACTTGAATCAAACCTAAACACAGATCACAAAATTTGCAACATTTTAAGTGATTTGGCAATCTCAAAATCTGGACATGGGTGATTAAAGAAAGTAGTAGCAAATCAAAGCAAGAGCACCAAAATTGTGGATGCAATCAATGAATCAAGGCCACAACAGAGGCACTCAAGATTAAATGAAAGCTTGATACCACGACTGCATTCAATTAGACCAGACAGAAACAAGAAACGGAAACAGGTTTAGTGACATTATTCTAATAAAATAGAAGCTCCCAAAAGAAAAACTGCAACCCCAAAAAAAATTACATGGCATAGCTAAATCTAAGATACTATCAGATCAGTGCAGCAAGTGAACAAGCTGAGGCACCAATTTGTGTTAGACCACAGCAGCAAATATGATTGAACAAAAGCACTTCTCGGATATTAAGGTGAGTAATCAACAAAATATGAATTTCATGTACAAGCTTCTCGGTCCAATCAGAAACTATAGGTTTGAATCAATTGCAATGGTACAAGACTCACAAAGACTATGCTAATCACAAAAAATAAGAAAATGTGACTTAGCGTTCAATTAATTGGCCAAAACAGATTGAATCTCAAATAAAGAGGAATCTAGTAAAATAGTAACACCACAGAGTAACTCAAGCTGACAGACTTCTCAAATCAATGAGCATAGTGAATTGAAACGGGTGTAGTCTTTAAAACTATTTAAAAAAAATAGAATTGCTTAAATGAATGTTGTTTCAAACACAAGCACATGTATCAGATTGAGTTTTCACATCAGCATTGCAGATAACCAGAATCAAGCAACTCAGTGGAGATATTTCCAAATAGATTTGGCCAACAAATGGAATTTTAGCACAACAACAGATGCAATTGGACAGCAAATGGATTTCAAATAAAAACAGGACAAAGCACACAACAACAAATTTAGTCGAAGTAAACAGGAACAATTTCAATGAACACTGCAAAATAGTTGCTAATGATCTAATAGCAAAGTCAAAACTCCAGAACATACACATGAACCTACTTACGCGAATGAAACAGTGACTGAAAGATATGCAACACTGAATACAGAACAGATTCTACTAACATCATAGGTTAACAACAAAAAAAGATAAGAGGTACTACTTCTATTGAATTCAGAACATGTGAACAACTACACACGACTTTAAGACAAACAGATTTTAAAATTCAAAGTTAGGTAAGAAAATTGAAAGAAACCTAAAAAACATGCATTGAGCAGCAGAATCAGAGAGCTAAAATATGTTTTACCATCAGGATTGATTCAAGAAAGCATATCAAAGTGTTCGAATCAATTTCAGCAAAAAAAACCATAAAAACACAATTTCAACTCAAAAAAATCAACTCGAAAACTCAAGCAATTAGGAACAAGACAAGAATAAAAACAAATGTGAACGAAGACAAAATAAGATGAAGAATACTTAGCTTGCGACACTCCGAGAACTTATTGGCTCTGAATACCACTTGATGAGGTCGCGGCGCCATTAATAGGTGGAATGTGGCTCCAATCGACGGGGAATGATCGGAACGGGCTCCAACAGTCGATTTGTTCGGTGAAATCAACTGAATATGCAGCGAAAGACTCGATAAAGGACGATTCACTCTCTTTCTCTCACGGATCCTCACAACACTCACAGTGTTAAAACCCTAGGAGGAGAAATCCTCGTCTAAGGAGAAGGGGGAGCTGACGAATAGGGAATAAACCTCATATCATTCATCTAAGTTGTGTTACAAGAGGATGGCCTGCCTTTATATAGGTGAAGGATGTCATAAAATAGAAAAGAAGAAAGGGGAACGCCGTTCTAACAAGTTCCTAACGACAAAGGTGAGAAAACACATGAGCTACTAACAGACGTGAAGCTAATGGAAGAAATGCGTGAAGCAAACGAGCTCACGTGGAGTTAAGAGAGGGTTTAGGGACAATCCTAGCAGCAGTGTGTATGTGTGATGAAGGTGAGGCAACGCGTGAAAGATGAAAGAGCAACCCTAGCAACTGGTGTTGGAGGGTTGGGCTTGGTGAATGCTGAAACAATAGGGCTTCTTCCTGCACCCCCAACCCTTTCTCTTGTACCCCAAAAACTTTCCTTATTCCCAATTTTGCCCACGGTAAAAAATAAAAGAAGAGAAAAAATAGTAAAAAAATATGCACCCCCTGCACCCCAAAGAATCTACTTTTACTACAGCCTTGCACCCCTAAAAATGAATCTCGTTGACCTATTTGACCTAGCAGCAGCGGGCTATTTAAAATTTAGTCTTCCTCTTCTTTGCCTTCACTTGTTGCCTTGTGGAGTAGATATGAGTCGTAGCCGCAGATCACCAGCAAGCAACACCACCACGAGTAGTTCCCTCCTTCAAGCCTTCTAGTTCTGCATTTATAGCCTTCCAGTTCCGCATTTAATCCACAATCCACACATCCAATTAAGTGTTCTCAATCTTTTTATTGATTTTTCTTGAATGATGATGTTGATTCATGAACCTGACTGTTGAATGTTGTATGCCATGCATGTATCATGTTTTAATCACTTTAATCTGCAACCCGTGAAGACCCATTTTTTTTTTCACTGAAGTTTGCCATAACGGATGTCGACATCCGCTTCAGAGAAGTATACAATGGATGTCGACATCCGTTTCATTTTTTTTCTTATGAAACGAATGTCGAAATCCGTTTCAGGATTTTGAGAAACAAATATCGAGATCTGTTTCCTTTATTTTTTTCGTTTTTTTGTGAAACAGATGTCGAAATCCATTTCACAAATTCCTGAAACGGATGTCGACATCCGTTTCGTTATTTTTTTTTTATTTGTTGTGAAACGGATGTCGACATCCGTTTCAGGAATTTGTGAAACAGATTTCGACATCCGTTTCCTTTTTTTTGCCATTGCGGATGTCGACTTTCGCTTTGGAAATTCCTGAAACAGATGTCGACATCCGTTTCCTTTTTTTTTGGGTTAAATCATCCAGAGGTCCCCATTTTTGTAATGAAATATCAAATAAAGAATTGGCAATAAGTGAGGATGGTTTAGGCATATAAAATAAAGGAGTATATAGACTTTGGCTGTAAAGGTCATACAATCAAATTTGTATTTCTTATAAGTTTGGAAGATTCAAAGTTTGTTGATGGAGAATGTTAAAGATGGGGATGAAGTAAAAAAGAATATGGTTGAATTGATGATGGTCAAATTTCAAAAGTATTGGGATAAATATAGTGTTGTGCTTGCTTTTGGGGCAATTTTAGTCCCAAGAATGAAACTACAAACACTGGTCTATTGCTTTGAAAAGATTGATCCACTTACTTTTGAATCCAAATTGATAAGAATCAAGAAAAAGTTGTGCAAATTTTTTGCTGAATATAGTAAAAGTTTGCCAACAACAACATCATCAAATGTTCTAAAGCGCAAACAAGGACAATCTTCTTCTTCCTCATTCGCTTCTCTTCCACATCTAAGCTTGTTTGATGTAAGTTGATGGTTTAATTTAACTTGAATTTATTTTTTATGCAATTCTTCATTATGAGTTTTTGACTAACTTGTTTATTCAGTTAATAGGAATTAAAAGGGTGTGAAAATGAATTAGATAATAGATTTGGAAATAATCAACTTGAGACATATTTGGAGAACCAAATCTAGGTTTTCGATTTTTGGAGCACATGGATGTGTTGGAATGGTGGAAAAATAATAGTCTAAGATTTTCTGAGTTATCAATAATGGGTAGAGACCTGTTAAGCATTCCAATAACGACTGTGGCATTTGAATCTTCTTTTAGCATTGGGTCTCATATCCTTAGCAAATATAGGAGTCGACTCTTGCTCGAGAATGTCAAATCCAATATTTGCATTTCTAGCTGGAAGCATGGTTTTTTTATGGTAATTATTTTATTCTTACTTTCTATTTTTTTATTGTAAATTAAGTAAATTCATACTAATTATTTATTGTTTTTTTTAATACATGCAGAAGATGTAGAAAATATTAGTTACCAAAATGTGGTGGTAAATGAAGGGTCCTCCACTGTTGCTTCCAATGTTATAAGCAAGGAAAATGAAGAGCAATAGACTACCACCATGAAGATGTTTCTTGGACTGTTTTTTATTTGAACTTTGTTTATTGGGTTGTTTTCATGTTTTAGGACTACTTTTATGGACTCTTTTATGTTGTTTATTGCACTTGATATGATGTCCAGGACTTGTTTATTACACTTGTTTTGATGCTCCAAGACTTTGTTTTATGGAGTATTCTTGATGATGTTTATTGCACTTGTCCAGGTTTTGATTTACTACATTGTTATAATGCTCCAAAAATTGTTTTATTGCATTGTTTAAAATGTCCAGGCTATGATGCACCGATACTTCCACTTGGGTTACATATTTGTGTCCTATACGTATCCGTGTCCGATAATTTAGGATACTTTATCGATACTTATTAATAAAGTATCTAATTTATAAAGTCATAGTACACTACAAGAAATTTTTTGAATAATGACAAATTTTAGTGACAACAAATATTTAGTTACCATACAGTGACCAATTTAAAAACTAAAAATTATTGACAATTAAAATAGTTTCAAACGATTATAATTGATCTCTAAATTGATAATTAAAATAGTTTTTATTATGATTTGATTTTTAAATTAGTTACTAACATAATCTACCAATGTTTTGACTACTAAATAATTGGTTTCTAAATTGTCCACTAACATTAGCTACTAACAATGATATATTTATTATCACGTATCTATCATATACTGTATCCTATTATTTTTAAAATAAATGTATTAACGTATCGGATACGTGTCGTATTCGTGCATCCTAGTGCCCAGAAAGTTTTGTTAAGTTAAAAAATTAAAAAAATGTCTCAATTGTGCGGGTCAAGTAATGTGCGGAGCGGACCAAGAATTCCAACCTGCATAAAGTGTGCGTGGCAAATCGGGCTTAAACGGATTGGACTGACCACGATACTACCCTAGTTAGTACTTTTATTAGAATTTACATATAATTTAGGGTACGAATTCTTAATTGTTTTATCCCCAAATCATACATCTTCCCAAAATGTTATCCTAGTCACACTCTACTTAAACCAGGGTGTAGCACTCTTCACCCAACAGAATACATTGCACAAATCATTTTACCACCGGGACTCCCTTTTTCCATTCTTTCTTTTATCTAAGCTTATCCAGTATCTATATTTGGACTCTAAAATATCCTTCGATAATCTTTATTCTCGTGTACTTAATTTTCATTTCCATTTAACAAAAAATGTTATGTTGTTTTCTAGAATGGAATGAGTTTAGATTGCTTATCCCACTTTATGTTTCCTATAACACTTAGCCAAATTGTATACTTAAATATGTAATTGAGTATTAATGTTTGAGTTGAGAAATTCATCCCTAAATAAATAGTTAATTATGTTAAGTGAACCATTAGTGTCCAATTAGATAATTGAATATTTTTCCATTAATAGATTACATTATTACAATTTACATACTAACGTCTCGATAATCTATATTAATTTTTTTTAATTGGTTAGAAGCATTAATGTGAATATTTTAGAAACAAATTTTGTATATATATATATATATATATATATATATATATATATATATTATTTAAGTTTTGGTATCCCTTCTATCATCATCTTACCTTTCTTTTCATTTTCAACAAGTTCTTGGGTGTACTAAAAATATAAATATAGATGGAGGATTTATTGAATTATGCTTTACATATTATTATTGTATTTCTTAAAAAGTAATAATATTTATTTTATCAATGTTGACATCTAATTACATGTATAATATTTTTTGAGTAGATCAATATGGGAAAATTATTATATAACAACTCAATTTATATAAAAATAATAATTAGTTAAATAATTTTTATCATTAATAGAAATTTATAATTAATTTATGAATTAAAGTCTAAATTTTTCTTTAATATTAACTATCAAAATTTTGGCAACTTATTATTAATTCTAAAAATATAGATAACTTTTAACATTTTTAATATTAATCTTTTAAATATTTGATATATAATATAAAGAGATATATATATATATATATATATATATATATATATATAATAAATTAAAAAAATAAAGTATCTATATATATATAATAAATGAGTCAAATCACAACATAACCTTCGACTTAAAGTCTTAAGAGAATAAGTCGATGGATCTTCTACTTTGTATATTGCTCAACTCTATCATTTTTACACAATGTCAGACTAAAACTCATACTTGAATTCTAACAATCACGTCTTTCACTTCTGGTAGGTTGGAATTTATGGATTTTATATATATATATATATATATATATATATATATATATATATATTTAAATTTAATTTTATGATGATTTATAGTATAAATATATATCATATAATGTAAGAATTATATATTAGAAATATATTAAATATAAATATACATTAAAAAATATATATGTCAAACAAAATTTTAAAATAATAAAAATAACTTCAAATATATGTTAACAAAATTATTATAAACAATATTATTTAAATTTTTATGAAAACATAGTTTTAACGAGTCATAAATTTGGATATATTGACTTGAATTTCATTAGTATTAGTATTGTATCTCTGATAAATCTCTCCTCTGAAAGACTCATTTAGACTCATTTGTGGTATAAGAATATATATATATATATATATATATATATATATATATATATATATATATATATAAACAAAGTTCATAACCTTAAATATAAAATTAAGTTTCTAAACTTATTTAAATTTATAATTAAATTATAGAATATAAATGCAAAAATGTTCTAGAATATAAATTATAGAACTTAAACTTATTTAAGTTCATAACCTTTTCATGATATGTTTACATTCAAAATGTTCAATTCTCAGTATAAAAGAGTACGCTTGAAATCCCGATTTGTACTAATATAATAAAATTAAAAAAAACACATTAACTTTAAGTGTAATTATATTTTGCAAAAAAAAAGCAAGATAATAATTAATTTTGAAAGAGAATTAAATTAATAATTAATATATCTTTAAATTTCATCCTCTCTCTCTATATATATATATATATATATATATATAATGAATATGGTTTATTCAATCAATGTTAGGATTAAAACGTTAATGCTTATCAAATTTTATAAAAATATAAATTATTTCTATTTTGAAATATATAAATTAAAATTTTGTAATCTTATACTTTTGAATTAATGGACTAAAAAACTTAAGATAATTTTATAAGTTTTATACTTAAAATTTAGTTTTTAATATAATATCATACCACGGAAGACAATAAATAAATGGGGGACAACTTTCATTTTTTCATCTCATTCTCAAAGTAAAATTTCATCAATATCTTCATACTTAATGGTATAAAAATTTTATTTCATTATCATTGTCACCGAATAACAAGTATACTATATCTTCATACTTAATGGTATACAAAAATTATTCCATTATCATTCTCACTGGATAACAAATATACTTGTATACATGTCAATATTATTTTTTTACTATTTTAATATTAATTAATTATTTTTTATAAAAGATCATTAAAAAAGTATATTATAAAATATTCAATATTAAAAGAACTTTTTATAAAATGTATTTGTTTAAAATTATAAAAAGGAAACAAATATTAAAGTTTAAAAATATTTCAAACATTTACTTCTTTTTTCTATTATAATATACTACTTAAATGAAATACTAAAAATTCTTATATTACATGGGATTTTTCTTGCAAATTTGTTAAAAAAATTTGCAGGAAAAGACTTTTTTCTGCCATTTTTTCTAAGAATTTTAATTGGCAGGTAATTCCTTCGTGTGTAATCATTTCCTACAAAATTATAAAATTTGCAAGTATTTCCTACGAAAAAATTTTCAAAACAAAATTGACAGAAAATATGAGTTTTTTTAGTAGTGAAATCACACATCAAAAAAATATTAAACTAATCATAATAATTTAATTTTGGTTAAATATATTTTTAGTACTACACTTTAACATGAAATTGGAATTCGTTTCTATCCGAAATTTTGATACATTTTATACTTTTAAAACTTTAAAAATGAATGGATATAGTTATTTTAATCCAATTACGTTAATTTTTTTTACGTATGAATCAAGGTAAACAATTCAAATGTTAAAATAAAACACATTTGACATGTCAAAAATTTTAACATAATTGGACTAAAATGACTATATCAAATAATTTTTTAAGTTTGGAGACAAAAATATATTAAAGTTTTAGAAATTGACAAATTCTAAATGACTACGACAAATTCTCATATTACATGGGAATTTTCTTGCAAATTTGTTAAGAAAATTTGCAAGAAAAGGTTTTTTCCTACTATTTTTTCTAAGAATTTTAATTGGCAGATAATTCTTTCATGGATAATTATTTCCTACAAAATTATAAAATTCGCAAGTATTTCTTACAAAATTTGTTGCGAAAAGTGTTTTATACAAAATATTTTGCAAAAAAAATTGCAACAATTTCTTGCAAAATTTTTTTTCATAACAAAATTTATAAGTATTCCCTACAAAAAACATTTCAAAACAAAATTGGCAAGAAATATGGATTTTTTTAGTAGTACACAAAACACTATCCAAAGATAGGCAATTATCTTAGAAATTTTTTACCAAATTGAGATTTATCAGAAAATTTTCTAATAATAATCATTAATACAATTTTATTTTATTTAGAAGATAAAAATGAGTGTTATACAAATAATTTATTTGATGTGCACAACAAAAAGTTAAAAAAAAATACTTAAATAATAAAATAATTTCAATATGTTGTACCGTTTCTTAAAAATAAAAATAAAAAGTAAGGGAGTATTTTGATTATCAAGTAATAACACGTTAATCATCTAAAAGTCCAAGCCTAAAATTGATTATGTTATTTGTTTTTCTCAATTCAGCTGGGCAGAAGAAAAAAAATATGAAAAATAGAAAAAAATTAGAATTTTTATTATCATGATATTTATCATTCACACATATTCAAAATAAAGAAAAATTTATTTGAAGAAGTGACAAAAAGCAATATGAAGAAAGGATAACTTCTTTTCATAAAAGTTGCAATCTTTCTATCATAGAAGAAATTTGAAAAAGGCTAAAAATTTCAAAGAATTTTTTTTTTTAAATTAAAGATGGTACTTTTTTAAATGTTTCAAGTATTTACCTTTCAAGCATTTATATTTCAAGCTTTTATGGACAGAGAGTCTTCGAGCTTTAGAGAAATATTTTTGTTTGCTTATTAATAAAGACGATAGAAATTCTAATGTTTATTTAAATATTGTCTTTAAAAATTATGTTATATAAATTTATATTATTTTAATTAGTGAAGTTTATTATTTTCATAAATATATTAAAATCAATTATCATTAGTTATACTTCAAACAGAACCCGATTAACATTTCCCTAATTAAATTAATAATTAATGACACTTTAAATATTTTTCTATAATTATTTAATTAATATGATTTATTCATTAAATGTTATAAAAGTAATTAATGATTATATAAATATATATAAGTTATTTTTTATTTTGAAAGTTACAAATTAAATTTTTTAATTTATTGATCTTATTACGTTGAATTAAAATTATTATTTTTTTAATATAACATCATGACTTATGATAGTAAATAGGTTTTGTTACATTTATATTGTGTCATCATCTCTATCTATTTTGTTTATCACGCTTGAAACGTTTAATATCTGATGTTAAAAAACATGATTAAAATCTCACATAAATCAGAAAAAAATATGACCATTTTATGAAGAAGTGACTTTAAATCTAATTAGAATTTTGAAGAATAAAAAGATAACAAAATAGTAATTATTTTTTGAAGGAGAATTAATTTAATAATTAAAATCAATTTTAAATATTTTTCTACATTCATTAAATGAACATGGTCTATTTATGGAATGCCGGGATAAAAAGATTAATTATTATTTATCAAAATATAAATTATTTTCTATTTTGAAGTATTATAAATTAAATTATTGTAATTTTAGTATCTAAATTAATGTATTATTACAATTTTAAAAAGGAAAAAATTGTTAAACATCAAATACAACCATTTGACAACCCACAAATAAAATAGTTAAAAGAAAAAGAAAGAACTTTTAAAATTGTAAAAAAAGAAAAATTAAATAAATATAAAATCATTTTGGACGTGCAAATATAATTCTTCTTTTTAAAAATAAAAGTAAAAAAATAAAAATAAAGAGACTAAAACGAAAACTAACGTATGTGGTTAAGAATTAATTCAAATTTTTTTTCTATAAATTTCGAAGTCTTGTCTCTTCTCTGCACACTCTTCTTTCTTCCTCCAAACCAAAATTTTCTTACGCTTCACCGTTTCCTATGCAGTCATGGCGACGCTCCCTCTCTCATTACATGGCGGAGAGAAACGAAAAAGTGAAGAAACAGAATCGGTATTTATTCAAATTAACTGTTACTTCTCTCCCTCTTTCTCTCTCGTGCTAATTACTACAGTGACTGTGTCTTTTCACGATTATTTTTGGTAACAAACTGTCGATCCCTTGACTCGCTTCATGTGTTTACTATATTATTTGTTTCGGAAATCTGTTAAATACAACACACTCCACATTACTCATTCTCATTTATCAGATGGTAAAGCTTGAACCTTTGCACTACCCTTTATTCGATTTGCGTCTGCGAGTTCTTGGTTTGAGTTTGTTTTACTGTTTTCGTCTTCCATGATAAGGAGAAGGATCGTTTTTGTAATGGGGTATTTTTCTTTCGTTGGATTTTGAATGCAGGCTGAACAAAAAGGTAAAATAGTTATAGAAGGTGCACTCTCAATGGGTATACACCCTCATACCAAGCAGCAGAAGATTACGCGTGATGTTCTTCCATTTGCCAGAAGGTGAGTTTAATGTGCACATCTTTATGGTTAAACTTCTGGGGTTTATGAGTGCATGCATTGTTGAATGTGTTCTTATGATTACTATCTCTTTCTCACTGATTTTTTATTTTTTATTTTTTGTTTTATTTCCTGTAGTTATCAGCTTGAAGCATTGGACAAAGCTATCCATGAGAATACCATTGTGTACTTGGAGACTGGTTCGGGCAAAACTTTGATAGCCATCATGCTTCTTCGCAGCTATGCGCATCACCTTCGAAAGCCTTCTCCTTTCATTGCAGTGTTCTTGGTTCCCCAAGTTGTGTTGGTCTCTCAAGTATGACACACTCTCTATCTTATGATGCCTTTTGCAAAGTCCAGATTCATTATTATTGTGCTGTTTGATAAGTTATGTAATGGATCAGTACTTTCACTGCGTATTATTTTTTTCATTATCTTCTAACTTGTTGCTGTTCACTCGTAATTTAGCAAGCCGAAGTTGTGAAAATGCATACCGATTTGAAAGTGGGTGTGTATTGGGGAGATATGGGTGTTGACTTCTGGGATGCAGCGACATGGGAACAAGAAATGGATAAACACGAGGTCTGTTTTTTCTTTTTTTGCATTCTATCAGATTTGAAAGATTCCTTGTTATTTTTACTGGTCTGCTTTTCTTAATCTTAACCCATCTGTTTGTGCAATGTGTGATATATTCCTATTTCCCCCCATTTGAAAAGGTGGTTGAATATTTATTTCCGTAGTTGTTAGATTTGAATCTTATGATTCGATACAATTAAACTACCTACCGATAATATTATAAGATGGATTTTAAATGACTTTGAAATTTACGATACATGGATGAATTTGTCTGATATCGTATCATTGATGTAAATCACACAACTCAAGGATTTGCTATTTATTTGTTTTGTACTTTTTCTTTCATCATTTCCAGTGAAAAATTTAAAGTTCATAGAAGCTTGAATTGTTAAACGGAAAGGATTTGAAGGGAACACTCTTGAACTTACCTTATTTGGTTGTTCAGTAATTGTCACTAATACATTCAATGCATGCCTATTTAAGTATTTAATTGCTTGTTTTATTTTTCTGAATTGAAGATTACATAAACTCATACAATTAATATTCTTTTACTAAACCTTTGGTTTACTTGTTCAAACTTTTTTATCAATTGAAATTGAAGCAAATTTTCGATAAAAGTTATATGATTATCAACACCCTTGGGCATGTGGTGTTTTTAGCTTTTGAATACGTTCTGAGGAGAACACTGAGATACTCCATTTTCTTCATCTACTTTATCGATAAAATCTTACGCAAACTCTTTCTATAGTTCCTTTGGAATCCATCGCTTTCATGTTGTCTGTGACCTTTGTACCGGGTTAAGTCTCATAGTATACTAAAACGAAATCTTTACAATTAAATTTAATGGAAACTAAGGCAACTGTTTTCTTTTTTCTATTGTTCAATTGCTTGAATGTGACACACATTTTTCATTTGTTACTTTATTATCATTATGATGGTTCTGATTTTTTTTTTTTCTAAATGGATATCATGTAATGCTTTTGTATGTGTAGGTGCTTATCATGACTCCTGTAATATTGCTCAATTGTTTGAGGCACAGCTTCCTCAAACTGAATATGATTAAGGTTTTGATAATGGATGAATGTCATCATGCTAGGGGTAAACACCCTTATGCCTGCATCATGACTGTAAGTTTGATATTTTCTCCATCCTTTTCTCTCAACTGGGCTGTGTCTTTGAACTTCTTACTAATTTTTAGTATAATAATATATTTGAGTAATGACTTCTTCATTAATATCCTCCAACCATTATATGCAACTTAATTTTTTTTTTATTGGGTGATACAATGAGTGTAAAGGATCTGTGGACTGGGGACAAAGGGGAAAATTGAACCCATAAAAATATTGGGTGAGGTGCGGCTGATATGTGACATTAAAATATTTTCCTTCTTCTATCCATGAGTATAAATTGCCTTATATTTTATACTGTGTAATTGATCTGGACCCCAAACTATGCAACACGAGATTATAATTAGAATCGGTGACTTTGGTTCAGTAGTATCATGTTTTTTCAATTATTTTGGTTCTGTAAGATTTGTAATTAACTTTGTTTGAAGACAATTAGTCAATTACAATCTTGTATGCATCTGCATCTTGTGGTTTTAGTTTGTGTTTTGGAATTAGTTTGTTACCTTTTTATGATTTGATTTCATGCAGGAGTTTTATCATCACCAATTACAATCTGGTAGCTCTGACCTCCCTCGAATTTTTGGTATGACTGCATCTCCAATTAAGACGAAAGGTATACAAGTCAAGAAAAGTTTATGGCTCCTTCAGTTTCTAGGTTTTTTTTTTCTCTAATGTTAATTCCCTTTTTTATAATCCAGTTGGAAAATCTGAATCATCCTTGTCAGAGAATATTCAGAAACTAATGACTCTAATGCATTCAAAGGTAGTTTTTTCTCTTCCTCTTCTGTATGGTTTTTCGTGTTTTGCTCTTTCTACTCATGATATTATGTTGTATGGGTCTTGTCCTATATCTTCTTGGTGTAATTGGATAAATGTTGAAGAAATATAGAGACTACTCGTATGGCCCCAAGTGACACTTTTATGGCAAGAAAGATGCATGAAAAGGATTAAAGTTTTGTTACCTTATGGGGTTATGTTATTTGGTACTTTATTGTTATTTTTAGTATTTAGGTTCTTAGTTTTAGGATCCAGTTGTGTGTTAACATTCTTAGAGGTAGTTAAACCTATAGCTATGCCAGATTTCTTTTCTTTATTTATTTATTCTGAATCAATTACAAATGATTTATTCTAATGTGATTAGGAGTTCTTTGTGTCGATGTGCAAACCCTTTGGTCTTGCTTTGTATTATTTGCTTGACAAATATTTTCAAATGAAGGTATATACATGTGCAAGTGAAGCTGTCATCACTCAGTTCATACCAACATCAACACCAAAATTGAAGTTTTACAATGACAATGGAATTCAATTTGTATTATTTGAAGAAATAGCGTCTAAACTCAAGATGTTAAAAGAGCAGGTATGTACATTTAAAGATATATCAGTTTTTTAAATATACTTTCATCATCCTGTATTTAGTTACTGTCACAGTTTCATTTATGTCTACTGCTGCTATCTAAGTTATTTATTTTTTATGTCTGAGGTTATTAACAATGGATATTCTGTTTCTCAGCATGAACTCACTCTAGAAAGTTCAGATTTCACTGGATCAGTTGCTGAGTCTGCACAAAAAAGAATAACAAAGATGTTTGATGCTTTGATATTTAGTCTGGGCGAGCTTGGTGTTTGGTTGGCTTTGAAGGTTCATGCCTATTTCCTGCAGAAACTTTCTGTCTCTCATGTCTCTTTAAGGTTTCATAAATGCTAACTGTTGTTTTTTCTTGACTTGTGGTAGGCTGCTGATTGTTTATCTTCTAGTGAATTTGACTCGTTTTCATGGGGACACTCTGGAGATAAAGTTGTTAAAAACTTTATTTTGGCGTGTATAGACACACTAAAAAGTTACTTGCAATGTGGTAATGATTCTACAGCCACCGAGAGAAATGGTGAAATCTTAGATATAAATATTTTGCTTGCATTTCTAGCATTAATTAATTTTCATACAATGTTCTTTTCTTACTCAGATGCTAAGTGGTCTATTGGTGACAATATTAAATTCGATTTGGAGATGGGGCTGTTGACCTCCAAAGTTTGCTGTCTTATAGACTCTATACTTGATTACAGGTTATAATCATGGATATGTTTCTTTCTGAATGTTTCCATTGTGGTTCTGAAATCATGTAACGTGTTGTCATTATTATGGATGTGCCTCTAGACTCTCCTTATTTGACTGTTAAGTTTCTTATGAGATGAGAAGGTGCCTAAGAAAATATAATGTATTCTATAAATAAATTCAATCTTTACATATGGTTTATGCATCAACCCTATAGATAGAGCAACTCAACCTAAACCAACTGTAACTAAGTTTTTTCTTATCATTTTTTCCCTACTAATTTTGTCATATCACTGATGATGAATGTTTTACAATACTTATTTTATCATTTGATGCTACTTGTCAAAGGTTGGGAGATATGTTTTTAACCACCCTGATTATAGAATATATTTAAGGAAAAGGTAAGTTTTGAATAATTTGATTTTGATCTTAACTACGTAAATATTTTAGAAAAAGGAGAATGAAATTAAATTGGATTTCAATAATCTGATGTTGATCTTAGGTTGCTAAACCTACTTGAATCCATATTTTAAAATAAAATTTTAAAGTACACATTCAGCTGTAAAAAGTATATATAAAAGATATTGAATCAAGAAATTGTATCACTTACTACTGATTTTGGAACAATGATAAGTTCTAAAACGTTGTGTTACATCAGGTAGAGTTTGTGATCACTTTGATTCTTAACCTCAAATACACTGGCTCTATTTTCTAAAATATAAGCCTGTCGTTGTTGGCTTCAGATTGGGATGAGTGTTGAAAATTTATTCTAACTAGTTGATCTACATACTGTTTTGATCGACTGATTGCATGTAGTCCTGGTGGAATAAGGCTATTGTTGTTCGATTGTACGTTGTGATCATTCTAATGTTATTATGATGATTATATTAAATCTATTTGATGGATCTTCTTCTTGTGCGGCAATTGCAGGGGTTTGAGAGACATGAGATGCATAGTTTTTGTTGAAAGGATCATTACCGCCATTGTACTTGAAGATTTATTCAATACCTTGCTTCCAAAGTACAATACCTGGAAGACTAAATTCATAGCAGGAAACAATTTTGGATTGAAAAATCAGTCAAGGAATAAACAGAATAAAATTGTGGAAGAATTTCGAATGGGATTGGTATGTTGCTTTAGGGTTTAACAGTCCACTGTATTGTAATAACCAAATGACATGTCTTATCAATATAAAATTTAATATGCAGGTCAACATCATTGTTGCAACATCAATTCTCGAAGAAGGTTTAGATGTTCAAAGTTGCAATTTAGTTATCAGATTTGATCCATCTCCTACAGTGTGCAGTTTCATACAGTCCCGAGGACGTGCTAGAATGAAAAATTCAGACTACATATTAATGGTTGAGAGGTATTTGATTTTTCATTACTCCCTAAGTTCCTTTATTACTCTGATACTTTGTTTAGTTAAGCTGCAATAGACAAAAATATGGTGACAAATTATTCTTTACCAGTTAACTTTTTCCAAAACCATCCTTTATTTTACTCTAAATTACAGAGGGGATTCAGCTACACGTACTCGACTTGAGAAATACCTTGCTAGTGCGGATATTATGAGGAAGGAGTCCTTGCGACAGTCTTCCCTTCCATGTGACCCTTTTAAAGGTGATGACTTTGATAAGGAAGCTTATCATGTTGCCAGCACAGGAGCCATTGCAAATCTTAGTTCTAGCATTAGTTTGATATACTTGTACTGCTCACGCCTCCCTGCAGATGGGTTAGTTAGTTCATTGCTTCCCCCATTATCTGGCTTTTCTTCCTTCATTTTAATGAACCTAAGATATACTTTCTTCCTTCATTTTTTTTTAAGTCTTTGTTTTATCTTGTTCTTTTTTCATTTATACCATTATATTACTCTCTCAGATACTTTAAACCGACTCCAAGGTGGGACAAAGAAACTGGAACGTTGTATCTTCCAAAGAGCTGTCCTCTACAGCCTATTCGTGTAGTTGGAGACAAAAAACACTTAAAGAATTTGGCATGCCTTGAAGCTTGCAAACAACTTCACAAGATAGGAGCTCTGACTGATAATCTTGTTCCTGATATTGTCATTCAAGCAGCAGAGGTTGAAGAATTTGGTAACTTAAATGCCTTTTATTAATTTCTCGTACTATTAGTGTTTTTCTTTTTGAATATTGTATTTGAACATAAACTGTTTGTCCATATAATTCTTTGATCGACTTCCACATAAATCTTTGAATGATTTCCTCATCAATCAAATTCTTTCAGGGAATGAACCTTATGATGATATCCAACCAACTTACATTCCATTTGGATTGGTAAGTTGTGTGTCAACTAATAGTGACACAACATACCATTGTTATTTGATGGAACTCAGTCAAAATTTTAGCTATGATATCTCTGTGCAAGATATTTTTCTTGCTATGAGAATTAAGCTTGATCCAGAAATTGTGTGCTCCCAATTTGATATGGGTTTTGACAGAGGTAGTGTGTCCGTAAAGTTAAGATACAAAGGAACCATTAATCTTTCGCAAGATCAGGTATGCTGTCAAGTTATCCTTTAATTCTATCCAACTTATTTGCATGTGGGTTAACAAAACGTTTGAATTTATTGTTTGTTTATTTTGTTTTCCAGGTTCTTTTGTGTAAAAATTTCCAAGTCACGTTGCTTAGAATTCTCATACATCATGATATGAACGAGTTGCCAATTGTTTTGGACAAAAGCTATTTGCAAGATGATGTTGGTATTGACTATCTTTTGCTTCCAGCTATTGGGAAAGGGGAGAAATCACTTGTTAATTGGTTAGCTATCAATTCTGTAAATGCATCTAAGTTTACGTGCAAGTGTCATCAACCCCAAATAAGGACAAAAAGTGGTCTAGTGTGCACTTGTAAACTACAGAATGCGTTGGTTTGCACGTCCCATGCTATTGGTAAGAATTATTTCTATATCACCACTGGTCTAATGGAATTAGATGGAAACTCACCTTTGGAACTAAGGACTGGTGGAGTCACTACGTACAAAAATTATTATGAACAACAGTAAGTAATTTATTCATTTATGTTTATTCTCAGGTTACTTTACCTGCTAGACTTCATCATTATTTTTGTTTCCAATTTTCAGTCACGGTATATCGTTGCAATTTGAACATCAGCAGCTGCTTAAAGCAAGACACAATTTTCAGGCTAAAAATTATTGTGATGGACGCAAACAGAGGAAAGAAGGAGGTTTGACCTGATTTTCAATTTGTTAATTTTATTCTGTTCCTTGATCTCTACTATGTGAATGTATACCTGGCATTACATGCCCTCTGATTTTAATTCAAAGGAACCAGGCTTGTTTGTATGCTATTTCTTCTGAACAGTTTCTTTGGATTGGAACTATGAAAATAGCCTCTACTTGTTTGGGTGTGGCACAATACTTTAAGCCTCTTAGTTGTTATCTCTGTTTTGGCTTTCTGAAACGCAATGTTATAATCCTAATATGAATAAACTTTGCATCCGCTTCGGCAGTAACTGCTATTAACAATAACTTAGTTATCATGTCACGAGGCCTGAATATTTATTCATGTGCAGAAAAGTTGCGGAAATGTTTAGTGTTATTCTTAAACACTAACAATATGCAACCGAATCTAAATCCTTACTTCCATGTTTTTCATTTCAGAAGCAAGCAAGGCCTTTGTTGAATTACCTCCTGAACTGTGTTCTATAATCATGTCTCCAATACAAGATAGTATCATTTATTCCTTCTCATTTATTCCATCAATCATGCATCGGATTGAATCATTGGTTGGAGCTTTCAACTTAAAGAAGATGCATTTATTTCATTGCACGCAGAATGAAACTGAAATAATGAAGGTGTGTACATGCTCACTGTTACAATCTAGAAAACAAATTAGCTTACTGCAAGTTTTTTTTGTACTTTACATATATATAAGCAGTTGTGTGAAATGGTCTACATTAGCATCTATTGGTTAATTTGTCTTGGTGTTCTCTCATAGTGTGGATTCATTTATTATTACTATTGTTATTTTTATTTCATCCAGTTGTCAAATATTAGAAAGTTACTTACACCAAAAGATATCTGCAATTGGCATTGTAGGTGTTAGAGGCAATAACTTCTAAAAAATGCCAAGAGCCTTTCCATTATGAGTCTCTAGAAACTCTTGGAGATTCTTTTTTAAAATATGCTGCCAGTCAACAGCTTTTTAAAACCTATGAAAGTGACCATGAAGGTCTCCTTAGTTTGAAGAGGGAAAAGATGATTTCTAACGCTGCACTCTGCAAGTTAGGGTGCAGTTCTGGCCTTCCGGTATTCTCTCCCGCTTTATTTCTCTTTAATATTGTTTCATTTATTTCAGAATTCTTAATTAGTTTTTATTTGCAGGGTTTCATACGAAATGAACCATTTGATCCTCATTCCTGGATCATTCCTGGTGATAAATCTGGAAGTTTTAAAATAGAAGAGTTGATTATCAAAGGGAAACAGATTTATATTTCTGGAAAAAGAAAATTAAAACGAAAGCTTATTGCTGATGTAGTTGAGGCACTAATTGGTGCCTTCCTCAGCACTGGTGGTGAAAAAGCTGCATTGTTGTTCATGGATTGGATTGGTATTAAAGTGAATTTTGATCAAGTACCCTATGAGAGGCACTTTGACATTCAACCGGAGAAACTGATTAATGTCAGCCATTTAGAATCACAACTGAATTACTCATTCCATGACAATACTCTTTTAGTGGAAGCTCTGACCCATGGTTCTTACATGCTGCCTGAAGTTCCTAGATGTTATCAGGTATTTTTACTTATGCTTATTATTCATCATATGGAAACAAGACATTGCATTAGCATAAATTCATTATGTATGTATGAATGAACTTTCTCCAACCCCATATTTACTAGCCTATCTTTTGGTAAGATCTGATAAATAGTAATGAAACACATTCTTCATGATCAATCATTTTTAATTCATATTCTTGTTACTTTGTTCCATTATTATCTTTATATGTAAAAAATGATGTACTCCTTGCTCTGCAGAGGCTAGAATTTCTTGGAGATTCAGTACTGGATTATCTGATTACTTGGCATTTGTACAAAAAATATCCTGGCATGTCACCTGGGCAGTTAACTGACATGAGGTCAGCTTCTGTGAATAACGATTGTTATGCATGGTCTGCCATTAAGCATGGTTTGCACAAACATGTACTCCATGCCTCACAAGAACTGCATAAGCATATTGCTATATCACTAAACAGTTTTGATAAGTTGTCTTCATCCTCAACTTTTGGATACGAGTCAGAGACATCACTTCCTAAGGTTGGTTGTTAAAATTTACTTCATAGACTCATGAAGGAGAATTGGTTACTACACTAAAGAACTAAACATTGTTGGTAAATTTGATCAAACACTTATGCTTCTCCAATGTTGCAAACACCATCTTGCTTTATTGCCTTCCCTATTTGGTATATCTTACTTTGAGTTTTGCCGCAGAGTTGTATTCGTGACTCATTCAATGTGTTAACCATTACAAAACACATAATGTAGTTTGTTATTGTTTGATAGGTGCTTGGAGACATTATAGAGTCTTTGGCTGGAGCGATTCTAGTTGATTCAGGATACAATAAAGAGGTTGTGTGGGAAAGCATAAGGCCACTTTTGGAACCTCTTGTCACACCAGATACATTGAAGCTCCACCCCATCAGAGAGTTGCATGAATTGATACAAAAAAGAAATTATAATATTATACAAGAGGTTGTGAACAGAAAAGATGGCGTGACTACTTATAGAATGGAGGTAGAAGCTGATGAAATCATTCATCAGTATGAGTATCTCGGTCATGCTCTCAAGGACACAGCCAAGAAGATAGTTTACAAGGAAATTTTGAATTCCTTGAAGCAAGAAAAGTTATTATAGGATACGCCGCACTAGTTTTGATTGTAATACTTGTTGATATGGAAAGAATTATTTTGACACCTGTTACTCTCATTTGAGACCTTTGTTTTCACTCTTCCTTTTAGAAAAAACTGTGTCAAAAGAGGGTAACTGGTGTTGAGATATTAATGCTCTTGTTGATATTTTATTAGTTTTTCAAGGGTTATAATATTCCTCTGTTAGTCCAAGCTGTGTATGTGTCGTTATGTAACTTCTGTTAAAAAGTTACTGTTAGTAATTATGTGTCTTTTACGAATAGATGCTCTTGTTAATGTGTATAAATATAGTTTATTATGTCTTTAATAGATTATTTTAATATTTAATATATAGTTGTTTGGGGTTTTCAATTGTTGGTAGAGATTCTCAATTATAGGATTCTCAATTACTTCCTCTAAATAGAAAATATCTTATAATCTCTCTCTCTTCTTTTTATCGAATATTAATGTAAATATATTTTATAGTGCTTATTTAAGAAAAGGGGTTGCAAAATAACAACAAATCTTTTTAAGATACATTTTTGAGTATTAGAGTATGTGAGTATGTTTTTAGATATTGTTATATTGTGACATGGTATTAGAGCTACAACTCTGGATTGTGGGTCACTCTTGTGTTCTCCATCTTGGTCTTCTTCTTTGATACGTTGTTATTGAGTTATTGAGTTTGTGATTGACATTCGCAATTGGTAGAAGTTCTTCAACCTTTTCGCTTCTTGATTGTTTCGGTTCGTGTTCGGTGGTGGTTTGTGAATCTGTTCTTGTTCGCAACTTTGACTCTCGTTTGTATCAATGTGATTGTTGTGTTTGCTTTGATTTGTTCTCACGATTCGTCCTTACTATTGCCCACTCATGCTGTTTGATTCATTCTGGTTTGATGTTCGTCATGCTTCGATCTTCTCTAGTTTTGATTTTGAAAACCCATTCTTTGTGTCCTTGTTCATATGGTCTCGGATAAAGTTGACCCTTTTCTGGTTTGATTTAATGGAAAAAATTATGCTGCTTGAGAGTTCCAATTTAAGATCTTTGTCAAAGGCAAATAATTATGGGGTCATATTGATGGCAAAATTTCCGCAACAACGGTTGCAACAGATTTGGCGAAGTGGGAAACGAAAGATGCCTAAATCATGACTTATTTTATCCTTAATCTTTGGCCTTACAACACTGCTAAGGATATGTGAGATTATTTTAAAAATGTTTATCATCAAGCCAATACAGCTTGGAGGTTTCAATTGGATTATGAGATGACTAATTTCACACAAGGAAATCTATCGATTGAGGAATATTATTCTGGTTTTCAAAATCTTTAGGCTGAATACTCAAATATTATTTATGCGGGTATTTCTAATGAAGCCTTATCAGATGTCCAAACGATGCACGAAACTAGCAAGTGAGATCAATTTTTGACGAAGCTATGATCTGATTTTGACGCTACTCGATCTAATATGATGAATCGTGACCATGTGCCTACTTTGGATGCTTGCTTGAGTGAGCTTCTCCGAGAAGAACAACGAATCAAAACGCACACAGTTATGGAACAAAATATGAATTCTACTGCTTCGATTAGTGTGGCCTATGCCACCCAAGGAAAGAATAAGCTTAGAGATATGTGTTCTATCCAATGCTACAATTGTAAGGGATTTAGTCATCTTGCAAAGGATTGTTCACAAAAATTCTGTAACTATTGCAAACAAAGGGGACATATTATCACCGCTTGTCTTATTTGCCCTGCAAAGAAATAAGGCACTACTTATCACGTCTTTGTTGGTGTTCGAGTTCTGCTGCTTTGCCTGCTCCAACTTCTGTTCCTACACCTCCTACAAACACTCTTACTCCAGAAATGGTACAACAAATGATTGTGTCAGCCTTTTTTGCCCTTGGTCTTTCAGGTAATACTCCCGTTTCTTCTCAACCTTGGTATCTTGATTCTGGAGCGTCTAACCATATGACAAATTTTGTTGTGTCCCTACCCAATGTGAAACCTTATGATGGCAATCAATAAATTTACACAGCTAATGGAACCTCCTTACCTATTAGTGCTATTGGTGATATTTCTCCTTCTTTGCCTAATGTCTTTATGTCTCCTAATCTTTCCACAAATCTCATATTTGTTGGCCAATTAGTTGATCATGATTATAATGTCCAATTTTCTCGTTCTGGTTGTGTTGTGCAGGATTGGGAAGATCATTCTGAAGGGACCTAAAGTGGGACGACTCTTTTCACTATGCATCTCGCCTTCCACATATTGTCCTATTTTTTCTCTAGTTTGTGTTGATGATAGACAACTAAATAAAATGTGGCATAATCGTTTAGGCCATCCAAATTTTCATGTACTTAGTACGTTGTTTAAATCTAGTTATTTGGGCAATAAAAACTTCCCTATTTCTTTTGATTGTACTACTTGTAAACTTGGTAAAAGTAAAACTTTACCATTTCCTCATAATGCATCTCGGGCAAATCATTGTTTTGACATTATTCATAACGATGTTTGGGAGATTTCTCCTAATGTATCTCATGCAGGTTATAAGTATTTTGTCACGTTCATAGATGACTACAATCAATTTACTTGGGTATATTTTCTTCGGTCTAAAGCAGAAGTTTTCTATGTATTTCAACGTTTTGTTTCTTTCCTTAAGACTCAATTCTCTGCTCACATAAAAATTTTAAGATCAGATTTTGGAGGTGAATATATGTCTAATGCATTTCAAAGTTTTCTTCAAACAAGGGAATTATATCTTAACGTTCTTGTCCTTCCACACCATAACATTTTGGTTGTGTTTGTTTTGTTCATCTTGCTCCTCATGAACGTCACAAACTCATTAATCAATCTATTAAGTGTGCTTTTCTAGGTTATGGTATTAATAAAAAAGGTTATGTTTGATATGATCCATAGCTTCGTCGCATTAGAGTTTCTAGGAATGTGGTGTTCTTTGAAAATCATTTTTTCTTTCCCTCCTATGTTGCACCATCATCTTCATCTTTCTCCTTTATGCCACATTTTTTAGACTCTTCTCACATTGTGGAACGGTTCAAGCCTGGTTTGGTGTATATAAGATGTCGCCTTCCTTCTGGTACCCTTCCTAATTCTGCTTCGACACTTGATTTTGTCCCTCCATCGGCACTTGATCCCGTCGCATCTGTTCTACCTCTTCGCCGGTCCACTCAATCATCAAAACCTCCTGATTGGTATAGTTTCTTTACACCTATTTCTTTATCCACTACATTGTCGTCTATTTCTATTCCTTCTAGTTATACCTATATTATGGAACATGATTGTTGGAAAAAGGTAATGCAAGAAGAACTACAAGCACTTCAAGAAAATCACACATGGGATATTGTGTCTTGTCCTCCCACGGTAAAACCTATTGGAAGTAAATGGGTGTTATCTATCAAACTTCGATCTGATGGCTCATCAGATCGCTATAAAGCTCGACTGGTTGTTCTTAGTAATAGACAAGAGTATGAGATTGATTATGAGGAGACATTTGCTCCTGTTGCTAAGATGACTACAATTCGGACTATCCTTGCTATTGTTGCTTCTCAATCTTGGCCATTGCATCAAATGGATGTCAAGAATGTTTTTCTTCACGGTGATCTCAAAGAAGAAATCTACATGAAACTTTCCAACCTACATCTACACCTCTTCATGCAAACAATACAAGTGCTATTCAGATTGCTGCAAATCCAGCGTTTCATGAACGTACCAAGCATATTAAAGTGGATTGTCATTATATTCGAGAAGCCTTGACCAACAATGTTATCTCTCTTCCTTACATCTCCATTGATCTTCAAGTTGTAGATATCTTTACCAGAGCTATGCCTTGATACCGCCATCAATTTCTTGTTGGCAAATTGTTGCTGGTTGATTTACCAACATCAATTTGAGGGGGAATGTTAATGTGTATAAATATAGTTTATTTTGTCTTTAATAGATTATTCTATATATTTAATACATAGTTGTTAGGGATTTCCAATTGCTATTTGGGATTCTCAATTACTCCCTGTAAATAGGAAATATCCTATCATCCCTCCCCCTTTATTGAATATTAATGTAAATATATTCTATATTGCCTATTTAAGAAAAGGAGGTTGTAGAATAACAACAACAAGCCTTTCTAAGATACACTTTTGAGTATTAAAGTATGTTTTCATATACGTTATACTAACAAGCCTTTCCAAGATACACTCTTGAGTATTAGAGTATGTTTTCATATATCGTTATACTGGGCGACAGGTGCAACATCGGGAACATAGGTAGGTTGGTTTGCTAGCTTTTTTATTATATAAAATAATTATAATTTACAAGATGATAATTTCTCTGTGAATTTGAAAAACGTAAATATATAATCATATTATAGTTTAAATTATAAAAACTTATAACTTACTTTTGATTATATTATAGATTATAATATAGTAACATATAAGAAAATACTTCATATTGTATTCACGTGAAATAAAACACCATTTTATTAGAGATAAAGTCCAAAAGGATGTTGTAGATTTTGAAGTTTTTATCTACAGAAAATTAACATGTTAATATATTTACCAACTCTTCGTTCAAGATCGATTCATATACACATTGTCAACGAATATTATTATTTAGATAAAGATCTATATTTGATTCATATTTTCATTTTAAGGAATGACCCAAGCATTCCCTATTCATGACATTTGATTTGTCAATGATAAAAACATTATTGGTCATATATGAAAAATAATAAATAACATAAGAAGTGAATATTGAATTGAGTTTTAAAATTTTCTCAATTTTCTATTTGTATTGTTTGATAATATGGGATGATTTGCAACATCGGTCAAAATGTGAATGATTATGGGATGATTTATCAAATGTTTTCGCAAGACGAGTTCTAGTTTTTTTTTTTTTTTTTTAAATTTTAAAAATTAAAATATATATTATAAAAAATCGAGAGGAAAGAAGATATTTAAAATTTTTATATTGATTCGTTTGATAATGTAGATAATATTCAACTTTTAACCAATTCATCAAGCTTTTCTAAGTAGATTAATATTGTAAATTATTTAACTATAAAACTAGAATATTTAATCTAACAAAAATACATTAATAGGAGAAAATGATTAAAATGATTCTATTAGTTAGCACTTTTTCTCCCTATTTCTCGTAGGATTTTTCTCACTCTCTAATTTTACAATTGAAGTAGGGATAACAAATAAATTCATCCTAGGTATTGTCTAAATTGTTTGTTTTCATGGAGAATTTTTATATTGATTGTGTATAGTATAAATATGAGTATGGATAATACCATATTTTTTTATCTGGGTATGAGGATAAGAATAAGTATTTACATATATGTCCCGATCTCATTCCCATATTCACCATAATATTTATCTCTGTTTAAATTATTAAAATACTCATAATAATCTATTAAATAACCTTATATATATATATATATATATATATATATATATATATATATATATATATATATATATATATATATATATATATATATATATAATACATTTTTTTTATTTCTTCTACTTGTTTGGGTTGTTATGAAATCCATTCATATATCCAATATATTTTTCCTCTTATTACAGCCTTGTGCAATTATATTCAAACATTGTATGTGTTAATTAAACATTTTTTATATCTCACATTTGAATATTTATACTCTTTTTTAATATCTATATTTATTTTGTATATTTTTTCATATGACAAGATTTAACTCTCCATTTAAGTATTGAATAGAATAAAGTTTTCATCAAGGTAATATAAAAAAATGTCTTTTTTATTCTCTTATTATTATTATTATTATTATTATTATTTTGTTTCATTTGAATAACTCTTATATTTCGCTAAACAATTTATCTCTTAATAGTTTTAAGTTGATATTTGAAAAGTTTTCTTAAATCTCTAAAGTATTTTTCATCTTATAATTAATTATAAATTTATTTTTCTTTGTGTGATTTCATTCAATGGTCTATCAAATTGTTTCTAAGACACACATTTGATCATTTTTTTTAATATTTTTATTTGTTATTTATTTTTATCATGTAGAATACTATTTTGATATTTTTTATATAATTAATTTTAATTTCTGACTCCTTATCATAAGTATAATTTTATCACTATAATTATATAAATAAATTTTATTTACTATAATGTAATTTTATTCACTATAATTATCCATGATGTAATAATTTAATGTAATTCGTATACATATTTTTTTATCGTCATTCAACATATATTGAAGTTCAAAATATGAAAGATCTATGATAAATTTATATTATTATGATTAGATTAATCTTTGTTCTTTGCGTGATTTTCATCAAGTGATATATTATAATTTTTTAGAGTGTATAAAAAAATCATTGGAATTTAAAAAATTGAAGTAAAAAGAAATTTAAAATATTTTTTAATTTCAATTTTTTTTCCTTTTATATTTTTAAAAAAATATTTTTAAAATTATCAACTAGGTTTCATTAACATTTGTAAATTTAATACATATTTTGGTTCTCATGAAATTTTATTTGATATTCTAATTTGAAACACGACTAAAAAAATATTAATTTCCTGTGTATTTTTTTGATAAATTTTCTTTTGCAAGAAAATGATGCGTATTTTTTCTTAAAAATCTTTTTGGCAATAAATTCATTTTACTTTTTATATGGAATATAATTAGCAGGAAATATATGTAGAGTTTGATAGAAACTTTTTTTCACATGAAATACATTTGTAGATTTTCTCATAAAAAGTATTGGCAGAAAAGATATTATAATTACTTGCCAAATTTAATTACGTGTATATTTTTTTCTTACGAATCAGTTTTGCAGCAAAAAGTTCGGAATTACTTATTGAAGAAGGGTGAAGGAGGGGTTATTGTATATGTAACAACAATTCAAGTATTAAATAATAATCATAATAATAGTTAAATCTTACATATAAAGTTTAATTGTAACAAAAATTAAAATATTAAAACATATTTTCCAATAAAATATAAAAAAAAAAATACGAATCATGTTGTAAATTTTCTTTTATAATTTTTAGAAGAAAAAAACAACTGTATAAATGAAATAGTTTTGGGTATATTAAGTTTTAAGGTCTCTTATTTACATTATAATTTTTGTAAGTTCATTTTCGTTTCTTTTAACAAAAACGTTTAAATAAGAATATCACGTATATAGATGAAATAATATTAATATTCAATTTATTTTATGGGATATAGATTAAATCTACACTACTCGATATATCACATTTTGTAACATAAAAAAATGTTGCTAAAAATGTTACTAAAACATGATAAATGTTACTATATGTTAACAGTAACATTTGCAAGAATGTTACGAAAGCTTTTAGTGATATTTTTTAATTGAAAATTAACATTTTAAAAGTGTTAATAAAGATCTTTAGTAACATTTTCTTTAATAAAGAACCGGAGTTATTGAAGAGCTTTTGTAACTTTTTTTTTCAATATTTTTAAAATGTTACTAAACATTTGTGGTAACATTTTTAAATAGATATGACATATTACTAATTTAAGTACCTTATAACATTTAACAAATGTCATTATTTTTTTTATTTTAAAACAAAATGATATGGCTTTTTTTAATAAATTGCACAAATAACTTTGTTTAATAGACTGAAATTGTGTCAATATTAATCTCTATCGTTATCTAAACTAAAAACATAAGAAATAAAAAGTGCATTATTCTTTATGTTTTACAAGGATAATATTATAAAAAGCAACAATTTAATTGTGAATTAAAATTGAAAACTGTTTAAAGAGTGCATATAAGTACTTTTTATGTAACAATATTAGCAATGTGACCAACATGAAATTTATACTCAATAAACCGTTAATCACTCAAACATCATAACATGATACAACAATACTTAAACACATGTGTACACTCTTTTTTTTGCTAAGCATTATGGGAGAAAGCTTTTGCAATTACTTGATCCAGTATTAAAGAATCAACCACATCTTCTTTATCTTTCAACTTCACTAGTTGCAACAATAATTCTATTGGACAAAACAACAATAAACGATTAATTATCCATTCAGGCAGGCATAAATTCCAATGAACAAACAATTAGTAAATAACAAACAATTCACCAAGTTATTAGAAACAATAGTCTACTTAAGTAAATAACCCAAAAATGAAGAATTTGGAGAATGTGCTTTTTTAATACCAAGTAAAACTTAAAAATTCAATTTGGAGCACATACCTTGAATATGACTAGCCTGTGAAGTATTGGGAAAAATTGAGCTGGTTTTTTTACCCTCATAGATTTGAGCCTGAACATACAAATGATGTAAATTGAATATATTAGGCAGAGTAATATGCAGGAAAGTTATGTTTACACAAATGTGCTAAATATGCAGAATGTAGAAATAAGCTACAACCTATTATGAACATAAAAGTTGTACACATATTTCCCAAAACTATAATTTCATTATTGCACATATTCGATCAATCCATTATAAGAGTTGGCAGAGGAAGAACAACACTAGCCATAACACTCATGTGGGATATGACAACTGTTTTATCCTCCTACCAGACCAAAATCATAGAACAAAAGGTCAGTTTGGGTTAGGATTATTGACAACAACCAAGCCTATTTTAAAAGATGATATTAAAAGTTTATCATTGTTACACAGGTTGAAGAACTGAGTACTACATGAAAGACATATCGGGTATTATAGACACGTTTACCTCATCAGAAAACCTTGACTAGGGCCTATCATTACCTAATAAAAAAAAAATCTATGGATGGTTCGTTGTCTTCTTTAGGAAATTCTTTCACCTTATAACCTTGGTGCTTGAATATGACTAAGGCAAAATAAACAAACGTAAAGAAAAGAATAGTAGAGTACACACTAATAGTAAACTTCTTAAACACGATGAATGTGCATAAGGTACTAAACCTGCCACTGTATGTGCAGAAGAAAATTCAATTCATTCAAAAGAGGATACAAGGGAATTATCATCTAAAAAGCAATATTCAAGGGTAATCGTTGAGTAAAAAGTACTTGAGTAATAACAATGAGAAAGAAGCATGGCCAAATAATAACAATGGGAAAAAGTGAAAGAAACTGCAAAAAAGAAACATGAAAATCATAAGAAAAATATAAGGGAAAAACATGAAACCTGTGAGATTTGATAAATAAATTGGATTTTGTATGTTGGTACGGTAAGACCCGAAAAATTTAAATAATTAAATAAATAACTATTTAATAAATACGGGTCTTGGAGCCTTTATGAAATTTAATGTGGTTTGTTATGATGTGAAAAAGTACTAGTTCAAATGGTTGAGAGTACTTAATTATATTGAAAGGACTTGGGTTTGAGTCTTATGTATACTATTTTAATAAGTGTATTATTTTAGTGTTATGTTTGAATGTGCTTAGTGATAATGTAATTCCAAAATTATAGGAATTATCACAAAACATGAATTGGTTTAATTGGTTATTCATTGATTTGGTAAATGAGGGGTTGTGGGTTCAAACCTTGCTAAGAATGAATTTAACTTTCTTTTTGCCAAATTTTCTTTTGGCATGAATATGAAAGGCCAGAGAAAACCTTAGCTGCAAGAAGGACAACCTAGTGGGCTGGGAAGGCAGCTAATAATAGTCTTTCAATGATCATTAACACCTAATTGAAAGCATTTTCGTTTTCCCTAGCATTAACAAGCATTAAGGCTTTGTTAATGGTCTAATTAGTGTAGTTTTGGAGAAGAAAGAGAGGAAAACATGAAAGGGTAGTAGGAAAAACGAATTTGACAGTGGAAAAGAGAGTCTGAAGGTGAGTTTTTGTGTGGAATTGATAAGAGCATCAAGTGCATTGGGAGAAGGCTAAGGTGGGACTATTGGTGACACAAGAGAAGCCTTAATTCTTCAAATTGAGCAAAGATTAACAGGTTAGGGGAACTCGAACCATACCTTTAATTTTGTATTGTTTGATTGCATGATTTATATGATTATTGGGTGTTAATAATCTGTCCAAATTGTATAAAAATTCATGTTTCTGGGATTTTTCCAGAAAGTGGGTGAAGAAATGTTGCCAGGGGACTCATCTACGTTGTGTTATTTCTGGGTTCCTAGAGAGGAACCGCCTGGCGGTAAGCTCCCGACCGCTAGGCGACGCATGGCTTTGTACCTAGTTTCTGGGTTTTCTGGATGAAGCGCCTGCCGGTGTTGATTGACCCACTAGGCGACGCGAGCCTTTTGGTTCGATTTTGATGTTCTTTGCGTTCTGGGAGGATTGTTGAGAACGATTAGGCATCATATATCCCTGGAAGATTCGTGGAATTAGAGGTTAATTGAGATAAGAATCGTATGAAAATCATCTTAGGGTTGGTGAATTGGGAATTTCTATACTGGCAGCAATCTAAAGGAAAATGTGAATGAATTCGTGAATGGGAAGTGTTAGGGATGAACCGTAATCCCAATAACTAAGATCGTATCCTATGGAGTCAGAAATTGATGAAAATCAGAGTGGTTGTGAAGGGGGAAAGGTTCGCAGGTGCAGGAACCGCCTGGCGACACCCATTTGGCCGCCAAGCGCAATACCAGTGATGTGTGGTGCTCTAATTCACGAAAAATGTTGTTTTTCGTATTTTTCGCGGAACAGGAACCGCCCGGCGGTGGTATAGTCCCGCCAGGCGCCACCTTCCTGATACTGGGCGCTAGGCGCCACCAATTTTTTCTGGTTCGCGTAGTTTTCGTAAAACTGCATTTTCCGTTTCGTTAACCGTTCGATTTATGTGAAATTTTGGAAGGTGATTCAAAACATGTTGTTCTTCACTTTGAACGGTGGAGATTTGAATTGGATGCCTAAAAAGGGAGATATACATCACGCATGATTGGTTGTTTGAATTTCCTAATAGTATGATTACTAATGGATGATTAAGTGTGCTCAAGTCCTGGTATGACCTTGATTGGTGAATGTATATATATAAATATAAAGATGTGTGATTGATGAGTATGTTTTTGGCAGTGCTTGCTGATACATGTTGAATATATGAACCTATATATGTTAGTTTGAATGTATGATGTTATAAGTGTGTGAAAAAGGCCACTATTGATGATATCACTATGACCGAGTGTTGCATGATCATGACGGGTTTTGGGAAAGTATGGGGACATGATAATCATACTTTAAATATAATGGAATTGTGAGGGCATGTGAAGTAAGTATATAGCTTTGATTGTGTCTTATGTAGGGTATGTGAATTGTAAGCATGAAAAGGGTTAGGAAAATAAGAAGGGGAAAATAAAGTGTGTGTTGGAATTAATTTAAGAGGTAAGTATATATGAATTATAAAAGAGAGGAATGTGTGCTTATACTTGAAAGATGCATACATGTTTTGATGTTGTAATTTGGAATATATGAATATGTATGTCGATTTCTAGATATTTGAGAATTGAATGGTTGAATTCTATGAAATGAATTAGAGTACCTAAAACCAGTAGTGTCACATTACTGGTGTAGCAACTAGCGGTGTAGAGTGAACCGCCAGGCGATAGTAGGAAACAGGGGATGTTGTGCCATGAACGGGTAGGTTCATGGATGGTGGTGAACACGTGATGATATGAGCGGAAAGGTTCATATCCTATTACTCTCGTGTGGGGATACGAGCGAGGTAGGTTCATATGTTCTGTGCTCACACTTGAGAGATGTTGCGTGTGGGGAGGTACGTAGCTTGTGGATCACGTGTGTTGGACTACGGGCGGGTAGGTCCGTAGAGCAGGACTATGAGCGAAGAGGTTCGTAGAGTAAGGCTACGAGAGGGGAGGTTTGTAGAGGCAGGACCACGAGCGGGCAGGTTCATGTGAGCATCATAAACCCTAAATTCAAGGCTAACTATTTGTGTGTTGTGAAGGTTGGAAAGCCTTGGAGATTAAGGTCTTGGCCCAGATTTAACTAGAATAAAATAGATGGGTGTATCTTGAATTTTTATTAACTTTTATGTTAACTATTTATGAGTTCACCCTATCTGCTTGTGTTTGGCGATGATCGTGTAATGTGTTACACGGGAGCAGATGATGTTGCAGGTGGTGCTGGTGAGGCATAGCATCGGAGAGAGGGTTAGCTGGGAAAAGCTTTTATTGGAGTTTTGTCATTATTGTTTTTATTAACTTTGTAAACAGTGTTTTACTGATTTGTGAATTTGAATACTATATTGGAGTTTCATAAATTATGGATTTTTTTAGATAACTTCCGAATAGTAAATGTTTTAAAATTTCCCGCGTTTTTGAGAAGCGAAGTATTATAAATGAGGTTTTCATAATATTTCTTAATTTTATTACTTAAAGTAGTAATATTTGACCGAGATCTTACAGGCACACAAAATTTGAATAATACTCCAGAACACGATCAGCGACAACTAGTATTGCAAGAGTAATTGAGAAAAAATGGAGAACAAATCAACCTTAATATAATTAATGGGACACTCGTGTTGTGTGGTGAACACGTGGCTTGCGACAATACATTGAAATTACCTCAATTCTGAAACAAAGAGGTTATCTTTAGGTGTAAATAATACGATAATTTTCAACCAAAAGGAAACACCATCACAAACAAACAGCCAAACTACACTATGTTTTGAAACAGAAGAAGGTCACACTTCACACGACTCTGTTTATCTTCGGAAAAACAGAGATTTAATAACTCACCTTCACAATATCTTCACGAACGCATAGTACGCCCTCCTAGTTTGCGATGCCGTCACCAATAATGGAAATTTAGAGAAAATCCGAAGGCGAATCTTCAATGCTCAGCAACAATGCTTTGATTCGATGATTTTTATTTTATAAAATGGATCTACAAAGTCGAAGATTGAAACAGTTAGGATTTTAGAGTTCCTGCATGCGATGTTCAGTCCTTGAAATCGATAGCAAAAATGCATGACATGTTGTCTTTGGTAGCACGTTTTTTCAAGGACGGTGGAGTTACGCGACAATGGTAACAATGGTCTTGTGTTTGATATTGGGAAGGTTGAGTGTGATACTTTTAGTGAAAGTGAAAGGGGGAAAAGATTATTCGAAGACGTCGTAATGGACATGGAGGTGATTTCAAATGGAGGCTTGAGGGTGCGAGTGAGCTTTGTCGCTTGTGTGATGCACCATGGTTCAAATGGGTTTGGAAGGCGAATGGGATGTGAGACTTAGTTAAATTAGATTATGTTTACGCCGAGCAAAATAAAGTAAAAAGAAGAAATTAAAAATTTTATTTTCTTTTTATTAAAAACATTGTTATAGTTATGTTTTTAATAATTTATTACATATTAAGAAAAGAATATACTACCAAAATTACAACATTACCCATTCTCTTTTATTGACACGTGTCATAAAAATTAATTTTTTCGTCATTTTAAAATTCTGGTACAAAAGGACTCGGGTTCAAATCCTACAAAAGTCAATTTGTTTTTTTTTCCATTTATTTATGATTTCAACTATAATATTAATTATAAATAATATTATTATTTGTAATATTTTATAAGTATTAGTATTTCTAATTATTAATAATATTATTATTATAAATATTATTTATAGTGATAGTAGTAAATTATAACAAATATTAGTATTATTATAAGGGTTAATTATGTTTTTAGTCCCTCAAGTATGTGTAATTTTTGGTTTTAGTCCCCCACGTAACGTTTGGTCATATTCAGTCCTCCACGTTTTAAATGTAATGGAATTGGTCCCCAATTTTAAACTCCGTTAATTTTAATTCAGACGTGTCTAACGGATGGCCACGTAAGGATCCCGTTTTCAGCTGAGAGGAATTGATGAACAACACGTGGTCTTGATATTATGAGAACCGTTTTAAAAGAGGGATTTGGGGGTCATTCTAAAACCCTAAAATTGGAGTGTTCGTGTTGTTTTGGGGGGTTATCGTATTTTATTCATTGGCAGCCAAAATCGAAGTTTGAAGATCATTTTAGGGTGATGAAAAGTGGGAGCAGAGGGATTCATTGTATGCAGAGGAGTAGTGGTTCGAAAATTTCGCAGACATGTTCATCGTCGTCGGATATGACATCCAAACTGTGTGGGTGTGGGGAAAGATTATTGCTCCTAAAGGCAACGACTGTGAAGAACAACGGGAGATTATTTTGGAGATGTAGAAACTGGGCTGTAAGTGACAAATTTGGTATTTATTGGGCGAACTTGATTTCGTTTGATGTCTTAATGGTTTTGTTTTATTTATGCAGTCCAATTCTCATTGCAATTTCTTCGAATGGTTTAATGAAGAGGATTCTAAATATGAAGGGAACGCACCGGACTTTCAAGATAGTGGTAGAACACGAACTGAAGAAGATGAAGTGTGTTTGGAGAAGGAGAAAGTTATAGTGGAGTTGGTTAAGAAAAATGAGAAATTGAAGGCGAAATTGCAAGAAGAGAAAAAGTTTGGGAGATTCATGCAAGTTTTTTTCCTTTTGTCGTGGACATTAACAGTTATCTTTGTTTTTATGTTGCTGTTCAAGTTCAATTGCAACTAGTTTTTTAGTAACTATCATTTAGCTGTGATTAGTTATGTATGGAACTTTAATGGTTAAGTAAGTTTGAGGTAACTTCTGTTGGGGAAGTGTTTTGTATTTGTAATATGGCAGTAATGAATGAAATGAGAAGTTCAATTGTGTTT
>Ga0214544_1002466_pt1 | contig 38882 bp, 25 predicted proteins | sample CNSS3metaG_FD_160074 | JGI IMG/M metagenome (GOLD analysis project Ga0214544, IMG submission 160074) | Root nodule microbial communities from cowpea collected in UCLA plant growth center, Los Angeles, California, USA - CNSS3 | ecosystem: Host-associated > Plants > Roots > Nodule | place: USA...
GCCTGTTGCGCCTGGCGCTGTCTTTGTGTCGCCGGGCGCTTCCTGTTGATATTTTTGCTCTTCTCCTTGCTATTCCGGGTCACTCATTTATCTGGACTTTTGGAGCAAAGCTTCCAATCTACAAAAAAAGACACAAAAATGGGGATTAGTGGTATAATTAGATCAATGTAACCCACAATGTATTTATTTACAAAAGTAAGGTAAAATTGAGGATTAAGTAGGTTAAAAGCTTTGGAAGAGATGATTTTGCTAATGAAATATAGCTTGGATAATGGTAAAAATTAACATTATCAGAGCCTTCAGGCACTTGTGCGTTAGTGGCATGACTTTTCGAGAACCACACATAAGTTTGCATATGAAGAACAATTTTCGCAACAATTTTGTAAGCAACCAAAGTTGAGTTTACTACATCGATTAGACTAGAGAACTTGTGTCATAACCTATATATTACATTAGTTAGGATATAACTTATGTAATACACATTTTTTTATTACAAAAATGACACCATATTTTCAATAACAACGGTTTCATCTAAATCGACTTAGTATATTGATGTTGAAAGTTCATTTCGTACAAGTAATATCCATAAATAGTGGATCAAGTTTTATGTGTATTCTTTCACTCTCTTGGATGTCATGTGATTTTTCACAAATTCCCTTTTCCTCATAAATTTCATTAGAATTCACTTCGTTATTTTCTCATTATATTTATATTTTCTTCAAAATCACTCAATATATAATTTTTAGTCTCACTTTCCCCTTTTTTTCCTCCTTCAATAATTGGTTAAGGTGTTGGGAACGGTAGGTCAGACAAGTCTAAGTAGTTGTTATAAGAGAAAATGAGGAGAACACAACCTTTCATTCTACTTAATGAGTGAATTTTCGATGACAAAAATTTTTGTAGTTGGGAAGAATGTAAAATCCCCTTTTTTTCTTCTTTTAAAAACTCATGGTCATTTTTTTTTAACAAAACATAAACGTTGCACTCACTTTCTCAAAACAATTTCTCTTCAAACCCCCCCAAATTTCTTTCTTTAAGAACTCACCCTAATCTCATCTTTTTCTCGATCAAAGGCTGGGGTTGCAATCATCGCGAATAGCTTTTCAATTCTACCTTGTCAATTCCTCTGTTCGAGTAAATTAAAATTCTCTTTCTCCTTGATGTCCAATCTATTTTTTCCTTGCATGTGATCTTTTTCGAGTTGCATGTGCTCCTATAGCCTTTATTGTCACTCTCAATTAATCAGTGGTTCTTTTGGTTTGGTTTGATCATTTTTCTATTGTCTCTTGGTTGAGTTAAGACATTCCCAATTTCGAAAGCTTTTTGGAGTCTAGAGTAGTCTACAACAGTTCAAAGGTGAGGGAAGCTGATTATTACATTTTATATATTGTGTTTTATTGAAATAGTTGGTTATGATTTTATATGTTGTGAACTTGGATTGAGAATTTTGTTTTGGTTGGAATGGTACTGCACTTTGTTTGATGAATTTGTCATATAACATGTAATTTAGTTATGCTAAATTGGGTGTTTGATTTATTGGGTGGTTTGGTATTTTGTGAATGGAAGAATTCTAGGTTGCGCAATTGTTCAAATTGGTGATATTTGAGAAGTGTTTTGCAATAGCTATAAACTATGAAAGGGTAATAAGTGCCAATTTGAGCAATTAAGCAAGCTAAATTATGCCAATTCACGACTATGTTGTCATGGCATTGAGCCGTAGCATAGTGGCATTGAGCGTTAGCTTTAAAATCTCAAGTCAGTGGCATTTTTGTGACAAGACACTGAGCAACAACTTTTGTCGTTGAGTGTGCTCAAGTTAGAGAGCTCCAACGCCCTGAGGTGTTGGTTTTCTCTACTGAGTGCCCTCAAGTCAAAGAGCTTCAGATGTTGCCAGCGTTGAGCGCCAGTATGTGTCGCTAAGCACTCCCTTAACAGTGAGTCTCTGTGAGATTCTACATAAATTGACATGTGGCACTCACTTTAACATTGTTTGTGAAAACCTAACGGCGAAGACCAAATTGAATCACTTTTAAAAGATCAGGATCAAAATGAATTAGATTAAAAAAGTCAGGACCAAATTGAGACGAAAAAAAAACCTAAATGACGAACTTGACACTTTTTAATAAAAACAAGAATTAAAAGAATAATTAAACCAAAAAAAGAATGCATTAAACATTGGTGGACCTTTTAAGGGGTAGGGGTGTCATCATGGACCTCCTTTTTTTTGAAATTTTTAAATTTAGGTAGTATATATTGGATAATGATGAAAAATTAATTATGTATCTTTTTATTATTGTATAAAGCACAACATTTTGATGTTAATAAATAATAAAACATAAAATCAAATATAATAAAGAATAAAATATTTATTAAGATATTTTTTTATTTTCTTTTTCATTATCTTTTGAGTTACAAATTGTACTCATCTTTCACTCTCACTTATATTCTTTTTGTTTTTTTTTTTGAAGAAAAAAAAAGGAAGTTGGATAAAAACTCACTAGTTTTGCTCTCATTTCTTATATGTTCTATTTCATTCTTAAAGAAAAAAAAATGTAACTATCTCTCGTTTCATTTGATAATAAAATATTAGTATAATAGTTTGTATTATTTTGTTATCTCATGAGCCTTTGTATATCTATTTTTTTTGTGAATGTAGAAGAAAAAGTAATATATAATATATTTTTCTCATAACCCATTTTTAATTGTGGCTTGATTATCATTGAGTTTTCTTTAGTAATTATGTATATGAATTTTCGATTAGATTATGATAAATTATTTTTTAATTTTAAACTACAAAAAAAGTATATTGATAAAGAATAAAAAAAATAAATTCATTTTTTTAAAAATCAAATGGAAGCCACATATAAAAATGAAAACAAGACAAATTTACATATTCCAAACCATGATACTAATTATCCAATTATTAAATTAGATGAATCTTTTTTCAAGATCCAAAGAATTACGGATGATATTAATCATTTAGAAGGTAATACATGAAAACATACTCGAATATAGGAATATCGAATAAGTGAAAGAGATGAAATTAAAATAGTTTATTTAAATTGGAATTATATTAAATACAACTTCAAAACTATAAATTTTGAATAAATTATTTTCACTTCTAAAATTATTTGTCATGATCCGTCGCTAGCAGGGCACATTACACATTCTGGTTCTTAAGGAAATGAGAAGCCTCCACCAAGTCATAGGAGCAATTTATTGAAACAACATCTTCAAAACTTGGATAAAACAATTTCTCGCATCAATTCTTTAGGAGCTGCACACAAAAGAAATAAGATCATATTATGAACTTTACACCAGATTCATATATTAAACTGAACTAATGCACCTAACTAAATCCCTGCAGGGTAATCAATACTCTTATTTTATTTTATGGGCTAAATATATTTTTTGTCTCTAAATTCTTATATAAAACATTTAATATTTATAATTGTAAAAAATATTATTTTCAACAAATATGAAAATTATAATAGTTTGAAAATGAAAAACATATTTAATTTTATATTTTATAATTGACGAATAAAAAAAGGTTCGATGACTAAAAAGAATATTGTACCTTCTAAGCCGGTGAAAAGATTACACTGACCAATAGCCTGCCTTAGGAACATTTCTACTCCACCCACAGTTGTTGCTCCTGCAGCATCTGCTTCCTTCAATAATCTTGTTCTTCTTGGAGTATATACAGCATCAAAGACTAACCAATAATGTTCCAAAGTTGCCTTGAAGAAGAGAGCAGCAACAATAATTTTTAATGACAAAACTAAGAGTGCATGTGTACATTTCTTTAATTAAATTTGAAGTTTCACTTTTGTAACTTATGATACTTTTAATGAAAACTTTTGTCAAGGAGATCAATGAAATGAGGTTTCAATTCTGACTAGAAAATAAAACTTAAAATCTGTATCTATGTTTCTGTCCCAATTTATTTGAATAGAGTGTAGAACCTCTGCCACTGGAATTCTGTCAGTGTTTGGATGCATTCCTATGGGTGTTGCATTTGCAAGAATTGCCCCTTTCTCTGGCTGAAAGTTGACCAACTCTTTGTAAGGCTGAGCCTCACCAGATACAGCACAGGCAAGAGATTTTGCTCTGTCTTTTTAAACAAAATTAGAGAATAACAGAACATTTGTCAATGCAAAATTGATAGTAATAATGTGCTATAGAGATACAGAAATAATAATGAAACAAAAATCCAAGGGCAGAGAAGAAACAATTCACTGTATTGAAATTTGGTATAAGATAGATGTTAGGTTCTCGAGTGAGTATTCATCAAAGTTTCACGTTAAATAATATGAAGAGAAAAATATGAAACTATTGTACAAATGATAAATTGTGTGTTATAAGAGTGTTTGCAATTCTTGTCAAAGAAATTGTACAGTAAAATTTTGCAATTTTTGTCATGCAAACTATTACATGTTGAGTAATAATACTTTTTTAGTATTCATAAGTGTAGGTCAATTATTTGATCAATGGTATATATATAGATTAAGGTAAGGGTGCTTGTGGTGACTAGTACGTTGATGCTGGTAGAAGTTAAGCTCTAACATGAGAAAGAATCAAAGGAAAATTAAATTTATAATAGACAATATATCACTTAATTTTGTACCAAAATCAATGTCAAATATTACTAGACGAGCTCCTCTGCTTTTAGCACCAAATGCAAGTGCTTTCCCTGCACCTCCTGCACCAACTAGCACAAACAATCGACCAGCAAGGGGTGAACCTAAAGATGCTCCACCATCATTGCAACCACGCTCTGACAAAATTTTGATTCAGGGGAATCAGCAAAAATAGTATTAGTAAAAATTACTCCAATTATAATTTGATATTGCCCAAGGTAAGAAGGAGTTGAATTAGATAAAAAATTTGAAAAAAACTTACGAAACTTCGATCAAGCTACTTATATCCTGGTCAAAAAAAATTCTCTAATCAAATAATAGCATATGGAAATTTCTGTTAAAATGTGGATTTTAAATCTAACTTAACCAACTTGGAAGGTGGCATTATCTCTAATTGATATGAAAATAAATATTAATGGATGGTCCAATAGCAAGTGAAATAATAAACATAACAACTTGTAAAATAAGGTTTGCAACCACTTATATACTGTAAATTGATCTTAATCGATGTGTGACTTCCAACATTTTCTGCAACAATAAATGTTTGCATCTAGTAGAATTTTGAAAAATCATTCATTTGTCATTGCTCGATTTAAGAACTTGATGATGTTGGACTTATGAAAATAACACGTCTTGAAAAGTCCCACATTGCCTAAGATAACCTAAGGGGTGGGTGTTAGTAACTATATAATGGACGCTAAGTCCATGATGTTCCTTGTCCCAAGTCAAATACACTTTGAGCTAGTATTTGACTTTTCTTATACTTGATTTGAAGAGTGTGGGTGTACTTGGGTCAAAGTGTCAAGAATGTTTTGTGTGTTATACAAATTTATTGAAAAAGTAATAAGAACGAGAGGTGTTAAGCTTTTTATCATCTTGGCGCCAAGCTATTTTTCTGCAGGACCTCCCCTACGGTATCGTCACCGCAATAGAGTTTAACCACCACATGAGATAAAAGAGGCCCTAATTCTCAACTAGAGGGGACACAAATTTGGTTTGTTATCTGTATTTGAAATTTTCACATTCTCAAATGATGATGCATTTTTTTCCAACAGATGACACGAAATCCTTCAATGACACAAAAGAGTGAACATGTTTGGTTAAAGATGGAAACCGCTCTTGTGGTAGGCACCTAACAATTCAAGCTTTTAAGAAAATTGGCCCTTGATGTTGTTTCACAACCTCATTTGTTAAATGTAAAGGGATCTATTTCTCACCTTTAAGGCATTCATGTACCCTTGGCTTTTAGGATGTTAATTTCTTAAAATTATACCTTTTGGCAAGGTCAAGGGAATTGAACTAAGCATAACAGTGGGGGAGAATTACCAACGAGTGCATCCTCAATTGCAGTAATTGCAGCCTCACAATCTGTATTATAACCAACAAGCTTCCCATCTCCTGCTCTCCTTATGATAGTATTAACAGCTCCTATAGACTGCTTGAACATGAAATGAAACAAATTGATTATGCATTAACAAAAATTCATTATGGAAGAATAGCCGCATCATAAGTCCAGTTTAAAAGAGCACCATTAATTTCAACTAATAGCTTACCTTACTAAATTAATTTTCATTGAACTAATTTAGACAGACTAATCTTTCAGAATAACATATCAGTTTTCAATTATATTTATATGCACCACCAAAACATATGGTCATGGAATAAAGTTACTGGAAATAATACATTGATTCCATCTAGCAGATTTTTTGTTGACATTATAAAACTAGCTTAAATTGTTTAATGGGCTTCTAAAAATGCAATGACTAAAAGTTCCATATTTAGTAGAAATAAATGAACTTTAAGGTTTTGTATCGAGAGTGGTGTCAGATCTCATATGAGACTAGATATCTGACCCAACAAACAACAAACTAGGATAGACAAGCATAACTTTGATACCATGTTAAGAAGTGGACTTTAAGTCCAACTCAATCTTACAAAACAAAATTGTCTTGTAAGATGAGGTTTACACCCACATATATACTGTAATTTGGTCTTATTTCTAATCGATGATCTCCAACATTTATATCTTAAAAGAGGGAAGAGCTACTATGGAAATACATGTTCAACCATGATGTTGGAAAAAGACCTCTACTATGGAACAGTTATATATGATAAAGGGAAGACTAAGCCAACCTGAGCAAGCGGATGGACTTCATCGCAAAACCTTAGAACTTCTTCCTTGTATGGAATCCCAACACTGCAATACAAAAGCAGATGAGAATTTTCCAAACAAGAAATAAATACAAACCTTTAAATGATTGAAGTGATAACAAAACTATTAAACACAATCATTAACTGCAAATTCAAACAGTATCAAGTCAAGATGAGGACCTGAAAGTGAAATATGTGATTCCAGCTTGTAAGTGGATTAATAGAAACATGTGACATACCTAAAACCACTAAAATCAGGGCTTGAATAGGTGCTAAAGAACTCCTTAAGATCGTCAACAAACATTGGGACATAGATTCCATTGTAGTTTACATGTCTGAAGGAAGGATTATGCAATATAGGGCCTTTGCTGTGGCTAACTGGTTTTGAGATGAGCCCAAAAACTTTAGTATCTTCATTGACACCCTCCAATTTATAGGCTTCCTTGAGACTGTCAAGAGAAGGCATTCCTGGGATTGGATTTCCTGCCAATGATCCATAGACAAAGAACCCACCAAATTTTGGACTTAGAAGGTGGCTTATAAGTCCTCTTTCTCCATAAGAATAAGCAATCAATGGTACCTGCAAATTCTAACCAGAGCAAGCAAACATTATAAAGTAGAAACAGAGAATGGAAAAATTACTTTTACTATAACACAAAAATATTGAAAAGATCTGAACAGAAGAGAGAATTGGTTGTCAGATCATATATGTATTGATATCTCTTGTATAGGTAACGCTTGATCAATACTAATTTTCTTATCTTTCTTTTCTTATATAATATCATAGTCATGGATTAAATCCTATTTTAACGAAATTTGTTGATTGTTGGTCTATTGTTTCATCTGTTATAAAGTTACTATTGGATTACCTATTAATGTCTAGTCCCATGCTTCATGCCTAACAATGAGGAAACAAGCTAAATATTCTTGTAACTTCTGTTTTCTTCACCTATCATAACTCTGCCAACTCAAACACTTCTTTTCTTCTAACAATAATAATTTTCTTATCTTCCCTTTTCTTACAATTGCTTTAGTACAATTTATATTGGAAATACTACCATTGAAGAGATGTAAGCTTAACAAAAAAAGAGGAAAATTCATGCCTGACAATGAGGAAACAAGCTAAATATTCTTGTAACTTCTGTTATATCAGCTGCATGTGTAACAAGTTTGATGATATCTGATCCAGTTGCTTGCATGCGTGCAACAAGTTGAAGGAGTTCTTCTTGCGGAGGGGTGATGCCATCCACATAGCAAGAAACAATTATTTTTCCATGACTATTATGATTTCTCTTATGTTCCACCAAGGCAGGAATACAAGAAGCTTCCTGAACAACCATACAGTGTAAGTGAAGGAGACATTAAATGAGAAAATGTAAGAAAAATTTATAAGTCATTCTCATCATTAAAATTTGTGCATCTATCATATATTTGACATAACTTCTTCAATTTCCCGAAGAAAAAAAAATTCCCAATGCAGAAAAAATTATACCTTCAACTCAACCTCTATGAAATCAGCCCCCAATTCCACAGCTAACTGCAATGCTTCCAGTCGCATGCTCTCATCGCCTTTGGATAAACTACCGTCCCATTTTTTCCTTTAAACAAGTAAATAGAGCAAACACATTGAATGCATTGAAAGAAATATACAGACACTAAAACATGATCCAAACTCACCATCTCAAACTCAAAATCTTAATTCAATTAATAATGTATAGATTTTCTTCTTCAGTTCTACTAAATGTGTGAATTGGACTCCTACTAATATTCCCAGCAAAACAAAGATAATAAGAGATTTGAGATAAATTACCTGTTAGCAATAAGCACGGGTAGTGGTTTATTTTGAAGGATGATTTTGAGGTGAAGGAGAGGGTAGAAGTTGGTGATGCAGTCCAGCCTAACCTCCACTGTATCAGCACCTTCTTCCTTTGCAAGTTTCATGTTATTCACAATCTGCTCAACAGATACAGATTCTTGTTGATTTGTGATTGGAGCACAAATGTTCAACACTTGGTTAGCACTACCCATTTTGTTTTGATTTCTGAAACAATTCAAGAACCACACAGGAGATTAGTTGTTAAGAGAACCAAAAATACAGAACAAGGTCTCTGGTGGTTGTGAGTAGCTATCCCTAACTCACACGGTTCCCACCAATATGATAAAAGTAATGATTTTAAAACTCATTGCAGGACAGCGTTGTGACCTTTCGGCTTCAAAACCAGTCACATGAACATGACTAAATAATAATATGACTATTTAACCCAGACAAATAAGAGTGGGTTCTATCAGATTGAATCTAATAGAATAAACACAATGCTACACTCGTGAGAAAGAGTTCATATTTTTTATCGGGTTTTTTTTGTTTGTTTTATACTCGGTTGAGTATTAAAAATAAATTATGTTGTTACTTTAATTTTTTTTAATATGTTTTAAGATTTCAAAACTTGTGATCATCCGCATATTTGAAAGTGCAGTAGAAAATTCAAACAAGAATCTAAATTCATTAGTATTTTAATTTTTTTTTAATATATTTTAAAAAACTTCAAAATCGTTTGTGATTTGTGCATTTTGAAAACAGGAAAATCCAAATTTGATAAGAAATTAGGCACTCGGAATTAAAAGTTTGACTAACTATCAATTCTCGTGCAAAATTTTAACTAACTACGACTACTCGTGCAAAAGTAGAATATTCTCTTAGAAATCTTTCGGGTCTGTCATGATATTCAGATTTGGGTACTATCGTATTATATTATCTCGGATAAATTTAACTTTCGGTTTGAATTAGTGTATTTTAAAATTTTGGAAGTCCTTTATATTTGAAATATGTGAATTTAGTCATTTTTAATCAAATTTTATTAAATTTATTTGACATTTCAAGCACGTTTTTTAATAGTATTTGACTTAACATTAAAAAAATGTGTGAAACAATATAAACAACTCAAATACAATCCTGAAATGCATATGAAACATCAAATAAATCTAATAAAATTTAATTAAGAAAGACTAAATTCATGTATTTCAATAAGTGAAGGACTAAATTAGTTCAAAGTTTCGAAATAAACTAATTTTAAAATTCACTAGAAATTAAAGGACCAAAAACATATTTAACCTGTTATCTATCGGAGTAAACCGATATAATATAAAAAAAGTAAGATATAGTATTTTTGAAAAAGTTTTAAATCATGATTTTTTTTTCTTCCTAAAATATTGATTGACAAATACAAATTTAATATTTTTATGATTTTGAATTATATTTGGAATTGAAAATTATTTTGAATTTTATTAAAGTTTATTTGAATTTTAATTAATAATTATAATTTAATTTTGTTAGACTGAAAGATAAAAAAATATATATATTTTTTAATTAAGTCAATTCATTTAATTCATCAATCTATAATAAATTAAGCTTAATTTAAATTTTTGTACTCATTAATAAATAAGTTAAGTTAAATTAAGCTAAATTTAAATTCTTTTGACTCATTAATTAATAAATATGCTAGGTTGAATTAATTTATTAAATAATCCGTGGTAGAGAGGGACGGATAATCTATTTTGAGAGCACAACCATTAATCAATGATGTCTGCGCACAATTGATGCACTTGACTGTTTGCTTTAATATCCATCATCACACAAGAATTGGACTTCACGTATAAAAGAACGACTGAATCACTTCGAATTAGGTTTTTGAATGCATCACGTCTTCTTTGGTGACTGTTGGGTAATTAATAGGATTTGTATAAAATATAATAAGACATTATGGGAGTTTTTTTTTTTCACAAAGTCCCTGTAAAAAAAATTGTAGATATTTTAGGCAGATAAACTCATTATTCATTGAATAAGGTATTGTACTTTGGTGTGTAAATTCAACCCAACTCATCTATTAATATATTTTATTTATTATATGTGTCTTATAAAAGATACCTACCAATGGATAAAGACAACACATATTAAGTTGTTTATTCTTTCTTTCTTGCTTTAATGTCTTTGCTTAAACGTTATCTACGTCTTCTTATCTCCACTTTCTTCATCTTTTAATTTTTTTATTTGATTTATTTACATGAATTATTGAACAAATATACAAATACATATAAATATTAAAAACTATATCAAAATAAAAAAGAAAAGGAATATAATGTTTTTTGAATTTTATATTCATTTTTATTTTCTTAGTATATGTTATCCAAATCAAACCTAATTTACTACTAATCAATTGCATTTCATTAAAAAATGACAGATATCCAACCTAATCTAATTCAGATTACTTTAATTCAACCAGGTAATAATAGGATCGGATGAATGGTTACACGAAGTGTAACTCAACTATATTCAATTTTTATCTTTAATATGTTTTGAGCATAAATAAATAAAACGAGCAAACACTTAATTCTTTTAATCGCCTTTTAGATGCTTATCATTATAACAAATTTATTAATTTGCAACAAAAAAATTCACCTGCTTCCGTTCGTCTAAAAAATATATGTGGATATTTTAAAATCCACGGATACTCGTGAATACCCACAAATATTTATTTTTTTTAATATTTAAAATTAAATTTAAATAAAATTACAAAAAAATGTAAAATAATTAAAATTTTATTTAATCTAATAAAATATAAATTAAAATTTAATTTTCATTAAATTTAACTTAATAAAACATAATTTTAATTTTAATTTTGTCCAGATGTACCCACGAATATGAATAGTATGATACTTATACCCGATCCATTTATAAATATGTATTAAAATACCAGTTACCCACAGATAACAAATACTCACGAATACCAACTATCTATCACAGATTTTATCCACGGACACGGATATTTTTGTCATCCCAAATGACTATTATTAAATGAAAACTATAAAGAAAATAAATACTTGTACTAAAATTAAATTATATATATAAACATATACGGTATTTCAGTGTATCATTTTTATGTCTACTTCAGTGTTGTTGGGAATAAAACTTTACCATGCTCTCCATTCACATCGATAACAATATTTCAAATTAAAATGAACTGAATAAAAAGATTATTAACTTTTTATTTGTTAAAATTTCCAACCAATTTCAAAAAGATTCAATCTAATTCAACTACTAATAACTATTTTAAGGATAAAGATTGAATCCATCCAATAAAATGGTATATAAAAAAGAACAAAGAAACATTTTGTAAAACAAAATAAAAATGCATTTTTCAAACAAAATTTTTCAAAAGGGTAAAATTATGAAATATGTATATTTAATTATGAAAAATTAATTGAATTAGTTCTAATGCATTAAGTATTAGGACGGAAAATAATGGAAAATTAATTATCCAGCAAATTAAATGGATAAATTTATGTTTTTATAATTGGTAGATTTACTCGTGACTGTAGATAAATCGGATGGATAATAGAATGTTTACCATTCGCCCATCTTCATCATCTAAGCATAGTAACAGTTAGATCCAAATTCTTGGAGATGGGTATAGGATCCTAAAGAATATGGCAAAAATTTACATTAAATTCGTCGTAATCGAACATTTCTATCGTAATCAATTTAAGATAGACTCATACAGAAGTCATATCCAATCAAATTGGCAACAACAAAAAAGTGATACAAATTTTAAAATTATGAGGTTAACATCCATTCAATACAAGAGTAACAACGTTACAACGGTGAAATTCTCGATGTCTTTCCACACAGCACAATAATTCGATATTATCATACTCTATAGAATTTGCATCTGAAAGAACCAAATCTAACTTAGTAGCCCTTCCTACACAACCAAGTCGATAACATTTAATATGGTTCAATTCGGTAAAGAAACATTACCCCAGTCGATAGTAGCGCTTGCAGACATCAAAGCAACGTCTGAACAGTGTTAATGCTTCCCCTCCCACCAGTAATACAACTATGAACTCATCAAGCTTTTATACGAACCACAAACGAACCTGCTCAGTGATTTAGAAAAGAAGATTGATCAGAGCAACTCATTCAGAGAAGACGAATTTTATACAGACATACTTGTATTTGAGTGCAGAGGTTAATAGGTGATAAAATTAGAGAGAAATAAGAACGAGGAATGCATCCTTATCCTTATTCAAGATAATTGTTACATATATGTTCTAAATAGACTCGGTGGAGATTATTTCCTAGGCTGATAGGTAAGTGTAACTTCCTAGCGACTATTACCCATGACTAAATTCAGTTCACAACTTACATTTCAAACAAACTGAAATTTTTAGAACTGCATTGTTGACTCAAAATAAAGGAATTTACGCATTGCAATGCTGGTAGTTTTATGCCGAGTGCAATGTTGATAGTTTGCCATAATTAAAGGGGCAAAAGAAGCAGAGATAAGACAATGAAAGCATCATTTATCCCAGGTGCAACAGTGATAATGTTTACATTTTACATGTACGGGGACAAACAATCTTGTTTGAATTGTCCTAAATTAACAAACACTGGTTAAGAAAAATAGAGGTTAACATAATTTTTTCTAGAAACAATGCATAAATTAAACTTCTTAAACTGAGGCAATAATAGCAGTATTTCAACTTTATCATCAGCACCATATAATAATTTTATTCCGTAACATAAAGATCTGAAAAGTACGGATCATAATAATTTGAAAGTAAACAACAAGATTATCATCAATCAGGCCCTTATTAAACTAAAACGTTAAACAAAAATTCAGACTTGGTTGACACACAGCAAAGCTATAGTCTTCTGATCAAGACAATAGCAATTTCTAATCAAAGAAGCAAGTTCATGAGCCTCTCAAGTCCCCACTTACGAGGGTAAGACCAGGTGAATATAGGGCCCCTTGATTGAGCTGGTTTAAAGGAAAAAGTTATTCTTTAATTAAAATATGAGTTTAAAAATTTGTAATAATTATGCAAGTTTTTGTACAGCTAATCAGTCAATGATGAAGGGCTTGTATATGATATACTGTTGTAAAAGCATACAAAATTAGAATATAATTAAAAACAAATATAGCTACACACTTGCACAACTTCACCCAACATGATTTGATCAAGATACTTGAAAAATTAAGGATGCTCTCACACTCCTAAACTTCACTATAGGCCATTAAATATCAACAAGACTGGAAACCACTTAAGCTTTTCTTTCAAAACTGATCAAATTCTTGTCGCATTTATTTTGCAATAATGATAGATAATCACAGTTACCAATCCCAACTAGCCATGTAGAATTTCCAAACTCAAAATTACTATATGGGATAGCAAAATAATGACTACTATATTAAACTTTTATTTGTAAGTTAAATAATCTATATCAATATGCTACAAATACAAATGTTTAGATATAAAAGCTTACATAACATGAAAAACATCTTCAATAATAATAAGAAGAAGAAGATCCATAATCATCCAAAAACCCAGTCAACAAAACAAGCAAGAACGAGCAAAGAACAGTCTACACAGAGAACAGAGTAGGAACTGATCAGAAAACAAAGACATGGTTGGAAAAAGTCTGACTTGGCTGGAAACTATGCAAATAGCAGTGAGTAGAATTGATTTTATCCAAACAGTGGGCAGGGAATCATATTTCTATATTCTTAACATGAAACAAGGGTTCAATTTTCAAATCCTTTGCCCGAATGAAAGGGATCAAAATTGTGAGATTTCCCCCTAAGCACACATCAGACACCAGAACACAACACTGAATCAATATGGCATCGTGATTACACACTATTGAAAACTATGGATAACCTTTACCAAACTAAGAAGGATAAACATTCATAATGAAAATGAACTCTTCTCTATCCATAAAAGTACTTCTGTAATATGTGGTAGAGAAAAATAAAAATAAAATGAGAAAAAGAAATACACACATGCAGGAAGGTTTGATATATCCGCAGAAACTGCACAAGGAATTCCCAAGTTGGAAAGAGCTCCTCTAATGATCCCGCATGGGAAATAAAGATGCATGCTCATTGCATGTGCCGCTTTGTTTTCAGCTGTAGGTGAATTATTATCCTCAACCGAACCAACATTATCAGTGGATGGATCAACTGACATGCGTGCAAGCCAGCGAAATTTATTATCTTGCAATACAAATGTACCCTGCAACAGAACCAAATACATCCATCCCAATCAAAAACTACATCATAATAATAATAAATAAATAAACACTGCCACAGGATTCAATTCCGAACTCACCCTGTGGTTTGTCTTCAAGTTGTCTATCTGCTTCTTAAATAGCTCAGACCAAAAATCCTTGCAGATGAACTTGATTGCTTCCAGATGATCCGTGAACCGAGGCCGCTCCATGGTATACCTAGCAACAAACCACATTTTCACAAATTCACTCCAAATTCATAATAATTCCACCAGAAAACAACAACGGAGAATTATTAAATTACATACAAAAACAATACAAACTTAACCTACCCTAAATTATCACCACCATCCACTGATGTCAAAGGTTCACCAACAAGGTATGCAATAAGCCTAGATATTATCTAAGAGATTCAGTTTAATTTGATTCTAGGGATTATTCGTATAATTGCGTAAACTATCTAAAATCAGTAGCACTATGGTGTTATTCAGCACAGATCTCCATAAAGAAATTGAAATCCAAATGAAGGTACAAAGATCATATATAACAGTAATTTGATGATTTTATCAGGGACTGGAAACAACCTTTCAGAAAGCTGGTGACCGACCTGATATCCAATGGCCTCGATCCTGCGTGCAGCGAGTTCAGGCTTGTTGGCGTAGAATCGATTGCAGTAACACGCCACCATCTCCGTCAATAAGCTATCAACGCAACTCTCTGATACTTCACGAACCATTCTCTCTCTCTCTCTCTCTAACACGCACTCGCTAACAAAGAAAAACGAAGGAATCAGAATCACTATACACTCTGAATCTGATTAGTCTCACTCCTCGTTGTTGCTTCCCCTGTCTCTCCCCGATTCACACCAACACATCTGAATTGAACTTACTGCACTTAACATGGGCTTAACTCTGTAACATACTTTGGGCCTGAGGTCCATGATTAAGGTCATTCTTTTGATAATTGCCAGGGCTGCACCCCATGTTTTTCTCTGCACCCTCAAAGTTGACTATAATGCCCATTATAATCCTACAAATTATAAATATTTCACGGATTTTAATATACGGTTTCGGAATTTTTTGAGTTTCGAAATTCAATTTTGGAACTTTTTGGATTTTGAAATCCAATTCAGGATTTTTTCCAAATTTCAAAATTTTGTTTTGGATTTTCTTGCATTTGGAAATTAAGTTTTGGAATTTTTAAGTTTTTGACATAAAATTTTGGAGTTAAGAAATCGAATCTCGAAATGTACCGTTTATACGAAAATAATAGAACAAACATTCATTTTTTTAACCTATAATAATATATAAAGATATTTTATATTCGCATTTCATAATATCAGTTTTATTTTTAATTATTTTATAAATAATTTATTTTTAATCTTTATTTTAAAAATTTCTTTTATCTTAAATTATTATTTTAAATTTTTTTATATATCTTATTTTTTAATTTTTTTTAACAATTATTTTAAAAATTAATTATATATTTATTATTAATCTTAACTTAAAAATAAAAAAAATTATTATTATTATTATTCAATTTTTATAATATTGATAAAAAATAACAAATGATATTTTTTTTGGTTTTATCCACAGAACTACAATTATATATATATATATATATATATATATATATATATATATATATATATTTTTTAATTTATATTTTTTTTTTATATATATTTTATATATAAATAAATAAATATATATTTTTTTTTATTTATATTTTGTTATTCAAATTTTATTCTTAATTATTATTTTAAAAACTAATTACTTTATAAATAGTTTACTTTTAACGTTAATCCAAAAACCTCTTTTGTCTTCGACAGTTGTCTTAAAAACATCTCTTATGTACATATTTTATTTTTCTAAATTTACTTTTAACAACTATTTTAAAAGGTCATTATATATTTTCTTTTGAACTGAATCGAATCGAATTGAATTAAACTTGAATCGAACAAGACTGAACCGAATTAACTGGATCGGAACGAACTGAACCACACTGAATCAAAACAAATCGAACCAGACCGAACCGAACTATATCGAACCGTAGTGAAACAAAACAAAATGAACCAGACCGAACCGGACCAGACCAAACCGAACCAGACCAGAACGAACCGAACTGAACCGAATCGAACCGCATTGAACCGAACCAAATCAAACCAAGCCAAACGAAATTGAATTGAACCGAACCAAATTGAATTGAAATACTCTTTGGTTGTGCTGAATTTTAAAACACCTTCAAAATAAAAGGAGGAAATTTAAAGAAAAAATTCACACTTTCATAATTAATTAATATAAAGCAAAAGGAGAGTCGCTTTGTAATGTGCACAAAAAATGTCATACCCAAAAGTTTTTTCAACACCAACACCACAATTGTAATGTCCCTCTTAAACAATAAAAACATAATATTTTTCCCCAAATTAAATATAGCAAGTGTATAAACAATAACATAAACAAAATCTATACTTTCAATAAATAAAACATCCAAAGAATAAGCTTGAATTGGTTTGTATTCACCTTTTACACAAATAACTATTTTGTCAAAGTGGAGACCATAGAGTTTCGAAATTGATAAAAGCCTAAATATTTAAGTATTTAAGAAAAATAATATAAGATGATGAAAAAAAAAGTGAAATAGGAGCACTTAAGCATTAAGTATAAAAAAAATAAGAAGAATGCAAAAGACATATAAGAGAAAGATAAAATGTTAGTTAGGGTTAAGGTTCAAAATAAGACATACCAGTTGGGTTGGGGGTGTGAGGTGTTAGAATTGTAGTGAAGGTGGTAAGGTGGGATGACGAGAGCAAGGCGACATGGCCTTATATAGTAGTGACAGGGATAAAAAGCTCACGATCATTGTCTCAAACAGTGGTGGTGATTGAATTAAATAATGGAGTGTGCACAGGGTTTAGGATAAAGGCCATTGAAGAGAAAGGGGAAAATAAAATACATAATTCAATCAGTGAGCAGTTAACCGATAAAAGTTCAGTTTTTTAAAAATAAACGGTAAAACAATACAGTTTATTTTTTATTAATTTTTTTAATATAATATATAATTTTTATCAAAAATAGTTGTTTTTTTTTTACTTTAATATAATACATATAATTATAGTTAAGTTTAGTTAGATTAATTTTGTTCATCTATAACAATATATAAAGAGGATACTCTCTTTTGTCTCCATATGTCGTCATTCAAATTTATCCTTCATTATTATTTTAAAAAGTAATTATTTTATAAATAGTTTATTTTTAACCGTTAATTTAAAAACATCTTTTTGTCTTCAACAATTGTTTAAAAACATCTCTTATGTACATATTTTATTGTTCTAATTTAACGTTTAACAACTATTTCAAAAATTCATTATATATTCTTTATTGAACTGAACCAAACCGAATCTAATTGAAGTGGACCAAATCGGACCAGACCGAACTGAACCGAACCGAACCAGACCGAACCGAACCGAATCGAACTAAACCGAAGCAAACCGCACTGAACCGAAACGAATCGAAATGAACCAAACCAGACCAGACCGAACTGAACCGAAATAAACCAAACTGAACCCCATTGAACTGAAACAAACCAGGCCAAACTGAACTAAACTGAAACGAACCGAACCAGACCGAACTGAACTGAATTGAACCAGGCCGAACCGAACCGAACCGCACTTAATCGAATCGAACCAAACTGGCCAGACCGAACCAAACCAAACCAAACCAAACTAAATCGAAATAAACCAAATTGATTTGAAATACTTTTTAGTTGTGTTGAATTTTAAAACACCTTAAAAAAAGGATAAAATTTAAAAGAAAATTTTACACTTTCATAATTAATTAATATAGAGTAAAAGGAGAGTCACTTTGTAATGTGCGCAAAAAATGTCATACCCAAATGTTTTTTCAGCACCAACACCACAATCGTAAGGTCCCTCTTAAACAATTGAAACATAATATTTTCCCAAAATTAAATATAACAAGTGTATAAACAATAACATAAACAAAATGTATGGTTTCAATAAAAAAAACATCCAAAGGATAAGCTCGAATTGGTTTGTATTCACCTTTCACACAAATAACTATTTTGTTAAAGTGGGGAGCATAAAGTTTCGAAATTGGTAAAAGCCTAAATATTTAAGTATTTAAGAAAAATATTATCAGACGATGTAAAAGAAAAGTGAAATGGGAGCAGTGAAGCATTGAGTATAAAAAAATAAGAAGAATGCAAAAGACATATAAGAGAAGGATAAAATGATAGTTAGGGTTAAGGTTCAAAATAAGATATACTAGTTGGGTGAGGTGTGAGGTGTTAGAATTGCAGTGAAGGTGGTAAGGTTGGATGAAAAGAACAAGGCGACATGGCCTTATATAGTAGTGACGGGGATAAAAAGATCACGATTATTGTCTCAGTGGTGGTGATTGAATTAAAAACTGGAGTGTGCACATGGTTTAGGATAAAGGCCATTGAAGAGAAAGGAGAAAATAAAATACATAATTCAATTAGTGAGCGCAGTTAACCGATAGCAGTTAACCGATACATTTTTTATTATTATTTTTTAAATATAATATATAATTTTTATTAAAAATAGTTTTTTTTACTTTAATATAATATAAATAATAATAGTTAAGTTTAGTTAGATTAATTTTGTTCATCTATAATAATATATAAAGAGATACTCTCTTTTGTCTCCATTTGTCGTCATTCAAATTTATCCTTAATTATTATTTTAAAAAGTAATTATTTTAAATAGTTTACTTTTAACCGTTAATTTAAAAACATCTTTTTATCTTCAACAATTGTTTAAAAACATCTCTTGTGTACATATTTTATTTTTCTCATTTAAAGTTTAACAATTATTTTAGAAATTCATTATATATTTTTTATTGAACTGAACTAAATCCAATCGAATTGAAGTGGACCGAACCGGACCAGATCGAACTAAATCGAATCAGACCGAACCGAAAAAGACTGAATCGAACCGAACTAAACTGAATCGAACCGAAATGAACCGAAACAGATCGAACCAGACCGAACCAAACCAAAACAAACTGAACTGAACCGCACTAAACCGAACCGAACCGAACTAAATCGCACTGAACCGAAACAAACGAAAATGAACCGAAAAAGACCAAACCAGTATAAACTGAACCGAACCGAACTGAACTAAGCCAAACTGAATTGAAACGAACCAAAATAAACCGAATCGCACTGAACCAAAACGAACTGGACCAGACCGAACCGCACATACCAAACCGAACTGAATCTAACCACACTGACCGAACCGCTCTTAACCGAACCACACTTAACCGAATTGAACTAGACCAGATTGAACCAAATTGGACCAGACCAGACCGAACCAAATTGGACCAGACTGAACCGAAATACTCTTAGTTGTGTTGAATTTTAAAACACCTTCAAAAAAAGAGGATAAAATTTAAAATGAACTTTTACACTTTCATAATTAATTAATATAAAGCAAAAGGAGAGTCACTTTGTAATGTGTGCAAAAAATGTCATACCCAAAAGTTTTTCAGCACTAACATCATAATCGTAAGGTCCCTCTTAAATAATTGAAACATAATGTTTTCCCCTAATTAAATATGGCAAGTGTATAAACAATAAAATAATCAAACTGTATATTTTCAATAAAAAAAAATCAAAGGACAAGCTTGAATTGCTTTGTATTCGTCTTTCACACAAATAACTATTTTGTAAAAATGGAGAACATAGAGTTACGAAATTGGTAAAAATAAATATTTAAGAAAAATATTATAAGACGATGAAAAAAAAAAAGTGAAATGGGAGTAGTGTAACATTGAGTATAAAAAAATAAAAATGAGAAGAATGCAAAAGACATACAAAAGAAGGATAAAATGTTAGTTAGGGTTAAGGCTCATAAAAAGACATACCAGTTGAGTGGGATGTGAGATGTTTGAATTGCAGTGAAGGTGGTAAGGTGAGATGATGAGAGCAAGGCGACATGGCCTTATATAGTAGTAACGGAAATGAGAAGTTCATGATCATTATCTCAATAGTGGTGATTGAATTAAAAAAGGAGTGTGTGTGGTGTTTAGGTTAAGAGGTCATGGAAGAAAAATGAGAAAATAAAATACATAATTCAATTAGTGAGCAGTTAAATGATAAACATTCAATTTTTTTGTAAAATAAACGGTAAAACAATATTGTTTAATTTTTATTAATTTTTTTTATCTTAATATTTAATTTTTATTAAAAATAGTTTTTTTAGTTTCTTTAATATAATACAGATAATTATAGTTAAGTTTAGTTAGATTAATTTTGTTCATCTCTAAAAGATAAAATAATTTTATAAGAATGATATATTCTTAAATATAAAGAGAAAATAAAAGAAACAAAAAATCATAACAAAAATAACGTACAACTAAAGGGAGATATCAAAGATATTCATGAGACCTATCGTTATTATATTGGTCAAGTCAATTTTATCAATATTTTTTATAGAAAAATTAATGATTTCTTTTAATATATTTTATTTATTTATTTTTTAATTTCTTGATTATTTTTTAGCCTTTCATTACTTTTCATTTTATTTCAAAAGGTCCAAATTGAACCTTTTTATAATCTTGATTTATGTTTATAATTCCTTTTAAAGATACGTTTTTATATGATTGAGCGTACAAATAATTTCATGCTGTAAGAAAAGTAATCTAGTCTACTACTACTACGAGAGATATTCATCTATCCCAATGTAGATGTTAAATTTTGTCTAAAATAACTACAAATCTCTTCTACAGTGGCCAAATATTAAGGGTAAATATCTAAAATTTATAAACCATTTTGAAAATTTCATTTAATAGACAACAATTAGATAATCAAATCAAAGAGATGAAGAAGCACATGACAATTTATTTTCCAGCAAACACGTGACAATGTAAATGCAATAAGTATGAAGGAGGGAAATTTCTACTACATTTAAAGGTTAATCAACAAGTAATTATAAAATATTTACAAGAAGAAATAAAAAATGCATTTTCTACTATATTTAAATAACGTTAACTGATGATTGATTGTGTTTATTCTTTATATATTGTTATAGATAAATGAAAAATACTTTTTTTTTGCGCTCCTATGATTTCTAACAACTGTCACATGTTTCAAAACAACCTTCTACCCATCCTAAAGGGACTTCAAGATGACCTTTTCAACATGATTTTTGGAACAAACTTTATGAAATTCTAAGAACATGATTTCCAAAATAGGGTTTTTGGAAGAAAATTTTTGAAATAGAATTTCTAAAGCATATGAAATACATTTTGTAAAGAGCTTTCTAGACCAGAATTTTCAAAATAAGCTTTTCAGAACATATGAAATACTTTTTTAGATGAACTTTTCAAAACAAACTTTTCAAAACTTATAAGATGTAGTCTGGAATAGGATTTCAAGAACAAAATTTTTGAAACAAATTATTCAGAACGAGTTTTATTGAACAAGCTTCCCATAAATTATCATCGGTTTACACTCTCTCTTACTGCTTCCTCTCAAAAGGATTGCAACAACAATGGAGAACGGAGGTGTAGTGACAATGGCGACGAATGCGGAGGCTCGGTAGCCGCAATGACATGGTTCAACGATGAAAGATATTTTAATATTTTTGCTTTTAGCATGAGAGTTAAACTTAACTCAAATTTCTATAAAATATTAAAAAAATACGAACACACAAGTGCAACAACGCCTGTGTTTTTGCTAAAAAACAAAAATATTACCAATCCATACTTGGTACAACAACAATCTTTGTGTTTATCAAAATATATGCATCAATAAGGTTATTACTATTTCTTCAATATTTGTATACTATTACATATACATTTAATGTCTCATAAGTAAATAATAATATTCAATGATATTCTTTAGTTCTTTAAAACTCAACAACTTATGGACCATGTCTTCTACAAAGAATTAAGAAGACGACTTCAAAGGTAAATAAAGATTTTTTTTTATTTATACATGATTCAATTGTTACATAATATTTCTGTTATTTGTATATATATATATATATATATATTAACAATAATATTTACTTTTTTTAAAATGCAGGGAAGCTGAAATACATCCTAGACATAAATTTTTATTTGGCCTCCCAATTAAAGAAATGTTTAAGGATGTAAATCTATGATACTTTTATTGACTATTTTTTTTTTCTACATCATGTAATAAATATATATTTCAGTTTTTTAACGAATGTATATTTAAAGACACCTACTAAAATAGTTTGTATATTTATAGACAAGTACCATTGACTCCATCACATATAGCTCATTAACCCAAATCTTGATCAAATGTATTAAATATTAGTTGATACACAATCTTACGAATTAGTAAGTTACTGTTTTTTTTTTCAACCAATTTAGGTCTACCCATCATAAATTGTCATTGATGATTCTCAATATAATACATATAAATACATAAAAAAAAAACAAACACACAAGCGTGACATCGACTATATTTTCCTAGTTCATATTAAAGATAATTTGACTCCATTAAAAATTACAAATAAAGTTGGTGAATTAATTTTGTTTTAATATATCTATGAAAATTAGATTATGAATTTTATGAAAATGGATTTCTAAATGAATTTCAAAACCTGATCTTGGATTTTTTAGGATTTCCAAAACCGGTTTTAAAGTTATAGAAATCCAATTTCAAAATCCGGTTCTAGATTTCTCGAATTTTAGAATCCGGTATTGATTTTTTTGAATTTCGATTAAGAATTTTTCTGAATTTTAAAATTTGGTCCTTGATTTCTTGGATATTGAAATATGATTCTAGATTTTGGTGAATTTCGACATCTACTTCTGAATTTTTGAAAATTGAATCAAAATCTGATTAGGTATGAATATTTTTTTTCACCAAATTTTGAAATCCACTTATGTGTTGAGTAAAAAAAAATTAAAATTCTATTTTTGTGAGTGTTCACCAGATTTGGAAATTCGATACATGATTTAGTTATTCTGAAATCTGACAACTACATCCCTAATAAAATTAACAGGATTTCTTATTCTAATACAGGAATGTACAAGGACCAGAAAAATAATTTATTGTGTGTCTTGGATGGAAGAAAATGAGAAGACGACGAAGGAGGTGCAAGAATGAGGCTATCCTGCAATGCATTTCATATATTTTGAAATTGCAATTTTACCTTTGAATCACATGATCACAAGAGCCAACTGAATGAAAGAACAAGGAATATTCAAATAAAATAAGATGGATAAAATGTCTATTTAAAAGTTAAAGAGGTGCAGCTAGAAAACAACGGGGGTGGAAAAAGCAAAAAGCGTAGTGAAGAAAACCCCAGCCCAAGAAAAGTGGTGTGGGTTCCGAATTCAAAGACAGGACTCTTTCCTACAGCCAACAATCACGGGTGCTGCTATATATATTCTCTCATCACACTCTTCGCGTTCTCCGCCACCTTCTACCTTTTCTCTCCATTTTTTCTTCTGCGGCTTCGCACCTTCGCAACTCACCACAATGGCCACCAATACACTCGCGGGGACATCACTCTCCATGCGATCTCTCACTCCCCAAACGCAGGTATCGTTTTCCGTTTCCTCTTCCTTATCAATTTTAGTTGCTGCTCCGCGCTTTGTTCCCTTCTTGATCTGTTCATTACTCGTGGGAAACACCTCGATGCGTTCGTTTACATTCTTACTTTTTTCCTTATAGGGCACGATTTGCTACCAACACTCCTGAATCTTAATTTTTGTTTATTCCTGTTTTTTTTTTTTTTCACTTACTGTCACTAATCGCCACTTCTACTCAATCTTTTTTCATTTAATCTATGTTTATTTCAACTGTGAAAGGCTTTTAGATTAAAACAATGTGTTCGGGGTTTGTCAAGTTTCATGCCAAACAAATGTATAATTTTGGGTTTTTTTTTTCTGGTTGACAAACGCTGCAAGCTTATTAGTGATAGGAGTTGGACTAAAGTTGAAATTTTTTGGACAATATCATGGCATGCTTGCTGCACACATCAATGGTGGTCATTAAGCTTTTCACATGAAAAAGAACCCAGAAAAACTTTAATGTATTGCAATTAGATTTTGTTGTTTTAATTTTTATTCATAATTCTTTAATGAGCTTTATACTGGTGAATTTTTTGAACAGGCTTTCACCTCACTTTCTGGCCGGAGATCTGGTCTGATTTCCAGCTTTGGGAGAAAGAATGTTTCTTTTAACTTGCAGCCTCGTCAAATTCGCCTTCAAATTTCCTGTGCTGTAAGTAGCTTCTGCAGTGTGTGATTTATTATATTTTCGTAATTGACTATTGCTTTCGTGGGTACCAAATCACTGTATAGTTTCTCAAGTCTATTGCCGGTAGTATATTTCTTCATTGGAGTGAGAAATGATTGAGAAAAAATGTTATGTGAAAGGTGAAGTAGTATGCGTAGTTTATAACGTGAGATCAGATATCCTTATTTTAGTTAATTATCGCTTGGCCTCAATTAATCCTTTGTGTTCTGCACAGTGTAGTGGCATACATATATTTCATGCTTTGCAAGAGATGGTTTTAAATGAAGGAACAATAATAACTACTATTTTGAGTTTTTATGTGAATGTTGCTGCAAAGACCATTAACCATTTAACATAAACGTAAATTACACAATGATCTTTTTCTTTTGAATCCTGTGTTTTATGAAGTTTTTAAAGGGTTTTACACGCAGGGAACTGGTATACATAAATTTCATGGTTTGTAAGAGATGATTTTAAATGAAGAAGCACTAAAAAACTACTATTTTGAGCTTTTATGTGGATGTTGCTGCAAAGGCCATTAACCATGTTATTATAAACGTATATTATACACACTGATCTGTTTCTTTGAATCTTGTGTTTCATTAAGTTTGTAAAGGGTTTTACATGCAAGGAACTGTATGCCTGTTTGTTATGATGCACAGGCCTTTAATTAATCTCTATTTAACACCATTTGATCCTCACAAATCATCAGTTGAAAAATGTGATGCTATTAATGAAAGAATATTTTTTCTATCCCGTCTCCACCAATGTAAATCGATCCATTAATGCTTCGCTTGCTTGAGATTTACCAACTGGTGAAAAAATTCGTATGATGAATGTAACAAGCTTTGGCTTATATTAAAAGGGCTGGATGGCATATTTTGTCTTACTTGATTGGAATATAACTAAAACAAGCCAAAACCATATGATGTATTTATGCTTTTTCGTGCTTATGAATATGCCTTTGAACAGGCAAAACCAGAGACAGTAGAAAAGGTTTGCGATATAGTAAAGAAGCAGTTGGCCGTGTCTGAAGGTCAAACCGTGACCGCAGAATCAACATTTCAAAAACTTGGAGCTGATTCCCTTGACACGGTAAGAAGAAAACGTCACGGCATAGTACAATATATTACCCGATGGCACCTGTATCTACCATCCTATATTACATATGCCATGAATAATTGCGTATTTCGTTTAAATATCATACCTTGTAGGTTGAGATCGTGATGGCACTCGAGGAAGCATTCGGTATCGCCATTGAGGAAGAGAGCGCACAGACCATCACTACAGTTCAGGAAGCTGCAGATCTTATCGAAGATATCATTGGAAAGAAGAGTTCTTAGAATAAACATGTATCAGGAGGTTTGAGTAAACATGAACTCAGTCTCCATACCGGTCGACATTTATGGTGTGGGGCAATTTTGAGTCTCGAGTGTTTTAGTTGTGAACTCTGTTGCTTGATAAGTTAGTCCAACCTTTTTCTTCTGGAAATTAGTTTTATTAAGTCGTCTTTTTGCATTAAGTGGTTTAAGTAAGTGATATGTTAGTTTTACCAGAGATAGATTATTTATGTTAATGACATTTTATGTTAATTTTATTCAGTTCGCAATTCTTGCTGGGTAATAAAGATAATTTGGCTTATGCAAAAATTAGGGGAAGAAATTTAACCTGAACAACCCCAAGTGGTGGATCAGAACTCCATATATACGTTAAAAGTCATGTTCATTAAATAACAGAACACTTTGAGGTTCTAACAGATAAACATCTTTGTACATGATATTGCAATCTGCTAGAATAGTTATTTCATTTACATAGTCCTGATACTGATACAGCCTTAATTTAGCTACTGCTGATAACATTATTCCCAATCTGTGTCGAAGAAACCCGCATCTTTCATCTCGGAATAATACACGTTTTCCAAATGAAAATTTTCTTCCTGAAATTCGAAACAAAAATCAAGATTGTTACAGGGAAAGCTGTCTTCATACAATAGCAAAATGCTTGAAAATAAACAGCACTAACCTGAAAAAAGTCTGTTTGGAATGTTGTATACAAAAAAGGGAGGTAAAATGCGTGGTAAAGGACAACAGCGACACGATACAACCTGTGAACAAAAGGTCAACAAGAACAAGGCTTTAGTTGCCAAAGAAGAACAGCTCAAAATGGATGTCTTCTCAGTTAAATTAGGATCTGACCATAAACCAAATGCAACACCGTTTCCAGTGAGGCCACAAGCAAGTGTCACAGTCGCATTAAAAATGAACATGACAGCAACATACTTGTAAAAGGCAATTTTCGCTGCACGAAACGAAGGAAATTAGGCAGTCAGAAACAGTTAAAAAAGTCATGTTGAAAGAACACTCACCAGGCAACGTTTCTCTCCATCCGGAGTGGTACATAAACATTAGGAAGCCATAAACAGCAGTGAGCAGCAGCTTGTGGACAATCAACAAGTTCCATTTCACATGATTCGTATTTTCATTGCTGTCGACGAATAATGGTATCCCAAAGACAAAAAGATAAAAAGCCTAACAAGAAAAAAAGGTGCAATCATTCATCCATTATACGATGCAGTACCACAATAACGCACAGATTCCGATAAGAAACTGAAACTGCATGCTTTTTCATTGACTCAGCAGAAATATATATTTCATTCAACAGTATATTTGGCATGAAAAAATAAGTTGATTTGACATGGGATAGAGCACTGATGTGTTTTGTTATCTCCATTATGATAACATGATTTAACCAAGGTCACGATTTTGCATTTTGGAAAAAACCAGAGAAATACCTTCAACAGTATATCCAAGCCAACAACGAGCGTTGAGATACCAAAAGTCCGTTTCATTGCTTCTAAGCCACCTGCATTATTTCCTTGAAGTAAAAAAGCCACCAAACTCACTTCCAAAAACAGCATTCCGGAAGTAGTAAACAAGGATAGCAAGTTCCATGACAACTCTCTCTTAGATGTGCACTCCCATGCCTGGAATCACCAAAGATCAAATAAAACATATATTAACCCACCACTCTAGTCTCAAGTGAAGGTACAGAAAATCCTAGTAAGCTAGAAATGAGCATGCAAATTCCAATGCATATATGAATTCTGTCCTATCTGAATAAACTTTTTAGGTTTAATTTCTCATACGTTTCTTATATTTGCACTATTTTTGGTTTCTGTACCTAGAAACCATCATTTTTACTCTAAACACATGCACTTTTGATATCATATTGGTTCTCCATGTCAAGCGTCTAATTTCATCACGTTACAAAATAGAGATTGACAAGTTATCTCATAATTTTTCAGACAATATAAAATAACCACAAATTTTGTATGCTTCTTTTTTAATTTTATAGGAACAACATGTGACGGATTAATAACCGCTATAATAGTTTTGACAGTTCCGAACCACCAATTTCCATATTTTAACTAAAGAAATTATGTTATAGGCATAAGAACCAAAACAGGAAAAGCCTATATATACGGTATTAACCCAATTCCATAAAATGTAACCATAGCCCCTTGAGAAATAAAAGGAAAATTAATAGTTTTCTCAAAATAATGAAAAGATTCAAACTAATATAACTCGAAATTGAACCAACGAACCTAAAAGATTGATAAAGATTGTAAAGAAAATTTTTACCTTTTTCAGACTTTATCATAGAATATGTGTACTTGCGTTGATCGTAATAATATACTCACTACTCCTTTCTAACTGATTTTATTAAAAATTAGAATTTGGGAACGAAAAATACAGCAAAATTTTACTTTTTGAAATTTAAACGTCAGGGGAAAAGAAACAATAAATCATTTTTTTAAAGTGAATCTAAAGAAAAATAAATAAATAAAATTAAAATCAGCATAACTATAAATTAAAGTCAAGTAGTTTCTCCAAAAGTTGAACTTTAATTTATATTAACTTTTTATTTGTTTATTTATTGTAACAAGAAATCATGGCTTCTTCTATCCCTAGTCAAGACACTCCAGTACAGTCAAATCCCAATCCTTAGGTACGACACTCAAATAAGGAAACATTTCTGCCAACAACATTTTCTATATTTATGAACTAATCTTAAAGCTTAATTCACCGACTCTGCCACACAAAAATCTGAAGGAAAAAAACGCTTTCCATAAAATCCTTTTATGTAAATAGGATTTTATCGTAATTGACGTCTGAACGTAGCAATTATTATACATGAATCAGAACAAACCTGGAGCAAGCACCAAGCAAGATTGAGAAGTGTGACGAGCCAGAGCAAGGCGTTATACGAAAGGATGATGTATGAGCGAGAAAGAGAGAGTTTGAGGAAGCTGTGTCTGGCTTGAAGTATCAGGTACAGGACGAAGAGGAAGGAGGGAATGATGAGAGTGGCATTGTGCCATAATCCGTGACATTCGAATAGCAAATCGAAGAACCCGTGGGTGGAACCGTTTGATATCAAGCCACGTAAATCGGAGACTTGCGATATCACTGTCTGTGGAACCATAGTCTCTGAAAGGGGAATTGCACGGGAGAAGAAAACCCTAATTTCTTGATTTTGACATATATGGAGCTTCGGCTTCAATTTGTTGACTGACCGACTGGTTCTAACACTTTTTTACCACAGAATCTGACTTCCGTATCCTTAATTTATTTATTATTACATAAATCTTCCAAAACTAAATTAAATGTATCTATCATCCAGTTATTATGGAACAAATTTTATTATTTTAAAATGGTGCATTATTAAATATAATTTAAGTAATGAATTTATAGTCTACAAAAATACAAATAATAATTTTATATTGTAAAATAATTCTGTAGTGTCACGTAATTAATTTGATAAAACATATATTGTAAATAAATGTTATTATACTTATCTTAATAAGAAATTCAAAAGTTAAATCGTATAAACAAATTTAACTAAATTTTTTCAAATAAACAAAAAATAATAAACCTATATTATCTATCACTATTAATAAAGATCATTACCTTTGTAAAATAGTTTGTTGGTATTTTATTTCTATAAGATCGGTCAGATACTCTTAATTCCTTGATAATTGGTTTTGTTTATCGTTCCTGTCTTCATTCAATTTGTTTCTCTTATTGCGTGTGTTTCTTTTGCTCACGGGTGGTATTTGTAAAAGATAATTTAAGACTTAAGTTAGTAAATTTTGAATGTAATAATAATCGATGTGAAATTATACTTTACTTTGACCTCCTATCTGTACTATTTGTAATGAATTTTACTTACCAAAAACCTAACTATGGTATGATTACTTAGTTTATTTGAGTGAAGTTGCTTTTAGACTTGCTAATTGTGTTGAATGCTAACCGATCAATCATGTTTGAGTTTGAGATGGACAATCGACATGACTGATCAGCCTATAAATTGGTCTGCTACCTCTTGGTCATCTGCCTTGTTAGCCTATATTGTTTAGAGAGCAATATCGGTAGGTTGGAGGGTGATTATGTCTAGTTGGTATGTTATGGGTTTTTTCCCATGTTTCTAGTTCCTAAACGATCCTAACGAATGTGCTAATTCATATTAAGTTGATTCATTACTCTTTGAATGTCTTGATCGATCCATTTTGACTGATTGATCCATACTATACAATTTTATTTTAATATACATATCTTTGTTAACAATTTTACTTTTATCAATATAAATTATTTTATTCATTATATTTTTATATTTTGTAATACCTTTTATTTCAATTTAATTAATATCTCTGATAAAAAAATTATTCATAATTGTAAAACTGGTTTACTTTATAATTATCTGTAATTTATAACTATTTATTTTGATAATAATAAATGGGGTAAGAGTTAAATTTCAAACTTGACCAACTTCTTTATATATATATATATATATATATATATATATATATATATATATATATATATATATATATATATATATAAATCTGAAGATGAAATCGTTTTCTTAGTTGAGGTATCAGGGAAATGACGGATCATCCTTAATTGAAGACTTTGAGATTATTGGTTTATTTTAGATCTTAGAACCTCGTTATCAGTTTCATAGTGAGTGTCGATATTCTGATCGATTCCAAGTCTGATGATAGAATCGTTGTCAATTACCATATATCACCACATATCCTAAGTATTGTCTCTTTTGAAATGTGAAATTATGTTATGTTTAAAAGACATTTCGAATAGACGATGGAATGAAAAATGAGTATTTGAGCTCTTTTTTGACTTTGACTCTTAAACAATATGAAATTGTTAGACGCAATAATAACATACATTTACCAATTTAATAAGTTTATTTTTCTTCTAGTTATCTTTGTTTTAATAAAATTTTAATAATATATTATTCAAAATTCCATCCTTTCTCCCTTGATACAATTAATTATTGATCAAAAACACGACTTGCTGACATTCCTTTGGGTACGTCAATTAACCATAAGCCATCTCTCCATAAATATTCTCTTTCGGAAATTATATTTTGATACCCAAATTTTCTATATTATATTTAATAAAAAAAATAAAATAAAAACAAAATTTTGAAATAAAATAATAATATTCATGAGTATTAAATCGGAGTGTAATCAAAATACAGTAACAAATATGAAGTTCTTTTTTGTCTTGGTCACCTCGATTTCCTTTTCTTTCATTCTATCCTTACATAACTTCTGTACTGTCGAAATTCTGTATAAATAAATAGAAAAAAAAAAGGGAAACAATTACACAAAGGAAAACCGTTACAAGATGAATGCGTTCATGGCTGCAACTAGGTCACATATACACCTCCAAAAGTTTCCAACCTATAACGTGTCTCCCTTTGGGAACGGATCCTCAACTCCCTCCACAATAGCAGGATACCACTCCAAGACCCTTCCACTACTCATTTCTCATTTTCCTCTTTCTCCCTTTTCTTCTTACACCAATGCCTCTCTAATACAAAATGCAAAATATATTAGGTTAAGCCAAACAGAACCATGAATTTGGACACCAAATTTTTCTGATTCTTCCTAATCTGAAATAAATTTCTGTTTCCAGACACAAATCAAAGCAAGTTTTACCATAAGTTTATAATCCATGTGTGTGAGAATGTGATCATTGTTTATGGTGTTTATTTATTTCTGTTTACTTTGCTTGAATTCTAGATGGATAGGCGAAGAGTGTACGAAAGGCAGAACAGCTCTTCGGGGACGCCGACGACGCCTTCCTCGCCGGGGAGCACGGTAACGCCAGTGAACCGCCACGCGCGTGCAGGTTCCACTGGCTCCGCCATGATTGGTGCCCGAAGAGCACAGAACACTGCCACCAAGGCCGCCGCACAGAGAATCGCACAGGTCATGTCGCAAGCAGACGACGATGGTGAAGACGACGACGACGTTCCTCTCGATTACTCCTCAATCTCCGGCGCCGGAGGCATTGGCCTCGGCGGTGGAAGACCGATGCCAAGTCGCTCTCCCATGGTAACTTAACTAACCACCACCTTCATCGCTTTGGTTGCATATATATTTCCTCCTTTTCTAATTGAACGTGGTTCGAATTTGATGTCGTTGTTGCTACTGTTCCATTAGGCAGTTCGTAGCGTTCAGGATCCAGCTTCGTCTGCAAGGTCCCGGTCACCGATGGTAATTTCGCTTGATAATCTGATCGTAGTGCTTTATTTGAGGTTTGTCTCCGCTGTTAGTTTACGTGTTAAAATTGTTCTGTTTCTTTTAGTCAGTTCGCGGTGTTCAAGATAAAAATCCATCTGCGAGATCACGTTCTCCTGCGGTAACTGGATTTTTCGTTGCAACGATGTGTATATTCATATTGAAGGCTGCTTGCTTAATTGGAATCACACAAGTTGATGAACACTTTTGATTTTGTTTCTCTCAGTCAATTCGCCCCGCGCAAGATCCTACGCAATCTGCTAGATCTCGATCCCCAGCGGTAATTAGCTTCTCTGCCTACCATTTTTGTGGGAAATACTTGGGACACAATCTCTACAATTGACTAATTCTTGTTAAAATTACATTATTTGAGTTTTACTCTATATGATGAAATTTACTTTAGATTTTACAATATTTTAAGAAATCTCAAGATTAACAAAACAAAAAAAGTGCATTAGAAGAGTGTAGATTATATTAGTATCACTCATTAATTTAGTTGGACACAAGAGTGTGAAAGTTATTTCTAAACGTAAGGTTTTAAAGGGTGTTTAGGCAGTTGTTTTTTAAATCTACCAAGTTTGATTCGTAGTTGATGGAGTTTGAATAAGAAGAGAAAGGCTTTTATGTAAGAACCAGATGACACATATTTGTATATTTATATATTTTTAAAATATTTGTTATCCTTTTTCTACCATTCCTTTGTAATTAAAATACGCATTGATTTTTTTTTTCTAAAACATTCTCAACTAATTAAAATGTTTTATAAAAAATTAATTTAAAATGAATGAGATATACAGTTTTTTTTAATCTAATTTGATAATACAAAGACTTACTTATATTTAAAGCAATAATATATTTTTTTTAGTAATTTACTGTTTTAAATTAATTTTACTATATAACGTGAATTAGTTAAAATGTTTTTGAATTAGTTGAGTGGAGGGACTAATTTGTTAGTTTAGAATTATTAGTAATTTGATAAAGTTGATGAAACTTTGATTTTGTTAATTTGTCTTAGTCAGTTCGCGCTGTTCAAGAGCAGCCACAATCTTTGAGAGGCTCTGTTCGATCATCTTCCACTTTAAATGCTCTTCCTGCTGAGCAGACACCCACAGTACTGAATAACGCAGAACAACCGCCTTCTGCTCGTTCGGCGTCGGGAAACCGATCCTTGGACTTTTCTCCCTCTTCTCGCACAATGATATCGACACGGTCAACTCAACCCAGTAGCGCAAGTAATGATCAACCTCCCTCTGCTCGCTCAACCGCGGGCCGTCCCAGTGGCCTTTCTAAGGTGGTTCCCATGGTACCTCCTAGTGTACCTATCACCCTCAGACCAGCCTCTTCTGCTGGTATTCCACCCTCTGAGCCTCTTATTGATGTTAGAAAAGACAGAAGGTATGCTGCTACTCCTGCTCCTTCTTTTACTTTTCCTTAACAAGAAAATATCAGACACTGCGGAGTCATAGAAACTGTTGCTTTCCACTACTGAAGCTCCCACATAAGAGAGAAAGACAAATGGAATGTGTGGTTTTTCAAACTGGAGTTGTCCATTAGTAAAGAGAATTGTGCTCGGAGTGATATACTTCCTGATAGTATTTCTTGCACTCTGTTTTCACAACTCAGATTTCATTTTCCAAAAATAAAAAAGAAGGAAGTTAATTTTGAAAGATAAAGTAAAGTAATAATCATTAATTAAAAATGATTGAAATTATAATTAATTTCAAATATATAGTTCTTTTTTTTCACAATTTTAACCGCTGATTGGAAATTCTAATCAGCGAAAATATTTCATTCATTAACTTGGGAGGTTTGAGATCCAATTGGAACTTGGGTAAAAAGTCATTTCATGATTGGCCCACCCACACTAACAAAAGATTAGATCTTATAATGAATCACAGTTTTACAATCTTGGTTTTTAAAATGCACGTCGTAAACAAAGTTAGGAATGACATTCAAATCCAAAATTTGATCTCCCACGCTAATCATCTATATAATGCTATTTATATATTTTTTATGTCCGTGTAGATTGTCTCTTGATCTGGGTAGTATGAAGGTAAGAGAAAGCGCCAATCAGCAGCAACGTCCTACTGGTGAGCTTGAAGACGAGGTAGTACATGGGTCCATGATGGAAACGCGATCTAATTATTAGGGTCATATGCATGCTTTTGAAGTCCTTTTTTTCATATCAGTGGCACTAATCAAGCTCCACGTTCTGTATTTTTACTCATCCCCTTTTAACTTTACGGCCTTGCATTTCATAATCTTCAACGGCTTCGGCCATGCATGGCTTCTGTCTCTTTTCAGGAATCTACTAATGCGATGTGAATTTTAATGCAGCTTGATATGTTACAAGAAGAAAACGACAATTTGGTTGAAAAGGTGATAAAATGCAATAGTTTGAGCTTGTTTTCTGTAAACCTTCAAGTTTTGAGATTCTGAAGGGATGTTTGTAACATTGTAGAAGAACGAATCGTGTGTATCTCTTTTTTCTTCATTCCATCGGTTAAGTTTATATTTAGATATATACAATAGTTTCTTTTTAGATTCAGATATAATTTGTGCTAGATTAGACATAACTAGAGCTTAACATTCTCATGCGAATTTTTCTAATTTGACTGAATGCAGATAACATGGACTTTTTCATTATAAAAGCTGAATTTGTTTTACTATAGACATTCATTAATTGAAAAAATGTGCATATATCCTCCGCAGGTTCGACTTGCAGAAGAGAAGTTTGAGGAAGCTGAATCAAGAGTCAGGCAACTAGAACAACAGGTGATACTTTTGAGGAACCGGCTATCTATAGTGTCCATCTTTTCTCCAGCAATGTTTGTCTCTTTATTAACTAACAAACCATTAGGATTGTGCTAGTGAAATAATTTAGATGTGACTATAAGTCTAGTACCCTTGTTATCTAAAAGAAAAAAAAAAAAGTTTTAATGCAGAAGCATACGCGTGATGTTCATAGCAACCAGGGAAACGTTATCATAGTTCGCGGCACAACTTTTTTACAATAACGGTTATTTGTGCAAGTAAATATGATTTAGAAGTGTGTCCTCTTGGGTTAGAAAAAAATTATAGTGGTCAATAAGTGGTCTTTGACATTCACGATTTTAACTTTGAGTTTGAAATTACAGTGAATGATAAAGATGACTTCAAATTTTTTTTTTTCTCATAAGTTATGCATGTTAAAAAAAAATTAATTTGATTAATTTTTTATTAATATGTTAAAGTTTTACGTAGTAAAGACAATATTTAATTGTTTTTGTTTAAATGAAAGTCCTGCATGATAAATATGATTTAGTTGTTTTATTTTTGAACTGCAATCTATAAGTATCATTTCAGTTATTTTATTTAAATACATTAAAGTTGTGTTTGTATATACAACTTCAAATTAAAAATAAAATAACCGAAATCATTCGCGTTTTAAATAAAAAGATGAAAATTATCATTGTTTTAAATAAAACAACCACCATCTTAATCTTTTTCAAATTCATCTGTTATAGTAATTCTTTTAAGGAATTACGACTAAATGGTAAAAAAAAGTCATCTAATATAATAAATAACTAAGAAAAATCAATTTGTAACATGTTGGCCGTTTTTATGGATAATTGTAGAATTGTAATTCTATCATTTAGTCTATGCATATGTTTTCTTTAGTGCTGTATGATCTTTAGATAGATATATGGGTAATATATTATTTTATTCTAATTTAACTGCATTATCAGTGAATTTTCTATTGACATCTAATACACTAGTTTTTTGGAGCTTAGCATAATTTTGAATTGCATGGTGGGATACATGACCATTATTAGTAAGGAAAGACTCTTACATTGGCATCATCTCATGTTTCTATGTCTGTATCGTTGTATGGTTCTACTGGTCAGAGAGCATCAAAGACTACTAATTATCAATAGTCTTGCACATCCTTTCGTATAGGTTGCTAATCTTGGCGAAGGTGTAACCATGGAGGCTCGCCTTTTGGCCAGGTAAGTGGTATGCTGTATAACTATAAATATTTAGTGATTTCTGTACCTAATAAACCCTCTCCTTACAAATTAGACACTTCGATACAATTTTAGATCTTCCCATGAAAGCAAGTACCATGAAAATATGAGTTAATATAGTAAAAGAGAATTGAGAAAAACTTATGGACCCTACTCAAATAATAACGGATCTTATTTTCCTAATCTAACTAACATGAGGGTATTTTGATAACTTCAACACCGGTGGTTTGCCTTAAATTTAACTCCACTTACCATTTAGATATAATTTAAAATAAGAGCATTGATTTCTACTTATATTTTTCCGAAGTTTTTTTTCCCTTAATCAGTATTTATTCATTTATGATTATTTTTCTATAATAAACTTAACATTCACAGTTTATTGAACCCATTTTGAAGGATAGAGGCTTTTTCTCGAACAGTGTAAGTGGATAGAATCCATTAAAAATGAGTCATAACTTTGTTTAAAGAAGGAGATATCCTTTATGCATGCACAAAAACACATTAATTGGGATGATGATGTAACTTTTGTTAGTCTATGCATATGTTTTATACGAAGGTTGAGGATAATAATTCCTTAAGAAAATTACCTACTACAGCGGAAAAAATAGACAAGATTAACAAAAAGATATAGTCAAACCAAGATTTTCTTTTGTTAGTTAAGTTGTGCAATACCTTAAGTGATCGGGTAAGTTCTCGTTCATCACTAAACCTTTTTGTATTCTGACGTGTATTGTTCGTTTTGTTCTTCAGGAAAGAGGCAGCACTGCAGCAAAGAGAGGTTTATCCTACTTTCCTTCCATTTCTAAAGTTTTACTTTGAACCTTTAGAACTTAAGTTATTTTTATAATTCTCACATTTCTTGGAACTTGTTAAGGGCAAGTTTCTTATATAAAGACAGCATTTTAATAGAAATAAATTGTTAAGTGATTCCAATAACGAAATTGCATAAAAGCAGATTCGTAAGTTTAAGAACCTTTTTTCTTTCATTGGAGTAATGCTTTTATTTGTCACCCAAAATTCTCATTAAAATGAGATTAGGAAGTCGAATGATGTGTATGTTTCCATTTTCAGGCCGCTATTAGAAATGCACCAAAGAATCTTGAAGGTTTTCAAGCGTCGGATGCTGAGGTATCCAGCAATTTACCTTGTACGTTTCATATTACTGCTTTCAAATCTGCTATTTGAATGCGTGGAACATTTTGTTTATAGAATTCAATTTAAACTTCTCATATTTGGCATAAGGAGGAGGCGACGGTTGCTTTGGAAAAGCTACGGCTTATGACTCAACGAATGATACTCACCGCGGAAGAAATGGTAGGTTTAATGTTAATCGTAATGTGTTTCGTTTTAATTTTAATAGCCTTCTGCGTTGTTATGTAGTGGCTTTCCACTTTGTTTCGCAGGAAGAGGTTGTTTTAAAGAGGTGTTGGCTATCTCGGTATTGGGGTTTATGCGTTCAACATGGTATGCTCATATCACCTTTTGTATCATTTACTTTTGTTTAAATTCAGAATCAACATTCCAAAATTGATGGTTTGTGTGTGTGGTGACTCAAATTTATTCTACATATATAGTTCCACGTTTTTTTACCAAAAAAAAATGTAAAATAGAAAGAACGAATTCCATTGGGTTTGTTTGGTATATATAAGAGATAAAGAGAAAATAATTAAGAAAAGAAGAGAGTATATACGAATTTTTTATTCTATTTTTCATCAATTAACTTTCATCTTTCTATCTTTTTTATTTATTTTCAATTTCTTTTCTATCAATATCTTTATTTTTCATCTATTTTTCATTTATTAGTACATAATATTATATTGCAATTAACTATAAATTAAACTATTTTTAATAATTAAATTTAATTACTTGAGTTTTATTTATATTCCATTTAATTTTTTAATATTATTTAGTAAATATTTGGAAATTTTTATATGTATATAATTTTTTATTAGTTTATTAAGAGTTTTTTTTTTTTGAAAAATTTTAAGGAATAGATTGTCTCCTCAGCTCTCTTATTTAGGATAATATATATATATATATATATATATATATATATATATGTATGTATTTTTTAATTAAAATAATAAATTACATAAATTAAAATTTATTTTGAAAAATTATAGGTGTTGAGAAAGAAGTACTATTCC